>MDSZ01080451.1_pt1 | contig 14271 bp, 13 predicted proteins | sample 811201 | NCBI WGS metagenome assembly MDSZ01 (sample SAMN05326647, study PRJNA326480) | marine metagenome | isolation source: seawater | place: Indian Ocean: North | collected 2010
GAGCGGTTGAATGCACTGGTCTTGAAAACCAGCAAACCTTCGCGGGTTTCCAGGGTTCGAATCCCTGTCTCTCCGCCAGTTCTTAATTGCTCAAACCTGAATACAATAATGTTTTTAGTTCTTCTCTGATTGGGTATTTATCTGATGGCATATATTGAGTCATCATTGTGGCAGTAATATTATTTTTTTTATCCACCCAAAAAATAGTGCTAGCTGCTCCTCCCCAAAAGAATTCTCCTTTTTCAGAATAAGTTCCAGCTAATGCAGGGTCTATTATTGTTCCTACTGTTAGGCCCATTCCAACACCGTTTAATCCAAATGCTGCTCCGTCTGAAAGAATTTTTTTCGGCAGATGGTTTCTAGACATAAGGTTTACTGATGCTTCGCTAAGAATCCTGACTCCATTTAAAGTACCTCCATTTAATAACATCTCAGCAAATTTACTGTAATCATCAATATTTGAAACTAACCCAGACCCTCCATCAAACAATTCAGATGAATTGGTAAGGTATGGTGATTTATCATAGTTATCTATTGGCCTAAGCTCTTTAGAAAACATTAATTCAGCAGGGTTCAAACCTGCAGGACCTACTATTTCACCATCTCTACTAAATGCTCCAGAAGTATAAAGGGTGGTAAATGAATCTCTATCACTAGCATTTACCGAGAACCCAATGCTTGTTAGATTTAATGGGTCAAATATATTTTTTTGTAAATATTTATCAAAGGTCATTCCAGAGATCACTTCTACAACACATCCAAGAATATCCATATTAATTCCGTAAGACCATTTTTCTCCTGGATTATGTAAAAGTGGGACCAAAGCCGCTGCTGCTGAAAATTGGCATGTATTTCCAGGAAATTTAGTTAGCTCAGAATCTAAGGTTCCAAAATAATACGGTCGAATATTATTCTTTCTATATATTTGTTGAACTGGTCCTTCGCCCATCCAGCTATAGGTAAGTCCGCTTGTATGAGTTAAGAGGTCCCGAATTGTAATTTCTCTCTTAGGCCTAACTAAATAATCTTGGTACTCTAGATTTATTACTTTTGTATTTTTAAAAGCTGGTATGTACTTTGACACCTTGTCATTCAATCTCAGCTTTCCATTTTCAACTAACTGCATAATGGCTACTCCCGTTACAGGTTTAGTCATTGAATAAATTCTATAAATTGTTTTTTGATTAATTAATATTTTTTTTTCAATATCTGCATAACCAAAAGTATGGCGATAAATTTCTTTATTATCTTTTTTGATCAATATTGAAATATTAGGCAGACTTCCATTTTTAACATATTTTTCAAAATGGTTTGTGATTAATTTTTTATCTTCTCTGTCAAGATCATTGGCAATTACCTGTACAGTAATAAAAAAAAATATTAATAATGATCTAATTGTTAACATAAATTTCACCTATAATTTGCATAACTATCTTATTACAATTAAGCGATGCCATCATCAAAAATTAACTTTAATAACCCGCCAAAGTTTTTATCAATTTTAGGGTCACAGGGAATTGAATTTAATAAAAAAAATAACACAGCTGTAATGAAGTTTCTAATTGGTGAAGACCTAACTCATTCTAATGGGACCATAGTTCAAGGAGGCTTTATTACTGCAATGTTAGACACTTCAATGGCACATCTATTAATTTTTAATGGTTCTGGAGAAATTAATCCATTATCTTTGAATGTAAATGTTAATTTTTTAGCACCAGGTTCTCCTGGAGAATTTATAGCATCTTCAAAAATAGATAAAATGGGAAAAAGTGTTGCATTTACATCAGCAACACTTCATCAAAAAGATGTTCTAATTGCTACAGCTTCTTCAACCAATAAACTAGTTCAACTATAAGTATTTTTTAACTATTAAACCCATAAATGACTAAGAAAGTAAATTTTTTAAAATTTATAGACAGTGTAAGACCTGAGGAAGATTTTGATGATGATAAGAGACCTGAACCACCAAATTATGATGATGAATCTTATTGGGCAGCATTGCCAGGCAGGGACGGTATGCATTTTCTCTCTCCAGATAAAAAACCATCACCAGAAATTAAGAAATTTGATGTATTTTATATCCACCCAACTGGTTATTTTCTAAAGCACTGGAATGAACCTCTTGAACATGATTCTGCTTCATATGAAAGAACAGGAAGTCATTTAGCATCTCAAGCCTCAGCATTTTCAGAGACATGCAACATTTATGCTCCTTATTACAGGCAGGCTACATATTTTTCATTTTATGATTTGAAATCGAATGGTACAAAAGCTCAAGATCTTGCCTATTCAGATATTTCTAAAGCATTTGAAATATTTTTGAATAAGCATAATCATGGAAGACCTTTTTTCATAGCGGGGCATAGCCAAGGAGCTCTTCATGGTCAAAGACTTATACATGAATATATTTCTATGAAATCTCCAAGAGAAAATTTTATTGCCGCATACTTGATAGGGTATATCTTGCCCATTAAACATTTTAGTAATTTGTATCCTGATCTTTTTATTTCTCAATCTCCAGATGACCAAAAATCAATTATTTCTTGGTCCACTGGAGTTCAAGGATTTAAAAGAAGCAAAGCATATTCAATGTTTTGGTTACCAGGTGGATGGACGACTGAACTTATGGAACAACCCAATGTGTGTCAAAATCCAATGTGTTGGACCGTCAATCACGATTGGCAGGAAGATAAAAATAACATCGCAATTCGTCTTAAATCCGATAAGTTATTTCTTAATGACTATTACGCTACAAAACACAAGCAATCTAAAATAAAAGTTGAATCAATTATAGATTTAAATTTTGAAGCTCGATTTTCTAAGAATTATATGATTGAAACTCGCGGTCCCTTAATTGATAAGATTAAATCTTTTGCCCCTAATGGCGATCTTCATAATTTTGATATTTCATTGTTCTGGGGCGCTATAAGGAACAATGTGAAAGTGAGGGCCAATGCTTTTTAAAAATAAATTTTCTATTTGCTTAGTAATTCTTATTAGCTTTAACATTTTTGCTTTCGAAGAAGGTTTTGCATTTAATGAAAACACTAAAATTGCATATAGAGATTATGGGCCCCCTTCAGGAAAACCAATATTGCTTGTTACTGGACTAGGGGCCCAGCTTACTCTTTGGCCTAAATTCTTAATAAATGACTTGAAGGCAAATAACTTTAGACCTATTGTATTTGATAATAGAGATGTTGGACTTTCAACAAGATTTTCTTCAAACCCTTCTCAATTTATAAATTATTTAAAATATTATTTATTTATTCCAATCAAATCAGAGTATTCGATTGATGATATGGCATCTGATGGCATATCTATTCTTGATGAATTGCAAATCGATAAAGCTCATATTTTAGGAATGTCAATGGGAGGGATGATTTCTCAGGTTATGGTAGCAAAACACCCAAATAGGGTTAATTCATTTACTATGATTTCATCAACTGCTTCAACACCTAATCCATTTAATGGACCAGATTTTTCAGTTACAAGACAATTGTTAAAAAGGGCTGCTGCAAAAGATAACATAGAAGGAAGAATTGACCAGTCTATTAAGCTTTTTGAGCTAATTGGTACTCCTGGAGAGAATTACGATACCTCCGAATTTAGAAATGATATGCGCGCATATATAAAAAGAGGAGGTGACGATGGAGGCTTCCTTAGGCAAATGGCTGCAATTATTAGCTCAAAAAATAGAAAGAAGTTATTAAAATCTATTCATGCTCCAACTTTAATTATCCATGGCGATATTGATCCATTAATTAAAGTAAGAAATGCTTATGCAGCTCAAAAAATCATTACTTCAAGTGATCTTATTATCGTAAAAGGGATGGGTCATTTATTGGATGAAAGAGCTTATAAAGAATTTCAACCTAAGCTTATTAAATTTCTTAATAATTAGACTTCAATTTTAATTTTTTTCGCTACAATATCGCATGGCTGTTCTAGTTAAAGAAAAATTTTTTTACGCATCAGGAGCAATTGCGAATGGAGTTAAAAATGATGCCTTCACTTTCTTTCTATTATTTTTTTATTCAAATGTAGTTGGTCTTACTCCAGGTCTTGCAAGTTTAGCAATTTTTATCGCTTTAATACTTGATGCTATTACAGATCCTCTAATGGGAGTAATATCAGATAGAACACAACATCGCTTAGGTAGAAGGCACCCATATTTTCTTTTGGGAATTCTTCCCATGGGAATATCCTACTTTATGCTTTTTTCTATTCAACCGACATGGGAACTATCACAGAAGCAATTATTTCTTTGGATGCTAACATTTACCCTTCTTACTAGACTTGGAATGACTATCTTTGATGTACCTCATCGTTCATTAGGTAGCGAAATGTCTCGATCTTATTCAGAACGAACTTCCATATTTGCTACAAGGGAGATGATGGGTTGGGGAGGAGGATTGTTCAATGCATTTTTAGCTTACACAGTTTTTTTTAAGGATACGGTTGAATATATTCCTGGCACTAAAAATCCGGAACCTTGGTTTTACTATGGGATAACTGGAGCAGTCATTATGTGTCTGGCTGTATTGATTTCTTACTTTGGAACATTGAAATATCGTAATAGTTCATTAAATAATGAAATGTCTTTCGATCTGAAACTCATCGTTTCTCAAATTTTTGTAGCGATAAAAAATAAATCTTTTTTAATTTTTTTCTTTGGCTATTTATTTATTGCTATTAGTTGGGGTTTGAATAGCTCACTACAACTATATATGAATACTTATTTTTGGGAATTTAAATCTATTATGATAGCTTCATTTTTAGGTATTTATGCTCTTTCAACATTTTCAGCTTTTTTGTTAGTACCAAGATTAGTTTTATATATAGAAAAGAGAGCTATTTTGTTATTTGCTATAGCAGTTGCGGCTTTAATTCCGCCAATACCAATCATTCTTTTTATTAATGACATTCTTCCAGATTCTGGTTCATGGTATTTATTTTTAGCATTGGCTCCCTTTATATATATTGGAAATACATGCTTATCATCAAGCGCCATAATTAGAGAATCAATGCTAGGTGATATCAGTGATGAAGTTGAGCTTGAGAGTAAAATTGGTCAGCAGGGCTTGATGTTTGCTTCTAGTTCTTTAATAGGTAAATTAAATACTGGTTTAGGAATCCTCATGGCTGGCTTGGCACTTGAGTTCATTAGTTTTCCCCAAGGAGTAGCAGTAACCCCTAGTTCTGAACAAGTATTTGATTTAGCTATGATTCAAGGTCCTTTCGTTGCGCTTCTTATGATTATTCCATTTGGTATATTTTCTCTTTATAAAATTGACAGAAAAAGACATGAAGAAATTCTTAGAGAATTAGAAGTTAGCTGAATTATTCATAATGTTTGATAGAATATATTGAAGTATTACTAGAGGTTACAATGAAAGTTTCTCACATAATTATTCTTATTCTTTGGGCTTTTGGAATTGTTAATTTAATGGAACCATTTAATGGATGGCTTTTTTATGCAGCATCTAGTATTTTTTATTTTCTATTATTTGCTCATCTAATTGAGTGTTATGTTTATAGAGCAAAAATCTTAAAATCTAGTGATTCTACTTTTGTTGCATTTTCTATGACAATAATATTTGGCATTATTTATTTAGGTTCAATTAAAGACTCTTAAAAATTGGAAGTTCTAGATGAGGGAGCAAAAATCCCAAGAGGCTCAATGGGCGTATGGACTCTTGCTTGGCCATCAATTATCACCAATCTTTTATATGCAACTAGTTCTATTGTTGCAATAAAAGTTGTTGGAGGTTTGGGTCCTGATGCAATTGCTGCTGCAGTAACTGGTCAAAGAGTAAGCTTTATTTTGCAAGCTATTCTGACTGGAGTTTTAGCAGGCTCAACTGCTTTAATAGCTAGAAATTGGGGAGCAAATGATAAATTAGAAGCAGCTATTTTTTTTACCAGGACTTTACAATTAGTAATCTTATTATCTTCAATATCAGCAATTTTAATTTGGCAATTTGCAGAACCTTTGGTGAAATTTTTTGCTTTAAAGGATCAAGCTTTAATACTTTCAACTCAATATCTTAAAGCTATAGCCCCCTTTTATGTTGCTTTTGGTTGCGGGATTGGTTTGATAACTGCTTTGAGGGCAGTGGGTGATGTTAAAACTCCTTTGTTCATTAGTTTGATTATGAATTTATTTGCAATTTTCTTCATGTTAGTTTTTGTTAATGGTTGGCTTGGTTTTCCTCAGTATGGAGTGGTAGGAGCTGCCTTTGGCAATGGAGTGTCATTTGTTATTGGGGCTGCATTATTGGTAGTTTTTTGGCTATCCAATCAATTACCTGTTAAGTATTCATCTATTTTTAATTTGGATATTTCAAGAGTTAAGGAAATATTTCAAGTCGGTCTTCCCGCTGCTCTTGAGCAATTAATTTTCCAAATAGGAATTACAGCTTTTCTTATTTTAGTAGCATTTTATGGAACGGAGGCTTATGCAGCATATGGCATTGGAGTTCAAATTTTATCATTTTCTTTTGTTATTGGTTTTGGTTTTTCTGTAGCAGGAGCAACTCTTGTTGGGCAACACTTAGGCGCTAATAATAAAGAACAAGCTAAGCGGGCTGGTTGGGGTGCTATGAGACTTTCGATTATATCGATGACTTTTTTTGGTGTGATCATAACGGTTTTTGCTGAACTTTTAGCAAGATTTATGATTGATAATGATGAGGTTGTTCGCTTAACTGTAATTTTTATATGGCTTCTAGGATCTATGCAACCACTTATGGCTATCGAATTCTCTTTAGGGGGAGCTTTAAGAGGCGCAGGAGACACTAAAACCCCGTTAGTTATTACGCTGACATGCTTGCTATTTATACGAGTTTTTCTTGCAGTGGTATTCTTTTTACTTGATGCAAGGATTGAAGTAATATTTTCAACACTTGTAGCTGACTATGTTGTAAAAGGGTTTCTATATATTGCTCGATTTAGATCTGACAAATGGATGAATGTATTAAAATTTAAGGAAGCTGATTAGGAATTTTTGCTAATACTTCATTCACCCTTTTCCATAGCTTATTTTCTTGAGCATTAGTTTTATTTGATTGAAGGTTATTAATAAATTTAATTAATAAATCTTTAATTTCTTCATTGGTATTATTTTTACCGGAGAATTTGTTTTGTAACATTTCAAGTGAAAGTCTTTGTTTTAATGATTTGTCTGAAGTAGGTGGATCAATTTTCGCAATTAATTCTAATTTAACTACGCTTTCAAGTAGCATTTCTTTATTTCCAATATATTGAGGTTTTTTTAGTGCATTAAAAATATCTTTATTGATAATGGGGTTATTTTCTTCATTTGTATTTAGATAGCTTAATAAATCTTGGTAAGTTTTTATCTTATTAGCATTAATTGCATCACTTTGTTTGGTTTCATATACTTTGATTGCTTTTTGAAGTTTTTTAAATTCAGAAAAATTTTTTGTCTTATTTAATGTTTTTACCTGATCTTTAATTTTATTTATTGAACAATTCTCTTGTTTAATTTTATCTAAAAGATTCACTATGATTGAAAGCTCTTCATTCGCAAGAGCTTTCTCAGCTTCAAAAAATCTATCAGCTGCTGCGTTAAGTTTTTTCCATAATTTTGGTTCATTGTTTCTACCAGCAGGTCCTATATTTTGATATTCATGTTTAATTTTTTTAAATTTCTGAATACAAGTTTGATTATTTTCATCATTTATTTGAATTACTTTTTCTATAAGTGCTTCTTTGCTCTTATAGTTTTTCTTCTCTTGATCTCGAATTGCTTCATTAATTGGTTTTTTAGCTTCCTGATAAGCAATTTTTAAATTTGTAAAATCTTCATCTAGAACAGGAGCAAAGCTCTGCCAGCTTTTGAAAATTTTATTCATATATTTATTCATTTCAATTATTTCCGGCCACTTAGAATTATTGGTTTCAGTATATTGAAGAAGATTATTAATTATTTTTTTTCTTTCGTCTGCGTTTAAAATTTTTACAGCTTTTAATTCATCATAATATTGTGCACAAGGTTCCCAAGCTTTATCAGTTAAGGTTTTAAATTTTATCCATTGATTTCTACTTGCTGGTTTAGATGAATGGTCAAGCAATTGCCATTTAGTTTGTAATTTATGTATTTCATTTGCCTGTTTTTTGGGACTCTCATTTGGTTTAGATATTAGAGTTTCAATTTCTTTAATAATCTCATCTCTCTTAGGGTTTGCTGCGAAAGATGAGATGTCATTAAAATATCTTGATTGCGCAGACATAAAATTAAATCTGTGCTTAAGTTTATTAGATATTTTGCCCGCAGATTTTATTGACCTAGATACATCATTAACAAGTTTTTGAGCTAATTTAATTTCTCCAGCTTCAAAATGCTTTTCAGCCTTATCTAATGATTCGAATAAAATTTTATGAGATTCCACAATAGTTACTTTTGATGTTTATAATTATCCATAAATGAAAAAAAGAATTTTAACAGGAATTACAACAACTGGTACTCCTCATATTGGAAATTATCTAGGTGCAATAAAACCTGCTCTTGATTTAGCAGGTCCTGATAACGATTCATTTTTTTTCTTAGCTGACTCTCATGCGTTGATTAAGCAAACAGATCCTAAATTAATAGAAAAGAGTGTAAAAAATGTTGCTCTCGCATGGTTATCATCTGGATTAAATCCAGATCAGTCATTTTTTTACAGACAATCAGATATCCCAGAGGTCTATGAATTGACATGGATTTTAAATTGTAGCGCAGCTAAAGGATTGTTAAATCGAGCACATGCATATAAATCAAATACTGCTGATAATTTAAAATTGAATAATGATGAGGATAAAGGTATTAATATGGGTCTTTTCTCATACCCCATCTTAATGGCTGCAGATATATTAATTTTTAATGCTACACATGTTCCTGTTGGCCCAGATCAAGCCCAACATATGGAGATGACTCGAGATATTGCAGGAAAATTTAATAATACTTATTCGAGCCTATTAACTATACCAGAGGCGATAATTCAAAATGAAATATCTGTACCAGGTATAGATGGAAGAAAAATGAGTAAATCATACAATAATATTATTCCATTCCTATCAACTGAAAAAGAATTACAGAAATCTATTGCTAAGATTGTAACCAATTCATTAGAACCCGGAGAACAAAAAGATTTTAAAAATTGCACTCTTTTCCAACTTTATTCTTTTTTTGCATCTAGCGAGCAAATTAGCGCTATGAAAAAAGCTTATAGCGATGGTATAGGTTGGGGTGAGGTTAAAAAAGAATTATTTAAAATAATAAATAATGAAATTTTACCATTAAGAGAAAAATATCTTGAGTTAAATAATCAACCTGATTTACTAAATGATTTATTTTCTGATGGAGCTCGCAAGGTTAGACCTCAAGCCCAGGAACTTGTTAGTAAATTGCGTGAGGCAGTAGGCATCTCAAAAATTGTATAAACCCACAACTTGGTTAAAATTTGGTCTATTTTCTGTTGGCTTAGGACAGTCTTTTGCATTTGTCTTAGTGCCTCCATTAGCAAGAGATCTGGGATTATCTGTTGTCGAGACTGCTACAATATTTTCAATATCTGCAGTTGCTTGGGCAATCACAAGTGGATCCTGGGGAAGGGCATCGGATAAGTATGGAAGAAGAAATATTGCAGTAATCGGACTAATTGGATATTCAGTTTCGATTATTGCTTTAATAACACCATTATTTTTAGTTGAAAAAAATATTCTTGATTTTATATATCTTTTACCTTTGTTGATTTTAGGGAGACTGATTAATGGATTAATCGGTTCTGCAACGAGACCAGCTGCATTTGCCTATATGGCAGATATTTCAGAAAAGTCTAAAAGAACGAAAAAATTTGCTAGATTGGAGTCAAGTTTTTTAATAGGAACAATTATAGGTCCGATGATTGGCGGATTCCTATTTTTGTATTCTAAAAGTTTACCTTTTTATATTTTTTCTTTATGCGGTTTTGTTTCTGCCGTTGGTATTTTTTTAAGTTTTCCAAAAAATACTCCACTAATACAAAAAACTGAGAAAGTTCTTTCAAAACTATCATTTAAAGATAAATCAGTCTGGCCATTTTTATTTATTGCGGCTTTGGCTTCTTTCTGTCAAGCATCTTTACTTCAATCAATTGGTTTTTATATTACGGATGTTTTTTCTGATGAAAAAGATTTACCTTTAGTTATAAGTCTTTCATTCACACTTCTTTCAATATCTACAGTAGTGAGCCAATATATATTTACAGATTTAAAACCTATTCCAAATAATAAACTTTTGATATACGGTACTTTTTTGATCACAATATCATATATCTTGGCTGCATTATCTACTTCAATAGCATTATTTTATTTGGCTATTATGATTAATGGATTGGGAGCAGGAATGTTTAGACCGGCAAATGCATCATCATTATCATTAGCTCAAAGCCCGGATAATCAAGGTAAGGCTGCTGGTTATTTAGGATCTGTAATGCCAATTGGCCATGTTTTAGTCCCTATAATTGCAATGCCTATATATCAATATGAACCTCAATACTTATATTTATTTAGCGCCTCACTATGTTTTGTTTCCTTATTATTTATAATAGGGCACCCATTATTAAGAGATCATGAACAAACCAGCGTTATTGCTAATTAATTTAGGAACCCCAAATTCTCCATCATATTTTGATGTTTTCAAATATTTAAGAGAGTTTTTGATGGATGCTAGGGTAATCGATCTTCCATTTTTAATTAGGTTTATTCTTGTAACTCTTATTATTTGCCCATTTAGGTCGTTTAGCTCAAGTAAACTCTATAGACAGCTATGGGATATATCAGGAGATTTTTCACCTTTATTAAAAAATACATCAGAATTAACCGATCAATTAAATCTTCAGCAGGATAAGTATGATGTTTATTATGCAATGCGATATCAAAACCCTAGCATTCATCATGCATTAGATAAAATTAAAAAAACAAACCCATCAGAATTAGTAATTTTGCCTCTTTTCCCACATTATGCCTCTGCAACAACTGGTAGTATTTTTGAAAATGTATCTAAAAAATTATCAAAAAATTGGGTGATTCCTTCGTTTAAATTTATTTCTCAATATTATGATCATCCATCATTTATATCAGCTTGGGTCGATGCAGCAAAAAACTTTAATATTTTAGATTATGACAAGGTAATATTTAGTTACCATGGTTTACCTAATTCTCAGATTGATAAAGTTTATTTAGATAAAAAATGTGATGGTAAAAATTGTGAAAATGAGATTAATCTAGAAAATCATTACTGTTATAAAGCTACAGTTTATGAAACATCTAGGCTTATAGCTGATAAATTAAGACTGTCTAAAGATCAATACGAGGTTACATTTCAGTCTCGTTTATCAAATAATTGGATTGAACCCTTCACAGATACAGTTTTGAAATCATATCCCAATAAAAATATAAAAAAAGTGCTTGTTTTTTCTCCTGCTTTCACAGCAGACTGTCTTGAAACTATTATTGAAATTGGATATGAATATAAAGAACTTTTTATAGAAGCTGGCGGTCATACATTAGATTATGTACCATCACTAAATTTTTCAGACGCTTGGGTTCAAGCTATTATAGATATTACAAACTCAAAGTAAGGATTGATATGTTTAAAGAAAATGTTTTAGAAGGAAAAAAAATATTAGTTACCGGTGGGGGCACTGGTTTAGGAAAAGAAATGTCTAAGCATTATGTTCAGCATGGTGCTGAGGTAGTTATTTGCGGAAGGAGAGAGAGCGTTCTTGCAGAGACAGCTAAAGAATTTAAGGAAAATTATGGAGCAACTGTTAGTTATCAACCCTTAGATATTCGTTCTCCTCAGGATGTTGAAGATTTTATTGATACAATTTTTCAAGAAGGGCCCCTTCATGGTTTAGTTAATAATGCAGCAGGCAACTTTATTTCACCAACGAAAGATTTATCACCCAGAGGTTTTGATGCTATTGCAAATATAGTGTTTCATGGAACTTTTTATGTAACTAATGCAGTTGGTAAAAAATGGCTTGAACAAAAAATTAAAGGATCAATTATTTCTATTCTTGCTACATGGGTATGGACAGGATCACCATTTGTTGTTCCTTCGGCCATGTCAAAATCTGCACTTAACACAATGACCAAATCACTTGCGGTTGAATGGGGTCCATCTGGAATAAGAATTAATGCTATAGCCCCTGGTCCATTTCCTACTGAAGGCGCTTGGGCTAGACTTAGTCCTAAAGGAGCCTTAGATGATTCTAGCTCTATGACCACAATTCCAATGGGAAGAGTAGGTGAAATGAGTGAGTTGCAAAATTTAGCAACTTTTTTAATGGCGGATGGGTGTGAATATTTAACAGGTCAAACAATAGCACTTGATGGGGCTCAGTATCTTTCAGGTGGTGGTACTTTTTCACAACTTTCAAAAATGTCAGAGGAAGATTGGTCTGATATTAGAGCCATTATTAAGAAAACTAATGAATCAGATAAAAAGAATAGGTCAACATAAAATTATCTTTTCTTGACTTAGGCTTTCTTTTAACTGATAGACTAGATATTAAATAAATACAAAAGGTGTAAAAATGGAAGATCAACAAATGAAAGATATTCTTAATAAACAAAGAGCTTTTTTTATAAAGAATGGTCCGCCATCGTATGATTTAAGAATTGATCGATTAGATCGGATGAAAACATTGATCATGGAGAATCGTTATAAGATAGTAGATGCATTGAATGAAGATTTTGGAGTGAGATCTAAAAATCAATCTATGGCTACTGATGTGTATACAATTATTCCCAGCATTGAGTATGCAAAAAAGAATCTTAAAAAATGGATGGCTGGATCAAAAAGAAAAGCTAACTTTCCACTAGGTTTATTGGGTGCTAAGGCTTCGGTAGATTATGAGCCAGTTGGAACAGTTGGGATGATTTCACCATGGAATTTTCCAATATTCTTAACATTTTCTCCTGCAGCTTCAATTTTTGCAGCTGGCAATCAAATTATGCATAAACCAAGTGAATATACTGAAGAAACATCATCATTACTTAAAGAGCTTTGTGATAATGCTTTCGATGAAGAAGAATTTGCAACCATATTAGGTGGCCCGGATGTTGGATCAACTTTTAGCCAACAAAAATTTGATCATCTTTTATACACTGGAAGTGGCAGTGTAGCTAAACACATTATGAGAGCTGCTTCAGAAAACTTAGTTCCAGTCACTTTAGAACTTGGAGGAAAATCTCCAGTTATAGTTAGCAATACTTCTGATAGTGTCACCGCAGCTAAAAGAATTATGCTAGGTAAAACAATGAATGCTGGGCAGATCTGCTTAGCTCCAGATTATGTAATGGTTCATTCAGATAAGAAAGATGAGCTAATATCCGGCATGAAAGATGCTGTTGCTGATTTTTACCCAGATTTAAAACATAACGACGATTACACATCTGTTATCAATCAAAAACATTATGATCGTTTACAAGCTTTATTAAATGATGCTAAAGAAAAGGGTGCTGAAATTGATGAAATCAATCCGGCTAATGAAGATTTTTCTCAGCAAGAAGCTTTTAAGATCCCACCGACACTTGTAATGAATCCAACAGATGATATGGAAATTATGAAAGAAGAAATTTTTGGACCATTATTACCTATCAAAGAATATACAGAGATTAACGAGACTATTTCATATGTTAATAGTAATGATAAGCCTTTAGGGCTTTATTATTTCGGATCAAATAAAGATGAAGAAAATCATGTTTTGAGTAGAACATCATCTGGAGGAGTTACCATTAATGATGTGTTAGGCCATATTCAGCAGGAAGATCTTCCTTTTGGAGGTGTTGGACCATCAGGTATAGGAAGTTATCATGGAGAAGAAGGATTTAAAACCTTCAGTAATGCTAAAGCTATCTATAAGCAAGTTGGCTCAAGATTTGATAAATTACTATCTGCAATTCGCCCACCTTATAAAGGTGATATTGAGAAGGTGCTTAAGCAAATAACTTAATTGATATGACCTCATTGCCTATTTACTTGGGCTACAAGTATTTTCGTTCTAAAAAGGGAGCATTTGCATCCTTTACTTCATTAATGGCAATTGCTGGTCTAAGTTTAGGTGTTGCAGCTTTAGTCATAGTCTTGTCCGTTATGAATGGCTTTGAGAAAGAATTACAAACCAGAGTTCTTGGTGTGGTACCTCAACTTATTATTCGATCAGATGAAAGCATAGAAAATTATGAAGAATTGATACCAAAAATCATAGCTAA
>MDSZ01132074.1_pt1 | contig 14270 bp, 15 predicted proteins | sample 811201 | NCBI WGS metagenome assembly MDSZ01 (sample SAMN05326647, study PRJNA326480) | marine metagenome | isolation source: seawater | place: Indian Ocean: North | collected 2010
AGATGCCATGTGTTTAGCATCAATACGTCTGGATTGGGACTCCATCATTTCGAATGCCAAGGAGTTGATACACGCCGAGTGATGAGGAATTGTATGATGGAGAATTATTGTTGAAGGTTGCTCCACCATTGGAGAAATTAATATTTTCCGAGATCTGATTGACGCTTCCATCGCAATAGAGAAAGTTTCCGATGCCTGGGTGATTGCTGCTAAACCCTTCCGTGCATGTGTTTGTTGGCCGAACGGGTCGAGGATCGTTTAATTTGATGCTGACACGTGCACGAACCCAATAGCTCCCCCACATATCCGGTCCCGGAGGATTGCGTACGCCAATCCACGTTGCTGCCCGGCAGCGCTCGTTCCGTTCCCCGATGGCAAAGGTTTTGCTGAGTCCATCGGATATAGCCTCCAGTCGAACTGGCTCTTCTGACCAAAAAATACCATTTCCATTTGAGCCAATCACTGGTCGAGGATCCAGGAGGCCACCGTTGCCAATGTAATTGGATGTTGCAGGTTCGAAGTCCGTTGGGCAATTGTCACAATCAAAAAGCCTGTTGTACTGTGGTCCGTTGTTCTGACCGCCAGGGAGCAATGTTGGTGTGGTGTCACTTGCACACCGATAGCCACTGATACGTGTCTGAAGCAGTAATCGTGTAGGCGGGTTTTCAATGGCGTCTCGGAGTGTTTGCGTACTCACAGATAACGCAGAGTACAAAGGCTCTTCTTCAAGGAAGGGAAGCATCATCACTGGCCATCCCCATTCAGCTTTTCTCTTGCCCCCGGGAAGCCATCCTGCTGGCAAGGCACCTCGAGAATCGATGTGGTTCTGTAGCGCAATACCGATTTGTCGAAGATTATTGATGCATGACGCCCGGCGACCAGCTTCTCGTGCGGATTGAACCGCTGGTAGAAGGAGCCCAATGAGCACGCCAATGATTGCAATCACAACGAGTAGTTCAACTAATGTGAATCCCAGAGACGATCGCCTACAGGTGTTCGAGCGAAATATCCTTTGTCGAACCGTACTCATGATCAGGTCCATCAGAAGAGACGATGTTCAGATCAGAAGTGTACCGAGTGGCATTGCTTTGTACAGGCAGAAGTAAATTTTTAGAACACGAAGGTTCTGCCGATGTCTACCGGTTCAACGGTCAGGCGATGCCCTCAGCTTGCATGGCCAACCAATCATCTGCCGTCGGGTGCGCAATAGTTCCGCATATAAAATCACCGAGCGGAAAGGCGACGTTGAAGTTTTTACTCGGATAGCGGTGATGGAGAAAGTGATGCCTTGCTACAAATTTGTATATTGCCCAGTTGGCAAAGAATCGACCCTTTGGTTGATGCATCTCAAGGTGAATGTAGTTCCAGATCGTATGGTGGAGGATGACAACGAGAGGAAACATAATCGCACCAATTCTCGTCACTTCAAAGCAGGCAAAGATCAAAGCAATTGGGAGAGATTCCAAGAGGCCTTCCCATGCGCTCAGGCGAATTCCACGATCTTCACCTTTCGGCAATGGGTCATCATGGAAATGCTTTCGATATTGTGAGTGATGTTCAACGGCATGGCTTTTGAACATTTTCTGCCTGACTGCCAGTTTCTTCAGGAAGGGAATCCGAGGTTGCTTGTGCATCAACTGGCAATGCACCTGATGTTCGATGAGTGACATCAGAAGAACCATCGCAAAAAACCAGGCAACAATAATGAGTATTTGAGTGAGCATTCGGACCCTTGCTGTATAGTAGACGCACACCGCCGACCGTGTAGCTGCTGCCACCATGAGGGTCGACGTGTATTGGTTTGTAGCAGCCTTGTTTGTGGAAAGCGCCCCCGATTTCTACGGGTTTTGTGAGGTTTTTGTCGTGAATTCACAGGGGTGCGTGTATGTCATAATGAAAGGGCTGCGGGGTGTGGGGCACTGCCTGCGATCAGTCTGTGCTCCGTGCCAGCCAATTACTGAGGACACATTCTGAACATGAAACGCATTGCTATGAACACAAAATATGTATTGATCCAGGTGGTAATGGTTGCCTTGACATGTGCGTTGGCTTCAAACGCAGTCCGGGGGCAAGAGCAGTCGAAGCGTGTCAAGAATATTCTTCTGATCATGTCAGATGATCTCAAGGCAAGCGTCCTTCCTGTCTACGGCAACAATGTGTGCATGACGCCGAACATTGATCGACTGGCGAAAGGAAGTGTCGTTTTTGAGCGAGCGTATTGTCAGGGGCTGACCTGTGCCCCATCGCGTCCATCATTAATGCGAAGCGTCTATCCCAGGTCAACTGTGACGGCACCGACCATGGGAGAGCATTTCCAGCAACATGACATGCATACCGCTCGTGTAGGAAAAATATTTCACATGCCAGTGCCGCATGCTCAGCTTGATGGTAGTGATGGTCGGGATGTGCCGGAGTGTTGGACAGAGCGATACAACACGACGTCAGAGGAAACCTTTTCGCCTGGCTTGTATCGCCTTCTCAACTCTGAGATCGTGACACGGCAGATAGATGGGCGTGATGCCAAGGGGATGAATCGAATGTGGGCTACTGTGGAATCTGACCGTCGTGATGGTTCTGATCAGGCGGATTACATGGTGGCAACGAAAGCAGTTGGATTACTAAGGCAGCGAAAAGATGAGGGGAAACCATTTTTTCTGGCAGTTGGCTTTGTGCGGCCGCATTTTCCAATGGTGCAACCGAAACGGTTTTTCGAAATGTACCCCTATGACACGCAGGTTATTCCTCCACTTGTGAAGGGTGATCTCGATGACATTCCTGAGGCCGGTCGAGGTGCTGATGGAAAAGGTCTCAATGCCATGGAGGAAGGTCGTCGCCGTATGTGGCAGGCTTATTATGCATCGGTCACGTTTATGGATGAACAGCTCGGTCGAGTGCTGGATGAACTTGATCGGTTGGGATTGAGTGATTCAACGGCTGTGATTTTCACGACGGACCATGGCTACCATTTAGGAGAACACGGATTCTGGCAAAAAGCCAATTTGCATGAAGAGGTTGTTCGTGTTCCATTGCTTGTGCGGGTCCCTGGAATTCGGCCAGCGAGGACATCTTCTTTGGTTGAGCTTGTTGATATCTACCCCACGTGTACAGATATTCTCGGGTTGCCAATGCCAGCATCTTTGCAGGGCAAAAGCCTTCGGCCATTGCTCCACGATCCTCGTGCCACGATTCGTGCGAGTGCGTTGTCAATCCATAATCGTCATGGTGGTGGCGTGCGGCTGGCAGATTGGCATTACATGAATTATGGTGAAAAAGGTGAAGAGTTGTACGACATGAAGAAAGATCCTCATCAGTACACAAATGTTGTAGGTGATCCAGACTACGCATCGATTCTCAGGCGGGTGCGGTCAGAATTTCATCGACGGATGTCCGAACTGTAGTCACATTCGTCCAGAGGTAATAGAGAAAAGGAGTTGGGTATGCGTGGACCATCTGTATGGAGGTTTTTTCTTGTTGCGTGTTGTGTGTTGCGTGCAACCGTCGTTGTGGCTACAGAGCGACCCAACGTTGTATTTCTTTTTGCCGATGACCAGCGGGCAGATACGATTGCGGCTCATGGCAATCAGTTCATTCATACTCCGAATCTTGATCAACTTGCTGGCAATGGATTCAGTTTTCTTCGTAATTACTGTGCAGGATCGTTTAGTGGGGCCGTGTGTGTTGCAAGTCGTGCGATGCTGATGACCGGTAAGCATTGGATGCACCTCCCACAAGAGCGGCCGCAATCGAATTGGGGCGGAGAGGTTCTGTTGCCAGCAGTCCTCCAGCAGCATGGAGGCTACAGGACGTTCATTGTTGGTAAATGGCATAATGGCGAGAGTACGCTTCGTTCAGCGTTTCGGGAGGGGCGTTCTGTCTACATGGGAGGCATGGCAAACCATGCAGATTTTCAGGTTCAGGATCTGACGAACGGTATGCTCGGTCCCAAGCACGATGCAGGTGGGTTTTCAAGTTCGATCTTTGCTGATGAAGCGATCTCATTTATTCAAGGTGCAGATGCAACACAGCCATTCTTTTTATACGTCGCATTTACGGCTCCCCATGACCCTCGGAATCCTCCAGAATCTTTCCGGAAGCGTTATTATGAGAATCGACCACCGCTCCCAGAAAATTTTCTTCCTGTTCATCCGTTCAACAATGCTCCTCAGACAACCTCAGGACGAGACGAAAGCCTCGCAGCATGGCCACGAGAGAAATCGGTGATCAGTGACCAACTCTGTGAATACTATGGGTTGATTACGCACCTCGATGAACAGGTTGGTCGGATCATGGAAGCGATCTCAGACAGCGCTCATGCGAAAAACACCATTATCATCTATACGGCAGATCATGGTTTGGCGATGGGAAGCCATGGGTTGTTGGGCAAACAGAATATTTATGAGCAAAGTATGAGGTGTCCGCTCATTCTCAATGGTCCAAAGGTGCCATCTGGGCAATCAAGCCGCGCGATGACGTATGTTCATGATCTTTATGCAACCATTTGCGACTTCGCTGGTGTGCCAATGCCTCAAGGTATTGATGCCAGAAGCCTGCGTCCAATCATGGACGAGACAAAAAAGAGTGTTCGCCAGTCACTGTTTTTACCGTTTCAGGATAATCAGCGATCTGTGCGAAATAAGCGTTGGAAGTTGCACGTCTATCCGCAGATCAATCACCGTCTGTTGTTTGATCTATCAGTCGATCCATTTGAACTGTCCAATGTGGCAGATGATCCCAGCTATGCAGATGTTGTCGATGACATGATGGACCTTATGCACGACTGGCAGAATCAACTTGGGGATTCATCTCCCCTGAAGAGCGAGCAGCCTGCACCAAAAGAGGCTGTTTATGACAACAACAAGAGAACACTTGATAAATGGCAGCCTGAGTGGATACGGGAGAAATACTTCGCGCGCGTAATCGAACGTCGGGCGTCTGAAGAAGAGAAAACACCGCACAACAAGGAACGCATCAACAACCACAAACTGGAGCGATCTCTCCAGTGAGATTCGGTCATGTTGAAGGTGTCGAGCTAACGAGACGACAGGAACGGTCAAGCTAACCCACTCTCAGGCGAGAACGGAGCGAGGACCCTTCGGGTTGACGACGATCAAGCAGATCACCACGAGTCAGTATTCGGTGGATTTGGCGAGCGAGATTGGCAGCACCAATAATTCGTCCTTCACTATAATCGTCAACACCATACCCTTCGTGGCTTTGACGATAGGTCTGTCGGTCGACTGCCTGGCGGCAGAGGGAAGCAATCGCAATACATTTTTCTTCAGAAGGACTCAGCCGTTTCATGCGAACAAACTCCGAAATCGTGGACATGACACCTATAGGTTTATAGACATGAACGAAAAGATGAACACCCTTTTGAAAAGACAAACACCCGCTTAACCAATGAACGCGATTTCAAAACAGAGGGCGAAAGAATGGATAAGCGTTCTCCTTCAGTCGAACCGTGCTCAAGTCTTCTGTCCGTTCGGCAGTTGAGCTTCTTTGGTTTTCAGAATCTGTTAGCGATGTGTGTTGCCTGCGGTTCTTAGTCCTATGGTCTCAACGGTGAGATCTCCTGCACGTCGTTCCTTCCAAACAGAAAGTTTTCACCATGTTTCCCCTGCTAGCATCTGCAACGGAACTGTCAGTGACCTTTGCGGATAACCCTCTCCTTCAATCTCTCACGTTGTATTTGTTTTTTGCTGGAACAGTTGCGATGGGGGCGGGCGCCCTCTATTTTTTTCTGATGCGTAACACGGTTGATGTTGTCTATCGGAGTACGATGGTCGTTGCTGGTCTTGTGTGTGCCATTGCATGCTTTCACTATTTCAAAATGACACATGTGTATCAGGAAAGTGGAGGTACATTTCCAACGGCTCTCCGATACGTGGACTGGCTCTTCACAACGCCACTTCTTCTGGTGAAATTTCCATTATTGCTCCGATTAGGGGACAAGGCGTCAAAGTTCTTTGTCCAACTCGTGACATTGGATGTTGGGATGATCATTTCAGCGTTTATTGCTGAGACATCCCCAGTCGGTTCATCAAACTGGTGGACGTTCTTCGTCGTCGCATGCGTCTTTGAGCTTTTGATCGTTGCAATTTTGTATCTCTCGCTGGGTAATGCGATTGAAAAGGCACCAGCGCCGCTGGCGAAGTCCTTGCAAACGATGCGTCTCTTTATCCTTGTTGGATGGGCGGTCTATCCAATCGGATTTTTGATGGCGTACAGTGGGTACGGTGAGTTACGAGAGATTGTCTACAACGTTGCTGATGTCATCAACAAAGTTGGTTTTGGAATCGTTGCCTACTGGGGAATCGAAGCCATGAGCCATGGGTCAGATAGATCCATTGTTTCAACGTCCTAGTTCCTCAGTCCCCTGCCCTTCAGCGGCGGCCTGTATGAGGTCGCCGCTGAGGTGTTCTCGGTAAACGGTCATGAAAACGCACCAGTTGTATTCGCATCCATATCATTCGGAATCATTCGCCCTGATGTCCGGATGGTTTCGTTTTCGATTGCCGAATGCAATTTCCTTCAAGGCCTCTTTTCTGTTCTCGGCGCTTCCTGTGTGTGCAATATGTTTGACGTTATGCATTTGTCTTTCGCAGGTGGTCTTTTTTCAAAACATAAAGCTTTCTTCATACGTCACGCTTCTTCCTTGGCTGATTGCATTGGTATTTGTCGGCCTACCACACGGTGCAACGGACTTGCGTGTTCTTGCGCACGCTCGATCGAAGTATGAAACAATTTTCCTGTTTGCAATTTATTCTTTGGTGGCGCTTTGCGTTTTCGCCTTACTTGTGATCTGGCCTTCTTTGATTGTGTCGTTGTTTCTTCTCGTGAGCATGTGGCATTTTGGCAATACCAGCATGATGGCGTGGCAAGGGCATGAAAGAGCTTTCAAGCGTTCAGGTTGGAGGTGGCTTGCTCGGAGTAGTGTCGTTCTGGGAATGCCTCTTTTTGCACATCCGATTGCCACGAAATCTGTTGTGTCTGGCATCACGCAATGCGTCAATCCTGTTCGAGGAATCTTTCATCTTGGGGCCATTGATTCTCCTCCTTTTTCTGCCGACGCCGTACACTGGGCCGGAGCATGTATTCTGCTTCTGGGAGTCGGTGTCTGGGGTGTTGAAGGCATCCAGTCGGCATGTCGTTTCCGAGCACATAATGATCGTTCCGAATTGATGCTCTTCACAAAAGAACTGCTGGTGTTTGCTCTCTTTGCATGCCTTGGTTGGTGTGCACCTCCGCTATTGTCGGTTGGCACTTTTTTCTTATGGTGGCATTCCTGGAGAGAGATTCCAGAGATTGCTGCGTCGTTATCCCCAAATAGCCTGTGCTCCACGGAAGACTTCTCGGGTTGGCCAAGTGTCCGCCTTATTCATGAGGCTGCTCTTCCTCTTCTCATTCCCTCATGGATCCTGATTTTCCTGATGTGGTGGTGGTTGGCTCCTGCACATAGTTTTTATTATCTTGTGATGGTGTCATTGATTTTTTACCTGATTGTAACGCCGTCCCATGAGTGGCTAGCCCAGGTTCTCAACAGTCAGGCATGTCGGCGTACGTGAACGCACTGCATTATGAGTAGGCGTGTTGTCTGCAACGAAACACCAGCGACCTCGTGAGATACGGGTACCGTGCACGCACGTGAGGCATCAGTCAGAAGATCATTTCTTTTTGGTTCCTTTTGACTGTTTCAGGCCAGCTTCAAATTCTTCAAATGATAGTTTGTCATCACCGTCTTTATCGCGAGATTTGAACCACATTATCGCTTTTTCACGTATTGCTTCATCCTTCATTACGCTTCGGTACTCCTCTAAGGAGAGGTACTGGTCCTCATTTTTATCGCGTTGTTTGAATGATTTTTCAGGATCAAATGACTTTTCTTTTGCCTTTTCCTCTTCGCCATAAAGCGGTGGCATCAGGAAAATGGCCACAATGGTTGCGAGGCTGAACACAGATTGAAAATGAGATCGCATGGAAATCTCCCAGAGAAGCTATAAAAATAAAGGAACACCCATAAAGAACCTTTGTGAGATCGTATAGTCTGGAGACGGTCACGTCCAATCATGCCTGTGCTGAGTCACCCTACCATTGTTCAGATCTCGCTTGACCTCACGGATCTCAATGAGGCTGTCGATACTGCGGCGATGGCACTTCGTGCGGGTGTTGATTGGCTCGAAGCCGGGACCCCGCTCATTCTTGCTGAAGGCCTTCGGAGCGTACGGGTTCTGCGGGAGTCATTTCCTGAGGTTCCAATCGTGGCTGACCTCAAGACGATGGACGGTGGATATCTTGAGGCGGAGATGATGGCGAAAGCAGGGGCGACACATGTTGTTGTCATGGGACGAGCGCATCATGAGACGATTCGGTGTGTGGTGAAAGCTGGCCAGGATTTTGGCTGTAAAGTGATGGGTGATAACCTTGGTTCCCCCAATATGATTGAAGGTGCAAAGCGTTTGGAGGACTATGGGTGTGATTACGTCATCCATCATATTGGCTATGATGAACGTCGTGGTATTGCAGCACGTGGTGAGCGAATGCCAAGTCCCCTTGATCAGCTTCACGATGTCGTGTCTGCGGTGCACGTTCCAGTTCAAGCCGTTGGAGGGCTTACACTTGATCAAGCTATTGCCTGTCCACGTTATGGAGCACCGCTTGTCGTACTTGGAGCACCTCTTACCATTGATGCTGACGCATTCAAAACCGCCAGTGGTGATCTGGAAGAATCGTTACAACGTATCTGTGAGACTATTCATCAGCAAACAGACGATTGAGTGTGAAGAATGCTCATCGTAGGTTGACTATAGAAATGTGACTATGTACCCAGCGGTCGTAAATTACTCGTCGACGCCAGATTCTGTCGAGATTCGTGCTGTGCCAAAACCTGAGATCGGTGAAGCAGACGTTCTCATTGAAGTGGCGAACGTTGGTGTGTGTGGGAGTGATTTGCACCAATGGGCCGGCAAGCATTCCTGGCCTGTTAATTATCCAGTTGTCCTTGGTCACGAATTCAGTGGTCGTATTGTTGGTCGAGGTGCTACTGTTTCAGGTTGGGAAGAAGGAGATCGTGTTGTGAGCGAGACGGCAGCAGTCATCGATGCCGAGAGCCCAATGACCCGAAGAGGACTCTATAATCTAGATCCGTTGAGGAAAGGATTTGGCTACGGCGTGGATGGAGCCATGACTCGTTTCGTCAGGGTTCCTTCCCGAATTCTTCACCGCGTACCGGATACGTTGTCCTTCAAACATGCGTGCCTTACAGAGCCTTGCTGCGTGGCCTATTCAGCTGTTGTCAAGAACGTCCGTATTGAGCCAGGTGATCGCATCATGGTGCTTGGGCCAGGAACGATCGGCATGTTGTGTGCGGCCATGGCAAAGTTGTGTGGGGCGGAGGTAGCCATTGTTGGCCTTCCGTCTGACAGGATCCGGTTAGGGGTTGCGGCCCATTACGATTGCGAACCGATCATTGGAGATGGTCTTTCGTGGGCGTTGTCACGTGATGGATTAGGGTGTGATGGAGTGATCGATGCCTCTGGAGCCAGCGCTGCTCTTCGGCAGGCTCTTGAACTTGTGCGTCCAGCAGGTTGGATTAGCAAAGTAGGGTGGGGCCGGCAGCCACTTGACTTCTCACTCGATCCGCTTGTTCAGAAAAACGTTCGGTTGCAGGGAAGTTTCAGTCATAATTGGCCCACGTGGGAACGAGTGATCACGTTATTAGGTTCTGGGGCCCTTGATGTTGATCCTCTTATTGGAGGTGTATGGGCTATTGAAGATTGGCGAGAGGCCTTTGAGAAGATGCATTCTGGTGATGTGATAAAAAGTATTCTTACAACCAACGCTTCATCCTGACAGAGGGCCGTGACTCCACTTGGGTAGACACAATAATATGCGACTGAAAGATAAAGTGATTCTTGTGACGGGCAGTGCCACTGGTATTGGAGAAGCCATTGCAAAACGCGTTGTCTCTGAAGGGGGATTGGTTGTCGTTCATGGCCTTGAGGAAAATCTCGTTGCGCATGTGAGTGAATCCCTGAATGAGTACGCGGGGAACTGTCGTGGAGAACAGTCTGTTGTTGCTGTTGGTTTGGTTGAAGACCTTACGGTTCAAGGATGTCCAGAGCGTCTTGTGCGACTGGCAGTTGACTCCTTTGGGCGGCTTGATGGACTCGTGAATAATGCTGCAGTCGTGACGACGGGCGATATCTCTACAACTGATTACGAGACGTTGTCTCACACACTTGCGGTCAACACAGTGGCTCCTTTGCTTCTTATACAAGCTGGTCTCCAGTACTTAAGAGAGTCAAAGGGATGTGTTCTGAATATTGGGAGTGTCAATGCTTATTGCGGGGAGTCAAATCTCCTGCCGTATTCGATTTCAAAAGGTGCGCTGATGACACTGACACGAAATCTTGGGGATACGCTTTTTCGTGATGAAGGGGTTCGAGTGAATCAAATCAATCCCGGATGGGTACTGACTCACAACGAGATCGTTCGGAAGCGAAATCATGGGCTTGCAGACGGTTGGTCGCGTCATTTGCCAAGAGAGTTTTGTCCTGCGGGCAGATTGCTTACACCGGATGAGATCGCTGCGGCAAGCGTGTATTGGCTCGGTGATGAGAGCGGGCCGGTGAGTGGTCAAGTGGTTGACCTTGAGCAGCACCCATTCATTGGTCGAAATCCCACAAAGAATATTGAGAATGTTCCGGCACCACCGGCTTCATAGCGTTACGTTTGTGTGGTACCTGTGACATACCGAAGGAGGTCACGTTGAATCATTTGATGGAGTCCTCTTCTGCTCCTCGTCTTGCTGCTTTTCCGAAAGCCTATATGCAGGCGTTATGTCGAGATGGAAGTATGTCGCTGGCTGAGTGGATAGAGTTGGCAGCTCCTTTGGGGGTCGAGGGACTTGAGTGGTACGCGGGTTTTCTGGAGATGTCTGATGAGCGGGCATGGCCAGAATTCCGAAAACGTGTTGAAGGTCACGGCATGGTGATCCCGATGCTCTGCTGCTCACCTGATTTCACGCATCCGGATAAACATTTTCGTGCGAGCGAGATTTCCAAACAAAAGCATTGGATCACGATGATTCATGCCCTTGGAGGACAGTACTGTCGAGTGTTGTCTGGGCAACGGCGACCAGCATTAAGTCTTGATGAAGGCGTGCAGTTTGCGGCAGATTCGATTGCAGCCTGTCTCCCATTCGCAGAGGATCATGGTGTCACGCTTATTCTTGAAAATCACTACAAGGATGACTTTTGGACCTATCCTGAATTCGCCCAGCAGATGAATGTGTTTTGTCGATTGGTAGATGCGATTGACCACCCATTCTTTGGTGTCAATTATGATCCGTCGAATGCATTCCTTGCAGGAGATGATCCACTGGAATTGTTGCGTCGAGTGTTACCGCGCGTTGTAACGATGCATGCGAGTGATCGAATGTTGACATCGGGTACACTTGAAGATCTGAAACGCGAGGAATCAGGAGTTGAGGGATATGCTTCGCGTCTGAAGCATGGGGAAATAGGACAAGGGCTCAACGACTACGATGCGATCTTTAGACTATTGGCAAGCCAGGGTTTTTCTGGATGGATCAGCATAGAAGATGGTGTCGAAGGGATAGATCAGCTGGCTCGGAGTGTGACGTTTCTACGACAGCGTATTGCGAAACACTGGAACGTACGTTGAACGAAGTGACCGTATCGTCATTTATCAGGAGGCTTATATGTCACAGCATACGACGGATTCATACTCATGGTTTTTCGGTAGAAAACGATTGCTGCTTCATTTTTGCATGTTGGTGTGGTGCTGTGCGGTTGTTTTGTTTGGACGTGATGACTGGAGTCTCTACGGTGCTGAAGATACTGCAGTCGCAGTCAAGATGTTTGAGCTGAGGCTTGCTCATGACGATGAAAAGAATGGCTTTTCAATACAGGCCGGAATCAAAGGTACCGATGATAGGGTTTATCTTGAATCAAACCCTAGCCTCAAGGCGGATGTCCTTGAGTATGCAGCCGTCGTGTCGGATCAGGACGGATCTCCAGTGATCTCTCTGGTGTTTACTTCAGACGGAGCAGACGCCCTGCTCGAATGTACCAAGAATCATCAGGGGAGGCGTTTAGCCGTGATGGTTAAGGGGGAAGTTATTAGTGCGCCATTGCTGGTCGAGCCACTCCATGGTCGTTTCATTGTGACAGGACATTTTTCCATTCAGGAAGCTACGCAGATTGTGAATGCCATAAACGGGGTCAAGGGAAACCGGCCATCACCCAAAGAACAAATACCTGCGGAGGGGTTCGTTGAGCTTTTTAATGGCAAAGATCTAACGGGATGGGTCAACGTGAATACGGCTCCTGATACGTGGTCTGTTCGCGATGGATTGCTGGTCTGTAGTGGACAACCCATCGGCGTGATGCGATCAGATAAACAATATGAGAACTTCATTCTTCATATTGAGTGGTGTCACATGAAGCCCGGTGGTAATTCGGGTGTTTTTGTTTGGAGTGAGGGAGTCATTCAGTCAGGGCGTTTGCCGAAAGGGATGGAAGTTCAGATGCTCGAACTGGATTGGGTTAACCAGCATCTTCGGTCTGGGGGACGCCCACAGCACATCGGGTATGTATCAGGTGAACTGTTTGGGGCGGGTGGATTAACAGCAACCCCCGATCATCCCCGTGGTCGAAGAAGTATGTCGTATGAACTGCGATGTAATGGTGTGGGGCAATGGAACACCTATGATGTTGTCTGCGTTGATGGAACCGTCAAGCTTGCAATCAATGGCAAGTTCGTGAATTCCATTCGGGATTCATCTGTTCGCAAGGGCTATCTTTGTTTGGAATCAGAAGGCTCGGAAATACATTTTCGAAATATTCGTATCCTGGAACTCCCCCCTGGCATGCTCATGGAGGACCAAATAGCCCAGCCCCTTGGTCTGGGCAAGTAGGGCAAATCGCGGGAACTCTCTTTCGTTTGGCGTTGACCAGATGAATCAATTTTTCTACTACGCATCATGAGGTGCTGGCAGACACTGTCGAGCGTTGGGTACATCCAATCATCCGGAAGGAGTGAACTACAGTGAGCAATGCTAAACGGCAGCATACACGCCGGGAAAAGCATGTCCTCCGTCGTGTCAAATCCTCCGTCGGTCGAGGTATTCGAGCAGTTGCTGAAAGTCCTGTGATGAAGTTCACAACAGGTGTCGTGTTGCTTACGAGTGGGCTCGATGAAGCCATCGAAACACTTTTTGATGACATATCAGCATTGGAATTAGGTGCGCATCACGGTGTCATGGTCTTGGGGTTCGTGAATTTGCTTTCATCGTTACCAGATCTGCTCGATGGAATGTCCGGTGCCTTTCTGGTGGATGAGGAAGATAAGGAAATGGAGCAGCAGCCTCGTGCAGAGAAGTTGCGTCACATGACAGGTGATGTAAACGAGGATGCAGATGCTGAGAGTACAGGAAAGCCATTTTCTTTTTCCAAGAGTTCTACCGAAGGCAGTGCCGATGCCTCTCGGGTGAGACAGCGAGCCGCATGATTGTTTTCGAATGACGTTATGGAGTTCATACCATTAGGATGTGCGTGGAAGAACGAGTCAGTCATTTCCATTTGACTCTGCCCAAACATCTCCGAGACAAAAGGAAGTAACCATGTTCACGTATACGGAGATGATCTATCTGGCAATGAAGCTGTTTCTATTTTTCAGCATTGTGGGTGTTTTGCTGAAAGCTGAGCCCATGCGGAATCAGTTATTTGCCTTGAGTTTTGTGTACACGTTGGCATGTGCATTTTTGAGCTATGTGTTTATGGTTCTTCTGGGTGATACGGCCTTGTGGGGCAATTCATGGAAACTGTGGTGGATTTGGGCTGGTTCGACCTTCGTATTGTCATGGCTGTATTTCAAATTATTGATTTGGTTTGAAGACAATAGTTTGTTTTGGTTCATGCTCATCCTGGGAATTCCATTTTGTCTTGACATGTGGTTTCATCTGTCGCTGTATGTTTTGGGCATGTTGTTTGCCCTGCTGTCTCGGTTTTTCCCCGCAGTGTTTCAGTTTGCTCTTATCTCTGTCTTGTAGGTCCGCCTGTGGTTTTTCAGGGGTGTCATGCTGTGTCAGGAGAACATCGTTTCTGTTCGGTGAGGGTGTTTTTGGAAGAGGCTGCCTTCACAAGTGAATATGCCATCCATTCTCCGCAATACAGTTTGACGGTTTTCTTGATTGGGGTCTATCTTTTTGGTTTGTGTGAGAGCGGTATGTGTAAATCAGTCAGAGA
>MDSZ01043520.1_pt1 | contig 14269 bp, 13 predicted proteins | sample 811201 | NCBI WGS metagenome assembly MDSZ01 (sample SAMN05326647, study PRJNA326480) | marine metagenome | isolation source: seawater | place: Indian Ocean: North | collected 2010
ATTGATTATATTTTTCACCTTGGTGCTTGCTCGAAAACAACAGAGCCAGACCGAGATTATGTTATGGAGGTTAACCTAAACTATTCAAAAAAACTACTAAACTATTCTGCAAATAATTCTATTAATATGATGTATGCCTCTTCAGCTTCAGTTTACGGGGGAGGATCCGCTTTCAAAGAGGACCCAGTAAATGAATCTTCACTAAATCATTATTCGGAATCGAAGCTCTTATTCGACAACTACGTGAGAGAGAATCTAGAGAAAATAAATTCTCAAGTAGTAGGTATGCGATATTTCAATGTGTATGGACCATATGAGCATCACAAGGAAGTTATGAGCAGCGTGATTTATCATTTTTACCATCAATTTAAAAATCATGGAATGCTAAAACTTTTCAAAGGCAGTCATGGGTATGAAGATGGCGAACAGAGGAGAGATTTTGTTTACGTAAAAGATACTGTTGATATAAAAATTTGGTTCATGAAAAATAACATATCAGGAATTTTTAATGTTGCCACCGGAAAAAGCCGATCTTTCAATGATGTTGCGAATTCAGTAATTGGTTACTTCAATTCAGGTCATATAGAATATATTGACTTCCCAGATGGACTTAAAAAACAATATCAGGCATTTACAGAAGCGGATATGAGTAATCTATACAATATAGGATATAGCGGTGAACCGACAGAGCTCGAGGATGGTGTTAAGACATACTTGTCTTTTCTTGACAGCTAGACTATGAAATGTTCAAGAATTCTCGTTGTTGCTCCTGCTTGGATTGGAGATTTAGTCATAAGTATATCTTTTTTGAATGCCTTAAGGAAAATTAACCCAAATTCAAAGATTGATCTGCTCATTAATGAAAACTTATCCGATATAGCTAGAAGCATTCCATATATTAGCAATGTAATTGTATCGAAAACGAAACATGGAAAGCTATCTCTATTTTATAGAATAAAACTCGGAATGAATCTTAGAAAGCAAAATTACACACATTGTTATATTCTATCGAATAGTCTCAAATCGTCCATCGTGCCTCTAGTTGCAGGTATCCAGAATAGAATAAGTTATCTTGGTGAATTTAGATATGGGTTTATTAATAAAATTAAACAAGATTTCCACAGAAAAGATGGTATGGCCAATAGATACCTCAATCTCATAGATAAAAGATATATAGAAGACTTTAAGCCGACAATAAATCATGTTACCGAGTTAAAGCACATCTCTAATAAATTTAAATTAAAAGACAGATATATTACTCTTTGTCCTGATGCCGAGTTTGGTCCTGCGAAACGATGGCCATCTGAAAAATGGCTTGAGTTAGCCGAGAGAATATCAGATGATTTTCAGGTTGTACTTGTTGGACAAGATAAATCAATCAACCATAAACTCAAAGATCTTAATAAAAAAAATTTCAAAAATCTTATAGGCAAAACATCCTTAGATGATGTTATGAAGATTCTGCAAAAGTCATATTGTGTGGTAGCGAATGATTCTGGTCTAATGCACGTTGCTGCAGCTCTAGGCAGACCTGTGGTAGGCATTTATGGTTCTTCATCTCCTGACTATACCCCACCGCTTATAGAAGAGGATAAAAAAATAGTACTATATGAGAATCTGAGCTGCAGCCCCTGCTATAAAAGAGTTTGCCCATTATCACACACGGATTGTTTAAATAATATATCTGTAGAAAATGTAAAGGATTCGATATCAAAATTAGTTAAGCAGATTTAGATTTATTAGTTCTGCTGTCTCGCTGAGATCGACTTTAATATATTTTTTATCATGTCCAACATCACAAAAAGATAATTTGTTTTTTTCAGCATTGATGGTGTCCCACCTCAGAAGCGTGGAGGATATTTTTGATGGGTAAAAACCCACTGTTTTCTTATTTAGGGCAGCTGCCACATGTAAAGGCCCTGTTGATCCCGCAATAAATAAATCACATCTATTAATATTTTCAGACATTTTTATAAGATTATCTGTAGGAGTGATGGTTCTAATATCCAGTTCATGAGCATTTTTTTCTAGCTCGAGACATTTGCCATGATCATTAGCGTCACAGTGTAATATAAAAGAGCAATCATTAAGCTTATTTAGACGTTTGCAAAGTTCTATAAAATCATCACATGATAGGGTCTTTGAAGAGCCACCTGTAAAAGGATGAACAAAAATAAGATATTTTTTGCCAGTTTCAGCTTTTTCCTCACTTTTTACGTTCATACACTGGCTATCTGTAGATTTAATACTATAAGAGTTATCATTAAGGAAATATCTAGCAAGATCAATATTATACTCGTATTCCGATTTCTCAGATGACGATCGTTTTTGCATGATCTTTTTATTATAAAAAATTTGGGCTAATTTGGTTGCTGGCGCGTATCTTTGCTTAATATTTGATCTCCAAAGTTTATAGCCAATATCAAATGTCGAAAAGAAACTTATAGAATAATCATAATTTCTTTTATTAATCTCACCAATCAATCCTTTATGATCATATACTGCATTATCTATATACTCTGTCATAGATTGGATATCAGTATATTTCTCATCTAATAGACAATCGATCATGATATCTTTTACAGAAGATTTGATCATTTTCAATGCTGGCAAAGTTAATATCAAATCGCCCAATTTATCATTACGTATAACTAGAAGCTTTTTCATGTTTGAATTAAATTAGCAAAATATCTAACTTTTGATTTTTTTTTGTTTATCTCATGATATTAAGTCTATAATAACCAAAAAAAATATGATTATGAATAGATTGTTGGCATTATGTTTATCACCAGATCAAGGCGGCCTGGAGCTTTATGTCTTGAAGCTCACAAATCATTATAGCCAAGATAAAAACTTTTTTATTGCTTGTTCAGAGAATTCATATATTTGTGAAAACGCCAGTAAAAATAGAGTGAAATGTAAATCAACTGGAATATTTAAAATTATTCATAATTTTTTCATTCTGAAAAAGTTTATTTTAGCACATCAAATTAATCTAATTCATGTGAGCTGGACTAAGGACCTACTATTAGCTGTGCTTCTAAAAATACTTATACCGATAAACATCAAGATTATATTCTACAGACAAATGAAATTAACATCTCCAAAAAAAGATTATTATCATAAATTTTTGTATAAGAATATCGATCTATTCTTAGTTATTACCAAAAAACTATACATGGAGTCATGTGAATTTTTACCAATGCAGGACTCCAAGATTCATATTTTGCCTTATGGGATCAATAAACCCGAGATCAAGCCACCTTTCTCTAAAGAAGAATTTTTTAAAAAAAATCATATGGATCATAGTAAATTCTCTATTGGTGTTTTTTCAAGAGTAGAAGAACAAAAAGGACAACATCTTGTAATTGATGCTATTAAACAAAGCAAATATGATATCCAATTATTTGTCATAGGTCATTGCATGGATGATCAATATAAGTCTAATTTAAAAAGCAAAGCTAAAAAATATAGCTTATCAAACAGTTTATGTTTTATAGACTTCCTGAAATCACCTATGATGTATATGCCATACTTTGATGTGATTATATTACCTACTTATGAGGAGACATTTGGCTTAACGGTTGCTGAAGCTATGTTGATGGGTGTTCCAGTTATAGGAAGTAATGCCGGCGGTGTTCCTGAGATTATATCTGATGAACAAAACGGATTGCTGTTTAAAACACAAGATCATAACGACTTAAAGAATAAAATTGATTGTCTAATTGAAAACGACCAATTAAGAAAAAAAATCATAGAAAATGGTGTCAAGTCATCAAATAAAGATTATGATTATCAAGAACATTTTAAAAATTTGGAAAAACTTATGAATGAAGTTCTGCAATCATGAAAATATCTGGAACAATTATTACACTCAATGCTGAAAAATATATTTCACGCGCCATCAAAAGTTTAAGTAATATATGCGATGAGATTATAGTGTTAGATTCAGACAGTAGCGATTCAACTCGAGAAATAGCGGAATCTTGTGGAGCTATAGTACATATACAGCCTTTTCTTGGTGATGGAGCTCAAAAAAAAGAAGCTTCTAAATATACATCGAACAAATGGGTATTTAGCCTCGATGCAGATGAATATCTTGATCAGGATTTAATAGACTATGTTAACAATGAGAAACTGTTAGATAAAAACTGCGACAGCTTTGCTTTTAGAAGAAAAAACTTTTGTGGTGATGAATGGATAAAAGCTGCAGGTTTCTACCCCGACTATGTGACAAGACTATACGATAAAACCAAAGTCAACTATGACACAAGACATGATCATGCAGCAGTTCAGAGCAAGAAAACAGTCAAAGTAAATTCACACATAATACATAATACATATGAGTCTATGGAGGAGTGGATAGAAAAAATGAACTTTAGGAGTACTCTTAGTGCTAAACAACTCTATGATAATGGAGTCAAGCCCTCAAACATACGACCAATCACCAGAGCATTGTGGGCTCTTTTCAAGAAACTTATTATCAAGGGCGGTATCCTTCAAGGTAAAAACGGATTTAAGGTTGCAATTACAACTATGTTCAATACATATCTTAAATATATCAAACTCAATGATCTGTATAAAAATTAATTCATATGCATAATAAGTCTTTTGGCTCGTCAATATCTTTAAGTGTTCTTAAAAGCTTATAATTGATATTTTGATCGATACATATCTTTATTATGTCTGAGTTGAGAATCTTATTTTGTTTCATGAATTTAAAGAATTGATGACCAAATCTCTTAATACCAATTAGGTAGAAACCACCATCATCAGATGGTCCAATTACTAAATCATAATTATCTAAATAACTAATAGATTGACTAATATCATATCTTGATATACTCGGAATATCAGATCCAATTACAATTCTTTTTGTGTAAGAAGCTTTTAAGTAATCTAGTGCTGAATATATTTTATCGCTTAGTAACCCTTTGGACTGCAGAACAGCCGTCATCTTAAAACTTTTTAGCAGGTTTTTCATAAAATCACTATTATAATCAGGATATACATGGAGCAGTTTATATGCATCGACTTCTGCTAATTCTGAGCATGTAATTTTCAACATTTCTCTGGATAAAAACATGCGTTCATCGTCAGTTAGCAATCCTTTTAATCTAGTTTTGCAATTGGGCGAATCTGGATTTTTGGTTAATATGTTAACAATAGCATTCATTTGTACATTTCTTCTAATTTTTTCGTATTCACACCGAAATAGTAAAGAAGACGAAGAAATCTCATTAAAAAGATAGTTCTCAAGAATCCATGCTTTCGCCATCTTCTAACCGATGTTACCGCTTGACCAAGAAACAATTCTGGGTCTGAGTTCAGTTTCAGCCTTTTAGAGATATCAATATCTTCCATTAAAGCGATATTTTTATAGCCATTTAACTCATGAAATACTTTTTTGTTCACTACTAAAACTTGATCGCCTGTTCCGTATTTAAATAATCTGCTTCTTAAATTTATACAATAGGAGAGGACTTTGTACTTTAGCCCTTTATTGTCTAGTTTTATATTAAAAAACCCCCATTTAAACTCATCATTCAGATTCAAAATACTATTTACAGCCTTTATATTCAGATGTGTGTCTGCATGAAGGAATATCAGGTGTTTACCAGTCGCATGCTCTGCCCCCATATTCAATTGTCTTGATCTCGACTTTTCAATTTGATAAATATTTTTCGTTAAGGTTTTGGCGATACAAACAGTATTATCATTACTCCTCCCATCAATTATTATAAGTTCAGCTGCTAGCTCTGTTTTAAGCCATTGAAGATAAGAGCGCTTCTTTTTCAAAGTTCTCTCCTCATTATAGACTGGAACTATAATAGAGAATTTCATGTCAAGTTAAAGATCCTGTACAGCTACTACCTGAGCCAGCAGTACATCCATAACAATGGTCAGCTGTTGAAATCACTCTTTGCTTTAGATAACTTGTGGTCAATTGTGAAATATGCAATTTTTTATTAGATAGTGGTATATTTAGCATCTGATTAAAATCACAATCAAAAACATAACCATCATAGTCGACACTTATCAGCTTTTTGCACATCACATTATCAATTGCTTTTTCAGAAAATGAATTTTTTAAAAGACTCATGTATCCGTTAAACAAGTTCTTACTTATAAGCGTGCTCCCAAATCTATTTATAGGCATATTTGTGATTGTGTATAGACTGTTAAATTCTATTTTGAAATTATCACTCAAAAAAGACTTATATTCATTCTCAAGCTTTTTTTGATCTGGAGGTAAAACTGGGCCCAACGGATTGTAAACAAGATTTAATTTTAGATCATCTTTCTGAGCATAACCTAAATTATTCAGTTTTTTTAACATCTTTATACTGCTACTAAAGACTCCTTTACCTCTCTGCGAGTCAACATTTTCCTCAATATAACATGGCAAGGATGCAATCACCTCAACCTTATTCTCACACAAAAACTGAGCCAGACTTCCCATTCCTTTCTCAGCTAAAATTGTTAGGTTACATCTGTCTATTACATGAATATTATTATTTTTGCAGAATTTGACGATATATCTGAAGTGCTCATTCATCTCAGGAGCGCCACCTGTCAAATCAATGATTTTGATGAAATTGTTAATGGCAAAATCTAATACTTGATCTATTGTAGTTTTATTCATCATTTCTTTTCTATTAGGCCCTGCATTAACATGGCAATGAAGACATCTTTGATTGCATTTATAGCCAAGATTAACCTGCAGTATCTCTAGGGTTTTTCTACGTATACTTGGGAAGTTCGTTTTTCTTATAAGAGGATAAACCTTATGCATAATATAACTAAAATGATACAATGTATTTCTTGTTAAATCATGAAAAATGAATTTCTAAAACAAATAAATGCCTATTTACCAAATGTAGATTATTGCTCATTCAGATTCGTAAATAAGTATACAAATATTATATCAGTTACAAGGAATGTTCTTGAGCCTATTGAAATCATCGAGGATGAGGGGCTGATGGTTACAGTCATTCATAATGGTGGCTATGGGTACGGTGCGACCAGCGATCTTACTAGAGAGGGAATTTTACGAGCAACTGAGGAGGCTAAAAAATGGGCTGAATATTCATCAGGAAAATTAGTTCATGAGTTCACACCTCCTTATACAAAAATTGAGGACGGTAAATATTTTACTCACGAGAAAGACAGCTGGGCGAAAGAATCTAATAAAGACAAAGTTGATTATCTTATGGAAATTAATAGATCATTAAAATCTAAACCTACAATTTCTAATTGGGGAGCTAGTTTTAGATATAATAAGATAGAAACTCTGTTCATAGATACCAATGGTAGTAAGTTTAGACAAAAAATTACATATATTCTGCCTCAACTAGTCGCTTGTGCTGAATACAAGAAGCAAATCCAGACACGAACCTATGGTGGCCATGCACACGCAAGGCAAATAGGATACAACTTTTTAAAAGACTCTGAGCTAATTAATCAAGCAAGCAAAATTGCTGATGATGCTATTGAATTATCTATGGCACCGAACTGTCCGAGTAGTAAGCTTGATGCCTTGATTGCCCCAGATCAAATGATTCTCCAAATTCATGAGTCTATAGGACATCCACTAGAACTTGATAGGATCTTGGGCGACGAGAGAAACTATGCGGGCTCTAGTTTTGTTAATCTTGAAATGTTTGGTAACTATAAGTATGGATCTGACAAACTAAATATATCATTTAATCCAACTGAAGATTCTGAGTTAGCTACATACAACTTTGATGATGACGGAACAGCTGCAGATAAAAAGTACCTTATTAAAGATGGCATATTAAAAAGACCAATAGGTAGCTTTTATTCATCACAAAGAGCCGATCAGGATTACGTTGCGTGCTCTAGAGCTACAAGTTGGAATAGACCACCTATTGATAGAATGGGTAACATTAATCTCGAACCTGGTAATTCATCATTTTCTGAAATGATAACATCGATAGATAATGGAGTTTTGCTTGAAACAAATAATTCTTGGTCCATCGATGATTACAGAAATAAATTTCAATTCGGCTGTGAGAAAGGAACCCTCATCAAGAATGGTGAGCTTAAATCGGTTGTTAAGAATCCTAATTATAGAGGTATTACAAAAGAGTTCTGGCATAACCTTGCTATGGTTGGAGATGAAGCCTCTTTTGCTATCTTAGGAACTGCTAATTGTGGAAAAGGTGAGCCAAATCAAACTATATTTGTCGGTCATGCTACACCACCCTGTTTATTTAGAAATATAGATATTTTCGGCGGTGAGTAATGAAAGATTATTTTCAAAAAATTTCTATAGAATTATTTAACAATATACAAAAAGATGAGTTTTTGATAATTAATTTTGATGCTGAGGAGTCAAACTTTGTAAGAATAAACAAAGCAAAAATTAGACAACCTGGCAATGTCAGGCAAATATCAATGTCTCTTAGTTTATCCAATCGTGAAAAGAAAAATTTAAAATCGTTTGTCAGACTTAATGGTGATCTTAATAGGGACCTTGCAATACTAATTAAAACACTCAACTATTTAAGGAGAGAACTTCCGGATCTTCCCAAGGACCCATACTTATTGTTTTCGAAATCAGTTCAGTCAACAGAAATTTATGATATTGAGAAAACTATTAATGATAAAAATAATTTAGATTATATATTCAGTAAAATCTCTGGACTTGATTTGGTGGGGATATACTCATCAGGATACATCTATACTGGACTAGCTAATTCACTGGGACAGTTCAATTGGCATGGTGAATATTCATTTAGTTTTGATTATTCCATCTACAATGAAAACAACAATGCAATAAAGCTAAACTATTCATCAAAGATTTGGAGTAATGAGGATTTTGATGCCATTCTTAACCAGGGTATAAAAAAATTACAAATATTATCACACTCACCAAAATCTATAAAAACAGGTGAGTATGCTGTTTATCTGGAGCCATCAGCATTAAATGAAATAATCGATATGATGTCATGGGGTGGTTTTAGTTATAAAGCGAATAAAATAGGAACAAGCCCATTACATCTTTTAAATAAAGGAGAAAGGACACTACATAAATCTGTCACTATTTCAGAAAATATTAAAGATGGGATTTCTGCCAACTTTAATGCAGATGGTTTCATTAAGCCGGATAAGATTAATATGATTAAAGATGGTAAATTTTCTGAATCTTTAACTTCACCAAGATCATCACTTGAATATTCAGTGGCTCATAATGCATCTAGTACTGCCGAGTATCCATACTCTATAGATATGGAGGCTGGAAGTTTTTCCGATGATTCAATTCTTAGCACGATCAATAACGGAATATATATAAGTAACTTGTGGTACCTTAATTTTTCTGATCGAAATAACGGTAGAATAACTGGTTTAACTCGATTCGGTTGCTTCATTATCGAGAATGGCGAGCTAACAGCTCCAATCAATACTATGAGATTTGATGACAGTGTTTACAGTATGCTTGGTGAGAACTTAATTGGGTTTACGACAAAAAGAGAATTACTGATTGATTCTGGAACATATGAGGAGAGGTCTACATCAAGTGCAAGACTACCTGGTGCACTCGTGAATAACTTCAAGATGACATTATGAATGTAATTACTAGATTTGCGCCTAGTCCAACAGGATGGTTACATATTGGCGGTGTGAGAACTGCACTCTATTCATGGCTGTATGCTAGAAAACATTCCGGTAAATTTTTTCTTAGGATTGATGATACTGATACTTCCCGAAGTACTGATGAATATAAAAATTCTATCATATCAGCATTAGATCAACTTGGTCTCCATCATGATAATAACATTATCTATCAATCTGAGAGGTTTGATCATTACATTGATAAAATTGAAGAGCTTATCAATAACAATATGGCTTACTATGATAAGACTGAAGTTAATGAAAAAACTAAAGATACAGACTTAACTCTTGTTTATGAAAATAGATTGAATCGAGAAGGACATATAATCAGGTTTAGAAATCAGAGAGACGATGCTATAACTGTTTGTGATTCTGTCCATGGAGAAGTAACATTTAATCCAAATACATTTTTTGATGCTGTAATATTAAGATCGAATGGCGTTCCAACTTACAATTTAACGTCTGTTGTTGATGATATAGAAATGGGTATAACTCATCTCATTCGAGGAGATGATCACTTTAGTAACTTACCACTTCAAGTAAATCTATTTAGGGCATTTCAAGCTAATATTCCCTCATTCTGTCATCTTCCCATGATTCATGGTGTCGACGGGAAGAGATTGTCAAAAAGACATGGTGCAGTGGATATAAACTATTTTCTTAGCGAGGGTTACAGAGTTGATGCGCTAATTAATTATTTAGCAAAGACAGGATGGTCACATGGTGACAAAGAAATATTCAATACCGAAGAGCTTCTTGACCTTTTCGATTTGGATCGCATTACAAAGTCAGCAGCAACTTTTGATATAGACAAATTAAACTGGCTTAACCAACATTATATTAAAAATGACAATATCGAAAACGTAGCAAAGCAAATACTGCCATATTTACTTGAAAAAAATCTGCCAAATGAGCCTACTAATGATAAATATCTAATGAACATACTTCTTCTTGGAATTGAAAGAGAATTTTCACTTAAAAATATTGCATCTAGTATTACGTACTTTTACCTGGACGAGATTGACTATGATCTAAATATCATTTCAAAATATAATAAAGATCAGACTATTACCATATTAAGAGACATCGTCGCTAAATTCTTTTCTATTGATTTTAATGATAAGCCATCCATAAGCGCTTGTGTGAAATCTACCTGTGAAGATTTAAATCTCAAGTTCAGAGATATAGGCCCTCTAATACGCTTCGCCACAACGGGTAGATTAAATGCACCTTCTATTGATGACCTATGTTTTTTACTAGGAAAGAAAAAGGTTGTTGAGAGAATATCTAGATTCTTAGATATCTATAGATAGTCTTTATTAGATAATTATAGCTATTTTAAAATTTTATAATAAGTGGCTTCACATTTTTAAGTATGTGTTCTAATTTTTTATCTTGAGATACTGATACAGGCTCAAATTCTTTTTTTATCTGAAATAGATCATCTCTCTCAGACTGATTTATAACTATAGATCCACTCTCAGATGAAACTGATCTGTGATAGGTTTTCTTTGGTATTCTTAATGCACCACTATCTCGGGTCAATTTCACAATCTGATATGGTTTTTCCCACTCAAAGTTAACTAATTCAAAAGTTCTCAACCCATGAACAACACGGTTATTATCAACTTGGTGGAAATGAATATAAAATTGTTTATTACCCAAGCTATCATCAGGCGGCGATATCGCAGCAGAATCATGTATAACTAAATCAGCGGCATTTGATTTAGGCATTGTTATATCAAAAAAAAGGACATCTTTGGTCTTTCTAAAAACAGTGTGTTTATGCAGGCGAATGCTCTTCATATAATTTGTAGAGCATAAATCATGCCAATTAAAGTAACAACGGCATATTAATTGCACTTAAACAGGTAGATAATGTTGAATGAGATGAATTTTAAGCTAAATAATGCCACTTTGATTATTTTTACTGATATTGATGGGACATTTATTGATAATGATACGTTTTATGAAGGAGATAACTTTATTATGGCTAGAGAGCTGCACGATAATAAACATGTTTTTGTTTTTAATTCGAGTAAGACATTTCATGAAATTAGCTTTATGCAAACTAAGTTTGGCACAAACTATCCATTTATTTGTGAAACAGGAGGTGGCATATACTATAGAAATACCTTGCAATGCCAGCTAGCTAAAACAAGAGAGGATTATAATGTGATGTTTGAAGCAAAAAAAATTAATACGTTTGAAGATAAAGTAAAAAAGCAAATTATCAAAAACTTTAAAGATGATATGGACTTATTTGAGGACTTAGATAATACGGAAAAAGCCAGATTATCTGGGCTTAGTGGGAATGATTTACTATTGGCTTCTAAAAGAGATTTTTCAATACTAATTAGATGGAAATCTAACTATTCTAGATATCAACAATTTGAATCGTCATTAAAAGGTATTGGCCTCAGCTTGGTGAAAGGCGCAAGATTTAGCCATATTTGTGGATCTCATGATAAAGGGAAAGCGGTCAGATATTTTCTAAATAAAATTAAATCTCATAGAGTGAATGAGAAATTCATCACCGTGGGGATAGGTGACAGTTCTAATGATATTGAAATGTTTGCAAATGTTGATTATGCATGTGTAGTGAGATCTAAAAATAATGTAAATTTGATTAATAAAATTAATAATGACAATATATTTTTAAGCAAGAATTCAGCTCCTACTGGTTGGGCTGAATGTATTGAAAACGTTTTTTTTAAAATAAAATCTATGGAGAGTTCTAATGGCTGATTTCCATCAAAATGGAGTTATAAGTACGCTTCATAACTTATCTAATCGATCTTTAGATAAGATAGAGCATGAGCTTAGAGAATATTCAAAAGATGCGCCTATCGAATTAATATTACCGTCATTATACTCTGAGCTTAAGGGAGATGCTTTAAAAAATATCGTATCCTGTCTTAGTAACGTTAAGTACTTAAATCATATTACGATTGGTTTAGACAAAGCAGATAAGTCACAGTTTATTAAGGCAAAAAAATTCTTTTCAAGCTTAAATCAATCTCACTCTGTGATTTGGAATGATAGTCCTAAAATGAAAAAATTAGACAATGACTTTAAAAAGCTAGGAATTGCTCCTACACAACCAGGCAAGGGTAAAAATGTCTGGTACTGTATGGGTTATACCTACTCCAGAAATGAGGCAAGCTCTGTGGCACTTCATGATTGTGATATAACCACTTATAGCCGCGATCTGTTAGCAAGATTAGTATACCCAGTTGCAAACCCATATTTCAATTATGAATTTTGTAAAGGTTACTATCCAAGAATTAGAGAAGGTAGCTTGAGTGGAAGAGTAACCCGATTACTTGTCACACCTCTCCTCAAAACATTTAAAAAAGTTCTAGGCCATAGGGACTATATTGAATTTATTGATGTATTTCGATATCCATTGGCGGGTGAATTTTCTTTTAAAAGTAGGCTACTTAAAGAAATAAGAATCCCATGTGATTGGGGTTTAGAGATTGGACTATTGTCAGAGATGCAAAGAAACCAAGCATATAATCGAATATGTCAAGTTGACATTGCTGATACATATGATCATAAGCATCAAGTTTTATCAGAAAATGATACATCAAAAGGATTATCAAAAATGTCTATTGATATTACAAAAACTCTCATCAGGAAACTTGCTGCACAAGGTGATACATTTACATATAATACGCTAAGAACTCTGAAGGCTACTTACTACAGGACAGCTCTGGATTTATTAGAAATCTATCATAATGATGCAAAAATTAATGGTCTTAGATTAAATATAAATGAAGAAGAAATTGCGATAGAGCTGTTCTCTAATAATATCATCATCGCTGGACAAGAATTTCTTGATAATCCAAATCAAAATCCACTAATTACAAATTGGAATAGAGTCGAAACAGCCATGCCAGAGATAAAAACAAGATTTTTAGATATAGTCGAATCTGATTCAAAAATTTAAGAGTTTCAATTATAGATGTCGAAAAAGAGAAAATTAGATTTAGAAAAAAGAGTAATACAACACTTAAATCGTATATACACTGATGTACTAGATTTTGAAGAGATTAATCAACTGTCGAACTCTCTTTATAAGCATATTATAGATTCTCAAAATGATTTGCCCAAACATATAACAGAGGAGGGTGAGTCGTGGTCTGAGAATACTGTTGTTATGATAACCTATGCTGATACGATTGAGGATAAGAATAATCTTCCTATAAATTCTATACACAGATTTCTCAAAGAATATTGTTATGATATTTTTGAGATAGTTCACATACTGCCTTTTTTTCCATCAAGCTCAGACAAAGGTTTTTCAGTAAAAGATTATTATTCTATTTACGACCAATTTGGTCAATGGAATGATATTTTAAGGATATCAAAAGACTTTGGAGTAATGGCTGATGTGGTTATTAATCATGGTTCCTCAAAAGGCCTCTGGTTTAAAAACTTCATTAAAGGCAAAGGTAAGGGGAGCAATTATTTTTTAAATTTTGACGAACCATTTGATACATCCAAAGTAGTCCGTCCAAGAACTACAGACTTGTTGAATCCAGTTGAAACCTCCAGTGGAATAAAATATGTATGGTGTACTTTCAGCAAAGATCAGGTTGATTATAATTTTAGTAATCCTGTC
>MDSZ01075133.1_pt1 | contig 14269 bp, 13 predicted proteins | sample 811201 | NCBI WGS metagenome assembly MDSZ01 (sample SAMN05326647, study PRJNA326480) | marine metagenome | isolation source: seawater | place: Indian Ocean: North | collected 2010
TTGCTTAATAAAAAATCTTTGTTATTTAATAATTTATATGTCTCATATAAGCATCTTCCTTGAATTAACAAGGTTAAAAAAGCCTATTGGCTTTATGTTGTTATTCTGGCCCTGTGCCTGGGGCTTAACTATAGCATACGATTTTCAAAATGGTTTTTACCAATACCTTTATTATATTTTTTTATTTTTTTTTGGCTCGGTTTTAATGAGGTCAGCTGGATGTATAGTAAATGATATTGTAGATAAAGATTTTGATAAAAAGGTAGAAAGAACAAAAAATCGTCCTTTAGCCTCAGGAAAAATATCAATTAAACTTGCAATAATTTATTCAATAGTTTTGTGTCTTATTGCTTTTTTAGTTTTAATAAATTTTAATCTATTCACAATTTTATTAGCTATGGCATCTATGCCATTAGCCTTTACTTATCCACTAATGAAAAGATACACATATTGGCCACAACTCTTTTTGGGAGTTACTTTTAATTACGGATTATTACTTGGTTGGACTTCAATTGTTAATGGTATAAGCCTTATTCCATTTATATTTTATATTGGCGCCATATTTTGGACATTGGGTTACGACACAATATATGGGTATCAAGATATTGAAGATGACGAAATTATAGGGGTAAAATCTACATCAATTAAATTTAAAGAAAATCCAAAAATGTTTTTGTCTATTTGTTATTTTATTTTTTTATTAATTTTTACAGTTGTAGGATACAAATTAAATTTAAATAATTATTTTTATATTGGAATATTAATTGCTGCTCTTCATTTGTTTTTTTTTCAGGTCTATAAATTTAATCAATTAGATAAAAAAAAATGTCTGAGAGTTTTTAAAAGCAATAATTATCTTGGATTAATAGTTTTATTAAATATTTTCATAGGGAAAATTTAGGAATGACAAATATAGAAATTTTAAAAAGACTTTATAAAGGTTACACCAAAAAGTTTTTAAATAAAATTTTTCTATCAGTATTTTGTTCAATGTTAGTAGCAGCAAGCACTTCTTTAATTGCTTATTTGTTAGATCCAGCGATTGAAAAGATCTTTATTGAAAAAAATAAAAAATTAATGCTTATTATTCCTTTTGCAATTCTATTTGCATTCGCTGTTAAAGGTACATCTTTATACTTAGCAAAAGTAATCCTTATTAGAGTGGGGGGAGAGATTCAAAAAATGTTGCAATTACAAATTATGCAGTCAGTTTTAACCTCTAGTGTAGAACAAATAAATAAAAAACATTCTGGAAAATTTATATCTCATATAAATTATGATTCCGGAATGGTAAGAGCTTTAGTTACTAATACAATTCTTCTATTCACCAAAGACACATTAACTCTTATAGGCCTAATAGGAGTAATGTTCTATCAAAATTGGAAGTTAGCCATTTTTGCTCTAATCATGATACCTCTGGCCTCAGCTGCAGCAAAATCTCTGGGAAAAAGAATAGGAAAAGTTACAACAGAGTCTCAGGAGGTTTCCGGTTTTTTAAATTCTTTCTTTCTTGAAATATTAAGAAACCATAAAATCATTAAAATTTTTCAGCGAGAAGATTATGAAAACCAGAGGATTGGTAAACTAATAAATAATTTTAAAGAAAAAGTAGTTAAAATCGAAACTGTTATGAATCGTGCTACTCCAATTATGGAGACACTTACAGGACTAATGATAGGAGGATTGATTTACTATTCAGGAAGTTTGATTATTAATGGAGAGCTTGAACTAAATAATTTTTTTTCTTTTCTAGCGGCAATGATGTTGTCATATCAACCAGTTAGGTCTCTTGCTACATTAAATATGGGTATATACCAGGGCATCTCTGCCGCTAGAAGACTGCTGCCTATTATTGATGCAAAAAATGCTGATGTAAACTCTGGAATAGATTTTAAATTAAATAAAGGAAACATAGAGTTTAAAGACGTGAGTTTTAAATATTCTGAGAGTCCAACTAATATTTTAGAGAATATAAATCTCAAAATAAAAAGTGGCGAAATGACTGCACTTGTTGGCCATAGTGGAGCGGGAAAATCCTCTATTTTAAACTTGATACCTAGATTTTACGATCCTTTGACCGGTGAAATATATATAGATGGGAATTTAATTAATAAAATTTCAATAAAATCATTAAGAGAAAATATTTCGTTAGTTAGCCAAGATACCACCTTGTTCGACGATACAATTAAAAATAATATAAAATATTCAAAATTAGATGCATCAGACAACGAAATATTTAATGCTTCGGAGCTATCAAGTTGTGATGAATTTATAAAGAAAATGCCTAATGGATACGACACTATTATTGGAGAAAATGGAGTACGTTTATCTGGTGGTGAAAAACAAAGATTATCTATTGCAAGGGCAATGCTAAAAAAAAGTAAAATTATTCTTTTAGACGAAGCCACTTCTTCATTAGACTCTGAAACAGAGAAAAAGATTCAAGCTGCAATTAATCATCTTATTAGAGGAAGAACAACTCTTGTAATTGCACATAGACTTTCTACAGTAATAAATTCAAACAATATATATGTAATAGAAAATGGTAAAGTAGTTGACGAAGGGAATCATCAACATTTGTTAAAAAACTCTGAAATTTATAAAAACTTTTATCAAAAGCAGCTTGATAAAGATAAATGAAAATACTTTATAAAATAGTAAGCAATTTCTTTTTATTAGTTTCTCCTTTAATAATTCTATATAGAATTGTAAAAGGAAAAGAAGATACAATTAGATTTTTAGAAAGATACGCAATTAGATCACAAAAAAGAACTAAAGGTAAATTAATTTGGTTTCATTGTTCTAGCGTGGGCGAGCTTTTAAGCTTAGTACCTTTAGTAGAAAAAATTGAAAAAAATCCAAAAATAAATCAAATTTTAATTACATCAACTACTTTAAGTTCATCAAAAATTTTTAACAATCTAAAATTAAAAAAAACGACACATCAATTTTTTCCAATTGATAATGCTTTTATAATTGAAAAATTTGTAAATTATTGGAAACCTTCGGCTCTTTTTCTGTGTGAATCAGAAATTTGGCCAAATTTAATAGATCATATTCATAAAAAAAAAATAAACTTAGTTCTAATAAATGCGAGAATGACTCTAAAATCTTTTAAAAGATGGAATAAAATAAAATATTTTTCTAAGGAACTTTTTAGTAAATTCAATTTATGTCTAGCACAAAATTATGAAACTCACAAAAGATTAAAATTACTTGGTGTGAAAAAAATTGTAAGTCTTGGAAATTTAAAGTTTTCAACGAGTAAAAAAGTAAAAACTGATATTTTAAATCCAAATCTAATTAAATATTTTAAGCAAAAAAAAATATTGATTACAGCTGCTAGTACTCATTTTAATGAAGAAAATTTTATTATTAATAACCATCTTAATTTTAAAAAGATAAAAAATTTTAGAAATATTATATCTATAATTGTACCAAGACATATTGAAAGATCAGCCGAAATAAAGGAGGAAGTAGAAAAGCATTCTTTAAATGCACACCTACATAGTTCTAAAAATCAAATTAAAAAAAATATTGATGTATATATTGTGGATACATATGGAGAATTAAATAAATTTTATAAAATTTCTTATCTAGTTTTTATGGGTGGTTCTCTAGTAAAACATGGGGGACAAAATCCATTAGAACCAGCTAAATTTGGCTGTAAAATAATTCATGGACCATATGTTTCTAATTTTAAAGAAATTTATAAAAGTCTTGGATCAATGGGAGTCTCGAAAATTTTTAAAAAATATAAAGAAGGTCATAAAATTGTAAAAGTCTCCCTTTTTAAAAAAAGATCAGTTTTTGAAAATAAAAAACTAATTAAATATGGTGAAAAGATATTAAAGTTGAATTATTTTGAAATAAAAAAATTTATTTAAAGTGAAACTAATAAAACCAAATTTTTGGAAAAATATTAACTTAATTGTTTTTTTAATTTGGCCCTTAACGCTATTTACTAGACTGGCACTTTTTATAAAAAAAAGCCAGAAAAAATATAAACCTTATATTTCTACTATATGTGTTGGAAATATTTATTTAGGTGGAACCGGAAAAACACAACTTGTAATTAAATTAAATAAAATTTTAAAAAATAAATTCAAAATATTTGTAATAAAAAAAAAATACAACAACCAAATTGATGAGCAGAAACTATTAGCGAAAGAAACTAAATTAATTTTGCCCAATAAAAGAATTGATGGATTAAAACAGATAGGAAATTTAAAAAAAAATATAGCAATATTTGATGATGGTCTTCAAGATAAATCAATCGATTATACCCTTTCAATAGTTTGTTTTAATAGTTTCTCTGGATATGGTAATAAAAACATTTTACCTGCTGGGCCACTTAGAGAAAGTTTAAGTGAATTAAAAAATTATGATGCTATTTTTATTAATGGTAAAAAAAACAATAATTTGGAAAAAAATTTAAAGAAATACAATAATAAAATAAAAATATTTACTGGAAAATATGTTTTAAAAAATAAAAAAAACTTAAATTTTAGATCAAAGTATTTAGCATTTTGTGGCATTGGAACACCCGAAAACTTTTTTGATTTATTAAGGGAAAATAAAATAAAAGTTAAAAAAAAAATGATCTTTCCTGATCATTTTAATTATATATCTTCTGATATTGAAAGAATTATATCAATCGCAAAAAAAAATAATTTAAAAATAATAACCACTGAAAAAGATTTTATGAAGATTAAAAAATTTAAAAAACATGATATAAAATTTACAAATATTGACTTAAAAATTGATAAATTTTCTTTTTTTAAAAAATTCTTAGTTGATAATATATGAAATATATAAAATATTTTTTTCAATTTATAGTAATAATTATTTTATTTATAATATTTAAATTATTAGGCTACAAAACAGCTTCGAATTTAGGATCAAAATTAGGAAAAATTTTTGGTAAAATAATAAAATCAGACAAAATAATTTTAAAAAATATAAATATTATTAAAGATTATACTGATTGGGAACCAAAAGATAATAATAAAATTGTAAATAATGTTTTTTCAAATTATGGAAGAATACTTTCTGAATACGTTTATCTTAATAAATTCAAAAATGGATCATTAAAAAGTTATGTAACTTTTGTAGGAAAAGAGCACCTTGATGAAATAAAATCTAAAAATAAAAGAGTTGTATTCATTTCTGGACATTTTAATAATTTTGAGTTGATGGCAATGTTTATTGACTCAGCAGGCATTAATCTTGCTGCGATTTATAGACCTCTTAATAATATTTTTCTAAATAAAATAATGGAAAATTTAAGGATAAATAATATTTGTAGATATCAAATAAAAAAAGGCAAAAGTGGCTCTAGAGAGATTTTAAATTACTTAAAAAAAAATTTTTCTATAGCATTAATGATAGATCAAAGAGTTAGCGAGGGAGTAAAATCTAATTTGTTCGGAAAGCCAGCATTTACAACAACTATTCCAGCTCAAATAGTTAAAAAATTTAATTGTGAAATTGTTCCTGTTTATATTGAGCGTTATGAAGATATTAAATTTAAATTAAAAATAGATAAACCTATTAAAATTTCAAATACTTTAAATAGAGAAGAAATCACGTTAGAATTGAATAAAATCTTAGAAAAAATGATATCTAAAAACCCTTCTCAATGGATTTTAACTCACAATAGATGGAAGTCATGATTATTTTTTGTTCAGATTTTCTCTCTTAAGGTTTGCTTCAACATATGAAAAATAAGGTTCTTGGAGTTCAACATTCCAATAATTAAGATTATCTAAGAAAATTTTTTTTCCAGAAACTGCACAAATGACATGTGTTCCACTTTCAATTATTTCAAAAGTGTTATCTAAATATTTTAGTATAGCTATTTTATCAACCATTATATAAATAAGTATACATGAAAGTTGCAATAATTGGTAGTGGTGGAAGAGAACATGCAATATGTAATAAAATTTATGGCTCTAAAAAAGTTAGTAAAATATTTTGTCTACCTGGCAATGGGGGTACATATAAATTAGCCCAAAACGTAAAAATCGATTTAAAAAATTTTAAAAAAATAAAAAAATTTTTAATTGAAAATAAAGTTGATCTTACCATTATAGGGCCAGAGGAGCCTTTGGTTAATGGCTTAGTCGATTACTTGAACCTTGATGGTTTAAAAGTTTTTGGACCAGATAAATTTTGCTCAAGATTAGAGGGTTCAAAAATTTTTACAAAAAGAATTTGTGAAAGCAATAATATTCCAACAGCAAAATTTAAAATATTAAATGATATAGACTCATCCTTAAACTATTTAAAAAACGTAAAATATCCTATCGTAGTAAAAGCCGATGGTTTAGCTGCAGGAAAGGGTGTTTATATTTGTGAAGATATTTTTCAATCTAAAAAAGCTGTGGAAGAAATTTTTGAGGGTAAATTTGGGTTAGCAAATGAAATTTTAATTGAAGAATTTCTTGACGGCGAGGAAATGAGTTTTTTTATATTGTACGATAATAATACATTCAGAGTATTTAACACAGCACAAGACCATAAAAGAGTTTTTGAGGGAGATAAAGGTAAAAATACTGGAGGTATGGGGGCATATTCCCCATCAAGATTAATTAACAATGAACTTGAGACAAAAATAATAAAAAAAATAATTTCACCAACTTTAAATTTTCTTAAAAAAGAAAAAGCAAAATATATAGGCTTTCTTTATGCAGGTTTAATGATCAAAAATAAGGAACCTTATCTTATTGAATATAATGTAAGAATGGGTGATCCTGAATGCCAAACTATATTACCATTATTAAAAAATGACTTTTTTGAATTAATAATGAGTTGCGTAGATGGTACACTGCAAAATATTAAGCTGGAATGGAAAAATAAAAAAAGTGTTTGTATAGTTTTATCCTCTAAAGGATATCCTGATAACTTTGAGAAAAATATTTTAATAAAAAATTTAGAAAATTATAAAGATTTTGATAATCAATATATTTTTCATGCAGGAACGGATTATAATGACAAACAATTTTATTCAACTGGCGGTAGGGTTTTAAACTTTGTATCTATAGACAACGAATTTAAAAATGCTAGAGAAAAAAATTTAAAATTAATAAAAAAACTCAATTGGAAAAATGGTCATTACAGGAAAGATATTGGGTATAAAGTGATTAAAAACTGATGAGAATTATTTCAGGTATAGCTAAAGGAAAGAAAATACTAATTCCAACTGATAATAAAACTAGACCTCTTAAAGATATGGTAAAAGAATCAATATTTAATATACTAAATCATTCGAATTTACTTAATTCAAAATTAAATGAATCTATCGTTTTGGATCTCTTTTCAGGAGTAGGATCTTTTGGTTTAGAAGCAATTTCAAGAGGTGCAAAAAAAGTAGTTTTTTTTGAAAACTATAAAGCTGCAAAAAATTTATTAATTGAAAATTTAACTAATTTGGATTTTTTAAAGAAAGCAGAAGTTTATCAAAAAAATATTTATAATAAAAATATTTTAGAAAAATTAAATTATAAATTTAATTTAGTTTTTATAGATCCTCCATTTAAGGATGACAATATTAAAGAACTTATAAATAATCTTTCAGATTCTAAGATGATAGAATCTAAGACTTTAGTGATTATGCATAGAAACAAAATTAGTAAAGATGATTTTGGATATAAATTTAAAAATATAAGAACTGAAATTTATGGTTCTTCAAAAATTATATATGGGTATTTTAATGTTTAAGTATATTGAATGTTTCTTTTTTAACTAATTCGACTTCTGGCTGGTCTAATGGATTAACTCTAAGCAATTTAGATAATAAAATTACCTCTAAAGTAAAAAAACAAAAAAGCTCACCAAGGGTCTTTTCATCTCTTTTTTTTATATAAAATGTTCGATAAGGTATTTTTTTTTTATCAAAAATATTTTGAGTTGCAATCCTTTGAGAATCTAAAATTTGAAAAGTATTTTTATTTTGTAAAAACTTAAATTGATCTAATAGTAGCTCCATATTTATTTTTGAGGAATTCTTTTCTTCAACAATAAAAAATGTATAAAAGTTATGTTTAAAACCGCTTAAATATAGTTGTAGTAAACTATGATTATCTTTAGGCATTGAAGAAATAATTGGAATTATTCCTTTTGACTTTTTTCCAAGACTTTCTGAAACTAATTGTTGATACCATTTAAACAAGTCTTCAGAGTTAGGGTCATAATTTAAAATCACCGAATTATATTTTCTAGATTTAATTAGATTATAGGTGCTCAATGTATTGTGAATTAAATTATTTGTAAATTTTTTGTTTATAATTAAATTGTTAAATTGTTTAAATTTATTTTCATTTAAACCCATTAGTCCAGCTGGAAGCATCCCAACTTCTGATAAGACTGAAAATCTTCCACCAATGAAATTTTTGTGATCTATTACATCTGATTTTAATTTATTTGCCAAATTTCTTAGATGACTTAATTTATTTTCAGTAATAAAAATATTTTTAGTTTTATTATAATTTGCGTTTAAATTTACGAGAGTTTCAAGAGTATTGCCTGATTTAGATATTACTATATTCAGAGACTTATTAGAATTACATTTTTTGAGTTGTAGATTTTCAAAAAAAGAAAAATTTTTTTTGATTGTTGCTTTGCAGAAACTGTAAATTGCTTTTGCACCTAATACAGAACCACCCATACCAATAATATTTATTTTTTTATATTTCTGATATTTCTTTAGAAATTTTTTATCAAATGAATAATTATAATCTTTTTTAAAACTATCAAAAAACTTTGGCCAATGAATATTGTTTATTTTATTAAAATGTTTATATAATTTTTTTGTATCTTTAACGTTTACTTTATTTTTAAAACTATTAAAAATTAAGTTAATTCCCATTATTCTTCAATTTTTTTTAATATAGACTCTTTAAGTGAACTGTTTTCATTTTCAGTTAAGTTTTCAGCTTTCTTTGCTTTTTTATTTAAAACTTTTTCCAAGTTATTTTCACTTTCAATTGATAATTCACTATTAGGTTTTGGCAAATCATTGATGTCTGGTGGCATGACTAATGGATTTTTTTTTTCAATCAAAAACTCTTCAGAGTTTTGTGATCTTTTTAATTTAAACCCAGAACAAGAGTATAAAAATAATGACAAAAGTAATATTAAAACTATTTTATTTTTCATTTTTTTTTTTAAAAATTTCCAAAAATATTAACATAAATATTCCTATTGAAATAAATATATCAGCTACATTAAAGACAAACCAGTGATAACCATTATAATTTAAGTCAATAAAATCAGGAACTGCTGAAAAATAAATTCTATCATAAAAATTTCCAAAAGATCCTCCTAGAATCATAGCAAATAAGATTTTGTGAATATCATTAGCGTAAATAAATAAATATATTATTACAAAATTGATTATTAAAATTAAAATTGTAAATAAATTGTATACAAATGACTCATCTAATTGAAATAGACCAAATCCAATGCCAGAATTCCAAACTAAGATTATATTTAAATAAGAGTTAACAGTAATATCTACTATTCCTTCATGTTCCGCAATATTTAAAATATATAGTTTAGAAATTCTATCTAAAAAAAAAATAAAAAAAATTATTGAAAAATTAAATATCAATTTTTTTTTGATCATAATTTTAATTTACTGAACTTCCGTGTCTCTCGCATTTACCTTTTCTTATTTTCCAACAAACATTGCATTTATCTCCTTCTGCCTTGAAAGTTTGAACACTTATTTCCTCTTCTAAGCTATTATCAAGCGAAATTTCTGCTGCAGATGTGATACAAAGTTCAGCGAAGTCAAAATCTTTGGCAATATTATATAAATTTTCATTAACCCTAATTTTAATATTTGATTCAAGACTTGATCCAATTAATTTTTCAGCTCTTTTGCTTTCAATACTTACATTTGCAGCATCTCTAATTTTTTTTAATTTTTCCCATTTTTCGTTTAGATTTTTGTTATGCCAGTTTTCGGGTATTTTCATAAATTTTTTTAGATGAATACTGTCGTTGTTTTTTTCGCTTACTAATGAATAAATTTCTTCAGTTGTAAATGAAAGTATTGGAGCAAACCATTTAAGTAAGCAGTCCAGAAGTATATTTAATATTGTAATACAGTTTTTTCTTTTTTCTGAATTTAAATTATCACAATAAAGCGTATCCTTTCTTATATCAAAATAGAATGCCGAAAGGTCTACGGTACAAAAATTTAATAATTCTTTATAAAGGTTATGAAAAGTATAATTATCAAAATTTTTATGAAAATTTTCATTTAAATTAGATATCTTGTGAAGCATATATTGCTCTAACTCTGGAAGTTTATTTACCTCAATTTTAGTGAAATTTTTTTCTGAAAATTTGTCATTAAGATTTCCTAATATATATCTGAAAGTATTTCTTATTTTTCTATATGCTTCAGCATGTTGCTCGAGTATTGAATGATCGATTCTTAGATCCTCTGCATAATTTGAAGCTGCAACCCAAACTCTTAAAATATCAGCTCCATATTTTTTTAAAATTTCCTCTGGTGCAATTACATTTCCCAAAGATTTTGACATTTTAAGACCTTTTCCATCAACCACAAACCCATGAGATAGTATTGACTCGAAAGGTGCTTTTCCTCTAGTTCCACAAGATTCTAGCAAAGAGGAATGAAACCATCCTCTGTGTTGATCCGATCCCTCTAAGTACATTGATGCAGGCCATTTAAGATCTTCTCTTTTTTCTAAAACAAAAGAGTGCGTTGAACCACTATCAAACCAAACCTCAACAATATCTTTAGATTGAATATAATCTTCTGCTTTATATTTTTTTCCTAAAAATCTCTGATAATCATCTAAAAACCAACAATCTGACCCCTCTTTTTCATAAATTTTAGCAATATTCTCAAATACTTCATCATCTATTAAAACTTTATTATTTTTTTTTGAAACAAAAATTGGAAGTGGGACACCCCAAACTCTTTGTCTAGAAACACACCAATCGGGTCTTGTTTCAATCATTGATTTTATTCTTTCCTTACCTTTGCTAGGATAGAATTTTGTTTCATCAAGTGCTTTAAGTGCTAAATTTCTTAATCCATGACTTTCCATTGAAATAAACCATTGCTGAGTTGCTCTGTGGACCAAGGGCGCTTTTGATCTCCAAGAATGTGGATAGGAATGTTTTAATTTCCCATTTGCAAGCAATCTTTTAGTTTCTTTTAACTTTTCAATTACTATTGGATTTGCTTTAAAAATATGAGTTCCCTCAAATCCTAAAATGTGTTTAGTATATCGACCGTCATCATCAACTGTCTCTAATGCTTTAATACCGTTGTTAATACACAGATTGAAATCGTCAGGGCCATGACTTGGTGCACAATGAACAAAGCCAGTTCCTTGCTCGACAGTAACAAATCTTGCCTCCAACATTGGAACATCATAATCATATCCAATATCCAAAAAAGGGTGCTGACAAATTATTCCCTTGAAGGATTTGCCAGGTAGTTCTTTTAATATGTTATATTGTTCAATATTACATTCTTTAATAAAAGACTCTAAAAGTTTTTTTGCTACTACAACTTTATTTTTTTTAAATTCATTGTCATCTTCTATTTCTATGATTAAATATTTTAAGTCCTCATTATATGCTAAAGCTTTATTGGCTGGAATAGTCCATGGAGTAGTTGTCCAAATCACAATTTGGCAGCCTTCTAAATCTTTTATATCTGTTTTTTTAATTAAAAATGAAACATAAATTGTATCAGATGTATGGTCCATATACTCTACCTCTGCATCTGACAATGCAGTTTTTTCTACGGTTGACCACAAAACAGGTTTATAGCCTTTGTAAAGACTTCCTTCTTTTAAAAATTTTCCCAACTCTCTTACTATTTGTGCTTCAGCATCAAAACTCATAGTGGAATAATAGTTTTCCCAATCTCCAATTACACCTAGCCTTTTAAATTGATCTTTGTGAACGTTTATCCATTTGTTAGCAAAGTCTCTGCATTCTTTTCTAAATTCAACTATAGGTATCTCATTTTTATTTTTTTTATTTTTTTTATATTGTTCTTCTATTTTCCATTCTATTGGTAGACCATGACAGTCCCAGCCTGGAACATATACTGAGTCTTTATTATTCATTTGATGGAATTTTGTTATTATATCTTTTAAAATTTTATTTAAGGCAGTTCCCATATGAATATTGCCATTTGCATATGGAGGGCCGTCATGTAAAATAAATTTTTCTCTTCCTTTACTTTGGCTCCTTAAATTTTCATATAAATTAATTTTATCCCAGAAATCAATCATGCCAGGTTCTTTCTGAGGCAAGTTTGCCTTCATAGAAAATGCAGTTTTTGGAAGGTTTAAATTTTCTTTACTCATGATTTATTTCAAACTAATTTTTGCAACTCTGATATCTTTTTTAATTTGGTTTGTCAGCTGTTTAATACTTTTAAACTTTTTTTCTATTCTAATAAACTTAATAAATTCCACTGCTATTTTTTTATTATATATATTTCTATTAAAATTAAATAAATTTACTTCCAACAATATTTTACTTTGGTTAAAGGTAGGTCTATAACCTAAATTTGCTATTCCATTTATTTTTTGTTTATTTCTATTAAGTTTTACTTTTACAGAGTAAACTCCTGGTTTAGCAATTATATAATTCCCAATATCTATATTACATGTTGCAAACCCTATTTTTCCTCCAACCTTTCTACCTTTTTGTACTTTACCTTCGATTTCCCATTTTCTGGTTAAATATTTATTAGCTTTAATTAAATTACCATTTGACAAATACTTTCTAATTAAAGTTGAAGAAATTATTTTATTATTCTTTTTTAATGGTGGTGGAATAATTAGTTTATAATTACATATTTTCTCATAAGATTTCAGTAAACTAATATCTCCTTCTCTTTTATTACCAAACCGAAAATTATTGCTTACAAATAAAACTTTGGTTTTAATTTTTTTATCTAAATAATTTTTTATAAACAAGTCAGCTTTTATTTTTGAAAAACTTTTAGAAAACTTTTGATTAATCAAAAAATCTACTTTCTGTTTTTTAAATTGATTTATTTTTTGAGATAGATTCATTAATTTAAAATGCTTTAATCTTTTATTAAAGAACATTTTTGGCATCGGATTAAAAGTTATTACACCAATTTTAGATTTAAATTTATTTTTATATTCTCTTGCCTTTTTAAATAATTTTTGGTGTCCTAAATGAACGCCATCAAAGTTTCCGATTAGAATTATCGAATTATGATAATTTTGGGGAATATTAAATCCATTAAATATTTTTATTTTTACCATTTTAATTTTTCTTGAATGTAATTTACATTAACTTTAAATTTTTCAAAAAGTTTATTTAGTTCTTTTTGATTTTCTTTTTTATGAATTCCATTAAGAATAAATAAAGACTTAAAATTCTGAAGATTAGCTCCTTTAATATCAGTGTTTAAATTATCTCCAATACATAAGACAGACTTACTTTTATTATCAATGGATTTATTATACACAAGTGGATATGGCTTTCCAAAATATTTTACTCTTCCTCCTAATTCCTCAAAAACTTTCGCAACAGAGCCTGCGCAATATTCTGTTTGATCACCTCTATCAACAATTAAATCAGGATTAGTACAAACCATCTCTTTATCTTTGAATGGAGACAAAAATTCCTTATAAAATTTAAGATTTTCATGCTCATCAAATAAACCTGTACAAATTATATAATCGGCACCTTCGGCATTATTTTGTTTTAAAGATTTAAAATTATTAAATAAATTGAAGTCTCTTTCAGGTCCTAAATGAAAAAATTTTAAATCTTTTTTTTCATTATTTAAATAATTTAAAGAACCTTGGCCTGATGTATAAACTTTAGAGCTTTTTTCTTCATCTAAACCTAATTTTCCTAAAAACTTTATAACATCAGAATTTGGTCTGGGAGCATTTGTTAGTAATACATATTCTTTTCCTAGTTTGTCTAATTCAAAAAGTACATTTACAGCATCTTCGTTAAGTTTGATTCCGTTGTGAAGAACCCCCCATATATCAATATAAAAGAGATCAAAGCTATTAACTATTTCTCTAAGGCCATTATTACTCAAATTTACAGTCATATTAATAAACTACTCAAAAAAGCTATATATTCTTTGATTTTTTAAAGCAATAACCTTCTTGAAAATAGTCCTGAGTATATCTATATGTCCTCACATATTTATAGGAGAATTTATGAAGTTTAAACCTTTACATGATAGAGTTTTAATAGAAGTTTTAAA
>MDSZ01264363.1_pt1 | contig 14269 bp, 9 predicted proteins | sample 811201 | NCBI WGS metagenome assembly MDSZ01 (sample SAMN05326647, study PRJNA326480) | marine metagenome | isolation source: seawater | place: Indian Ocean: North | collected 2010
TCACTATTTTTTATTCTTTTATATTTTAATTTACGAAAATAGTTTTTGAAATAACCTTTAATTTGATAATCAGAACATTTTTTTAAATGTTCTAATTTTTTTACCAATACATCTGGTTCCTTTTCATAAATAAATAATTCATTCGTAAATAATTTATCTTTACTTTCTTTTATTTTATTTAGATGCTTATAATACTCACTCAATTTATTTTCAATTTTACTAACAATTTCTGGATTCATATTTTTAAATAAACAATCATTTATATTCTTACTATTTTCTAATTTATCAACTAACTCTATTAAATTATTTATTTGTTCTAAACTTAAATTATCTTTAAAATTTTTTCCAATTAAATATATTTCATTTCCATATTGTCTACTTGATTCGGGTTTCATTAAATATACTTTATCAAATACTAAAATCATAAGATATATTATTGATATACTTAATGGTTTCATTTGAGAATAATTTTTCATTACAAAGTGTCCACCTTTGGCAAGAGTTCCTAAACCACATACAAATTGTCCAAAATGAATTTTTATCATTTGTTGTTCTCTTAAATAACTTTCATCCCAATTAATTTTTAAACCACAATCCGAACTCACTAATTGTGCTTTATTATTACTATAAAATTTTATAAATTCTTTAATATTATCAATATTTGTTATATCTCCATTATAGGAAGTTTTTTCTGAACCATATAAAAATCTATCTTTATTCTTTCTTTGTAAATTAAATTTATCTTTTAAATATTTTTCTTTTTTGGTATCATCTGTATTTTCATTATAGGAAGTTATATGCCAATCATAATTTTTTATATTAGTTTTTGTTTTAACATAATGATTAGTTGCAAATATAAACGCACCTGGGAATCCACACATATCAAAATGAGTTAAATTTTTTGAATTATTATCAATTAATTTTAATTCTTGAATCATTTCATACATTTTACGCCAAGCATTAGTCCAGCCAAAATTTAAATCAATATTATAAAATCTTTTTGGAACATTTCCAATATTAAAATTACTTGTGAAATCATAAAAATTTAAATATTTTGTAAGTTTAACTAATTTATCACCACCAATAATATCTGATAATTTTTCAATGTTATCTTTTTTTTTTATTAATTTTTTATGTTCTTCAAAATAATAATCTAATTTTTTAAAATTAATTTTATTTTTATAAAAACCAAATTTAACATTCTCAATTTTAATATTTTCATTATTTTGTGGAAATAAAACTAAATATTTGGTGGGATATATGTTTTTTGGTAAAATAAATTTTTGAAATACTATTTGTTTTTTCTGTATTGTATTATTTTTTACTTTTTTTAAACTTTTCTTCTTTGAACTAATAATTTTATTTTTATTAGATTGCACTTTTTTTTTTACAACTTTCATTTATAGCTATATATATATACAAAATATAATATTAATTTAAAATTTTTAATTTACCATAAAAATCATCTAATTTTGAATAACCCTTTTTATTCATATAATTTTTTAATTCTTTATCTAACCTTGTAAAAACAGAACATCCTTCTCTATAAAATTCAGTTCCTATTTGAACTGCTTTTGCACCGCATAAAATATATTCAAAAATATCTATTCCATTCTGTATACCACCACAACCTATTATATCTATATTTAAACCTTGTTTTTGAAACTCTAGATAAAAATTTCTAACATTACTTAAACCAATTGGTTTTACATATAAGCCTCCTAAACCACCCATTCCTCCCTTAGGTTTAATTAAAACTGATTCTGTATTTGAATCAACAATTAATGCATTTCCAACACTATTAATACAAGTTATAAAACTTATAGGATATTTTTTAATAATATTTGTTATTAGAGGATACCAATGTAAATCAAAATATGGTGGTAATTTTACACCTATAACTAATTTTTGTATTTTTAAATTTTGAGAAAATATTTTTTCTAAATATTTATCCATTTCTTCTAAATCATAAGCTAATTGACCTTTTCCTATTATATTTGGACAAGATAAATTAATTTCTATACCTTTAACTTTATTTGAATTTACTACTTCTCTAAAAATAATTAAAGTATCATCTAATGTTAATCCATTTATAGAAATAAAATATGGTTTATTTATAATATTACTATGTTCTAGATAATACTGATATCCTTTATTTGGAAGTCCCATAGAATTTATTGATCCATATTCATTATGAAAATATCTAGGTTTAGGATTACCTTCTCTAACTTCTAAGGTGCAACTTTTAGAAAGAACAATTGATGAATCAGAATTATCAATTGCTTTTAATTCATCAATAGAAGTGCATCTAGGTCCTGAAGCATTATAGATACATGATTCTAATTTTAAATTACCAATATTTGTTTTTATAGACATTTTTATTATTAATTTCATTCTAATTTTCTAAATAATTTATATAACAATTGATTTGATTTAAAATAATATAAATTAGAAATTTTATGAATAGTTTAGTAATAAAACACAATATCTGGTGTTCTATTAATATAATATATTTTATAATATATTTATATTTAGTATTACAAGGTTTAGTTATTGTATTAAAATATGAGGATGAATTGAATGAAGAAGGTCCTATATTTAATGGATTAATTTATGGTATTACAATAGACTTTATTATGTTATTTATATTTTTATTAAAAGGAGTATTAATTATATTTTATAAAAATGAAAAAACTATAACAAATAATGATATTAATTCTAGAATTTATGCAATGGAATGGATAAGTGCACTTCCTTATTATATTCATTTCTTTTATACATTTTGTCAAATATCATATTTTTATAGTAATAAATTTAAAAATAAAAAAGATTTACTAAAAATTAGAGAATTTAAAGAATATTGTTTAATTAAGATTATATTTGGAATTTTATTTATGACATATTTTTCATTAGTAAACATATATCTTTTTATAAAAAAATTAGGCGATGTTTGTTATAATTGTTGTTATTGTAGAGATTGTTTATTTGATGAAAAAAAATATAAAATAAATCCAAGTTAGATCAAATAAGAATAAATTAAATCTGTTTCTTTAATTTTTTGAAAATTAAAATTATTTTGTAATAATTTATCTTCTATTTCTGTATTATTTTTAGTTTCTAATCCAATAAGAACATTACCATAAACTTTATTAGTTTTTTTTATATATTCAAACCTAGTTATATCATCATTAGGTCCTAAAACATTTTGGATAAATTTTTTTAATTGTTTTGGTTTTTGTGTAAACTCAATAATATAATAATGTTTTAAGTTCAAATAACTTAAATTTTTTTCCATTATTTCTGGATATCTGGACACATCATTATTTCCACCAGATAATACACAGACAATATCCTTATTTTTTATTTCTTTTTCATTTAAATAATTTAAAGCACATATTGGCAAAACACCGGCTGGTTCTAAAATTATTCCTTCATCTTGATACATATTTAACATTTCATGACATATATAATTATTTGATATTACTTTTATATTATCTAAATTTTGAAACACATTTTTACAAATTTTAAAAGTCTTATCACCTACTTTACTTACACTAGCACCGTCAACAAAGGTATCAATGTTTTTTAAAGATTTAGGTTCTCCATTAATTAATGCATATTTCATTGAATCAGCATTTTCTGGTTCACAACCTATAATTTTACAAGTATCTGGTAATGATAAAGATAATCCAGAAATAAGTCCTCCTCCTCCAATTGTAGCTATACAATAATCTGGATTAATTTCTTTTTTAATTTCATAACCAATTGTAGATTGTCCCTCAATAATATCATAATCATCATATGGATGAATAAATGTATAATTATTTTTTTTTGCATAATTTACAGAATTATTTAAAGTTTCATTAAAACTAGAACCAGACAAAATTAATTCTATATTTTCTTTTCCAAAATATTTAATTCTCTGTTTTTTTTGTAAAGGAGTAATTGAAGGAACAAAAATATTTCCTCTAATTCCTAAAAGATGACACGCAAATGCAACACCCTGAGCATGATTTCCAGCACTCGCACATACAACTTCTAAATTCGGATTATATTCATATTCCTTAATAATTTTATTTAAAGATCCTCTTATTTTAAATGACCTTGTTTTTTGAATATCTTCCCTTTTTAAATAAATATTTGCTCCATATTTTTTACTTAAATTATCACTAAATTGTAATTTATTATAATATATATAAGGTTTTATACGTTTATAAACAGATAAAGTTTTATTCATCTAATTTTTAATTAAAAATAAAATTTAAATGTTTTAATAATATATACAAATGGATATGTTTGCGTCTGTTGAAAAAAAAAATAAGTTAAGAGAGAGTATATTAAAAATAAGAAATAAATACCCTGATAAAATTCCAATATTTGTTTTAAAAAGTAAATCTGATAAAATATTACCAGACATTAATATGAATAAATTTGTTGTTCCAGCAGAAATAACAATTGGTGAATTAATGAATGTTATTAGGAAGAAAATATCACTTAAACCAGAAACAAGTATGTTTTTATTTATTAATGAGAAAGTAATGCCTTGTGTAAGTGATAGAATTGGGGGTTTATATGAAAAGTATAAAAATGAAGATAATTTATTGTTAATTTATTATTGCGGAGAGAATACATTTGGTTAAATTATTTTATTTTTAAATAATAAATGTTGAAAAAAAATAAATTAATTACTATTTCACAAATTATTATTGTTTTATTAATTATATTTATTTTTATATATTTATATAAAAAACATTATGAAAAATTTTCATTAGATTTTTATGATACTGCAAATGATGCTGTTGATTATTTAGGTAATGAATGTCCTATTTATGAAGATGAAGATTCAAATAAATATAGAAAAGTTTTTCTATGTTATAAGAGTCCAGAAGATAAAATTTATATTGTTCAATATCGGTATGGATTAAATCAATTTTTATTACCTGATGATAATGTAGGGGAATTAGTTTTAAGAAATATAGATAATATTGATGATTCTGATGATTCTGATAACGAAATTAGAAACTTTCATAATTTAGCGTTTCTTGCCAAATTTCCGGATAATGATAATACTAATACCAAAAAAATAACTTTATTACCAAATATTATAGATAATATTTTTAATAAAAATTTTCAAAAATTTTCTATAATTACAAATTTTGAGAATTGTTCTTTTTATTCTGTTTGTTATAATAACAGTAAGGTTCCAAGAGATAATTGTGATGCAATGTATTATATTATGAATACTAGTAAAAATCTAACATTATATGTAGATATGCCATCATCTAGAACTAGTGGGAGTGATAATTATGAAGGAAGAAAAGTTAATTGGACAACCGAATTTAAACCTCACGAAAATAAAGTTTTCTTTTTAAAATGTTACTATTGTAATCCACAAGAAGATATAGATAAAAGTAAATTTGGTCTAAATTATTATTTAGATTTAGGAACATATGAAGAAGGATTAAAGTGTATAAAAAAAGAAGATTTTAAAATAAATCGAAAATACCAACATAGTGATGTAGAATTTTGCTCTTCTTTTTCAGAAGAAGCAAACTTTGCATTAATTAATTATATGTTAAATAATATTAGTTTTACAGAAAAAGAAAAAGACACTCTATTTCAAACTTATATAAATAGATTTAAAAGTTGTAGAAATGTTCCGCTTGATGAAAAATGCTCATTATACAATTTAAATTTTGCTACTGAAGAAGATTACGAGAATAGTTATCGCTTAGAATTAGAAAATAACAGTAGTCTAAAAAGTCAATTAGATATTCAAACTAAAGAGTTTGATGCCTTCAGAAATTCTGGATTAAATGATGCACTTAGGGAATTTAATTATGAACAACTAATTGAAGATTTAAAAGAACAAATAATAAGAAGTGATCAAATGTTAATTTGTTATAAAGACTTGTAATTAATTATAAGTTCATTTTAAATAATAAATCTATTTTTTTTTTTTATATTGTAATAATAAATTATAATGAATAAAAAAATTTTACTATTTAATTTAATTATAATACTTCTAATAATTTTTTTCTTTATAAAATTAAAAAAAAAATGTAATAAAGAATATTTTGATAATCAATATATTTCTGATATATATTCAAAACATAAATATATTGATAATTGTGATAATGGATATACTAAATTAAATTTTGATTATAAAAAACCTTTCCTGTCATTTTGTGTTAAAAAAGATGATGAACCAAGTTTACATACAAGTGACTCCGAAAATGATAAACGTGGTTTTATAACTAATTTAAAAACAAATAATATATTTAATCAATCAAACAAATATAATTTGAAAAAAAAAATCTAAGTATAAAGGATGTTATAGATTAAATGATGTAAATGCATTTGATGATAAACTAAATCCAAATCCAAATACAGATCAATCAAATTTATACAATATGAAAGATATAAATTCATGTTTACCATTAGCATCAGATGGTAGAAATATAGGTATGATAAGAAAATTTAATAATGAAAATACATTTAATGAACTTTTAAATAACAAAGAAACTGGATTTTGTATAAATGAAAATATAGAAGGTTCAGAAGATCAATTTACAGTAAATGGAGAAAATTTAACTAGAATAAAAGATATTTATTGTGAAACAACAGATTCGAATTATTATGGTGGTTTTGATTCAATAGCAATTTACAATAATGATTTAACAAAAAATGATATGTATTTTTATAATGAAGAAAATTATGTAAGAGACATAACACTTCAAGATATTGAAAGGTATAAAGATGATGTTATAGCATTTTTTCCAATGGCTGTAAATTATACTGCTACTTGCACATTAGATCAAGCAACAGAAAATTATGGTATAAATAACTTAAATATACATACAAAAAGTATATTCCAGAGTATACTCGAAGAAAGTGATAATTCTGAAGATGATATTTTATCTAAGTTTCAACATTATAATTATCCTAAAAAAAGATTTATATTAAAAGACTATTCTATGAATCAAAATCATATGGTTTTGGATTATAATTTACTCCATTTTGAAGGAAATTATAATTTGTCTGATGAAAATTATAATATAAATGAATATTATTATAGTAGACCAAGATTAAATGGAGAAATTTCACAATTAAGTTTTCAAAATAATAATCTACAGATCGATAATATAGTTTATAGTTCTATACTATTTAATAAGAAATATTTTTTATCTGGAAAAATAGATAATACCAATAATCTTAGTAAAATTAAATTATCAGATTTTACTTTACCTTCATCAGATTCTCTTTTTCCAGATTATATTACTAAAAGAGGACCAAGTGATAATATAGTAATAAGTCAATCTGCGGCAGAAATTGAAATATATAATTTACAAAGTGATGATGTAGATGTAGATAGTATAAGTAATAAAATATATATTAGAAAATGGCCTTATATTGGACAGTATCATGATTGTAATGAAAGTAATATTTCAATTTGTAATACTAAAATTGATGGTGGAGATCTTACAAATTTAAATAATTCTTGTTATTTAAATGCAATTACTAGAGTAATGAAACCAGAAAATATGCAAAATTTTAAAGGAATAGATGAGGGAGCTAGACATTTAAGCATAGAAGAAAAAACTAATATGTTTTTATCTTCATCACATAATTTAATAGAAAGTCTGTATAATAAAAAAGGATTTCAGATTATTTCAGATATTTCTAAAATAGAAGATTCAGAAAAAAATATAAAAGATAGAAGAAATGTAATTAATGGAATACCAATATTTTCAGTTTCATCAAATCTAAATATAAATATTACTAATAAAGAAAATGAAAAATCAAAACCAGAAATACTACATTGGGCATATATTCATAATTATGAATATACTGAACATGATGGTATTGATTATAATCCAACAACAGGATATGGCTCTGGATTTTTATATACAGTCACAGAAAAAATCAGGGGATTATGTATTTATCCATATAGACAAGGTTTATTTAATATAAAAGGTCAAAATGCAAAAATTTCTTTTAAAGGAATAATAAATTTAGATACAATAAAGTTATATGACTTAGAGGGCAATCAAATAGCTATTAAAAATAAAACTGAATTACTTTTTAGTAACGTATTTACAAAAATACATAATCCTAGCGACAAAATAAATAAATTTTATTCGGAATATACAGATTTTAATAATGCAAAGGTATGGCCTTCAGTTGCTCAATATCCACCTTTTGGAATAGATGAAACTTATGCTTCTCTTGGTAAAAAAAAAACTTTTGTCGTAAATGAAACAGTTCCAGAAAAAGATAGGAAAAGAATAGATTGGGGTGAAATGGATTTTATTTTTTTGTATTTCAAAGAACCTTTAAGTATTTCTAGAATAACAATTGTTGGTCCAAAAGAAAGTTATCCTATAAAAGTTCATGAATTTAGTGAAAATATAAGAATAGATATAATTTATGATAATAGTATTTTTCCTAACTATAGAATTGATAATAATATTAGACCAGGAAAAGGAGACACATTTGATAAAAAAGGTTTTTTAAATTACATGGAAAAATATTTTTATGAAGGAGGAGGGCCTTATACACCAGTAAAAGCAACAATATTTTCTAAATATGCTACGATTGGTGCAGAAGAAAAACCATTAACTAAACTAAATAGTGAAAAAGGTAATATGGTAGGTTTAAGAGGAATAAGAAATACACAAGGAATAATTAAATTTGATGATGATGGAGATGCGATGGCATCAAATAAATATACAAATACGATATTAGATTATTATCATACTAAATTTAAAGGAATAAATTACAATAGTAAAGATGAATATAACAATCTTCACATAAATATATATTTGCTTCCACAACCAGAAGGAGATCCTGAACCTTCTGAATATAGATTAGCAGCTGTTGTTAAAAAAAATTATGGATCCGATGGTTATCAAAGAATAATAGGACCTACTTTTGATAAAAATAATATAGAAAAAATAAAAGCAAATAAAAATTTTAATTTTAAAATAGGAAATTTATTTTATAATGTAGGAAATTTTAAAATTGAGGATACTATTATTACTAAACTATTTAAAGAAAATATAATTAACGGAGAAACTGTTTTTTCTAAAATTTATCAAACTGATATAAATAAATATCGAATAATTTTACAAAAATTATTAGAAAGTGAAAAAAAATATACAAGAATAATTTTTCAAGCTTATAACAGTATTATTAAATATAATTATATTCAAACTAGTTTAAATCCTTTATTACAATACCAACAAGTAGAAAAAGCTACCTATGCAGATAGGTCAAATATTATAGTAGATTTTTCTCAGATTTACTTACATGGATTTATAAATATAAAAATAAAAGATACAGATGGAAAATTTAAATTTATTTATTTTGATAATGATAATAATGCGTGTAAAAAAACAGAAGATTTAAATGATTTAGATCCTGATACTCAATATTATAATTTTGAAATATTTAATTTTAACAATTCACGGAGTAAAGTGACATATAATACTAGTAAAGTTTATTTTATATTATATGATAATACTAATCAAGTATTGGGAACTCTTAATTTTACAACTAAATTTTTATATTATATTCCATATTCAGATATTAGTTATTTGAAAAAGACAAAAGATTTATTAAATGATGAAAATATTCATGCAGAGTTAAATTCTAAAATTGAAGATTTAAGATCTAATATTATTAATGAATCAATATACAATTTAACTAAAATAGATAATAGTCATAATGATGAATATCTTGAATACAATAAACCATTTAAAATAAAAATTAATGGTTCAGATTTTAACTTAAAAGATCAAGGAAAAATAGATTATGAATTAAAAATAGATTTAGCTAGAAAAGAAGATAATGAAAAATATCCAACACATAGATATAATTATAATTTTTTATATAATGAAAATCCTACATCTGCACCAAACATTATTGGAAATGATAACCCTATATTTAATAGTATCCCCGAATCTACTACACTAAAAATAGATTTAAACCAACCAAATGTTGATAAAATATATTTTAAACCAGAATTAATTGAATTAGCATCTTATCAAAAAATAAATAATGAAAGGTATAGAAATGAAATGCAATCAAAACTAAATGATACCTATAAATTATTTGAAGGGTTAAAAGATTCAAGAACTTCAAATTTAGTTAGAAGAAATAAAATTAATTTAGATTTTAATTCACAATTTGGTATAACAGACCTTAAAAACTTTAATGATGATTCCTATATCCAATTAGATACTGGTGATTTATATGCACCTAAAAAAATATCACCAGGAACTAGGAATATTTAAATATTTAATAATTCGAAAATCTTTAATTTTTTTTATTACTTTATTATAAATAAGTTTAATGTTTAAATATCTAATATTAATTTTAGGTTTTATAATTTTAATAATAATTAAAACAAAAACTAAACAAAAATTTTCAGATATACCTAGTGAAGTAATGTTAAGAGAAGATAATAATGAATATAAAAAAAAAATCCATTGGTGGAATAAAAAACCATATCTTTTCTTTGATCAAACTAGAAATAAATACACAAGAGAAGATAATTATTCAATATTGCCACTAAAATTTATTAGAGATGAACAAAAATATAATACTTATGATTGTGGTCCGAATATGTATCAAGAGAAAGCAATAAATAAAGAATCTGAAAAATATAATATTTTAGCAGACGAAGATGATTTAGAAGGTAAACAAAATATTTATGAAACTGATATTGATAATAATATAAGTAAAGTTGAAAATGAAGTAAAAACTGATATATTTAACGATAACCCAGGAATAATTTCTCAAGAAAAAGTTTATAAAAATAATACTCAATATTTACTAGATTATTATAATAATAATATTATAAATGCTGAGAATGATGATGAAAAAGAAACTTCATTAACATTACAAGATTATTATAAATTACAAACATTAAAAAAAACTGTAAAAGATAAAACTGATAGAAGCAAAAATGATACACAATTAGAAACTTCTAATATTAATACATATAGAAGCGCTACAAGTAACTCAGAAATGAATCCAGTGTTAAAACTTAATGAACAAAGAAGCCAACTTCATGAAGAAAATAATTATTATGATTTATTTGGTAAACCTCATACACAACAAGGATATTCAGATTTTGCTGTTAGTCAAGGTTATAATGAAAATGGAGAAAATGTAGGAACTCTACCAGCAAAAATTTCTACTTATAAATGTAAAAGTTGTCCTATTGGTTCAGTGCAAAATTATAATTTTCAGTTGTCAGATAAACAAATTGATGATATAATTTTAGCAAATCCAGATGATGAAATACCTAATTCGGAAGGAAATGATTATGAAACAAATAAACTTAATCACCCAAAAGTAAAAGTAAGAAATAATAAAAAATATTTTATTGAAAGGGGTGGAACAATTTATGATCCAACTATAAAAAAATGTATACCTTGTAATTATCAAAATGGTTGTTATATGCCATATAATAATGATGGATTCCCAACAAAATTAAGATATCAAACACAATCGTGCGGTTTAGTGGATGGAGAAGTTAAAAATCGTGAATGTGCTAATTGTAAAGAATGTAAAAAAGGAACTGAATATATTAGTAGATTTTGTGGTGAAGGAGGTGGTAATCAAGATACAGTATGCACACCTTGCGCAGAATGCGATGATGATCAATTTAAAATTGATGGTTGTAATAAACAAAATACAACACAAAACTCTGTTTGTAAAAATAAATCAAAATGTATTGGTTATCCTCCTTATACTGGTGCCAGTATTACAGAACCAGTTATAAAAACATATATGATAGATAATGGTTATAAAGGAGGACCAAGAGGTTATAAAGGATCTAATGGAACAACTGATTTAAGCACAACAAATAATGTTGATTTAAAAAAAAAACATGAACAATATATAAATACTGGATATTTAGGTAAAGATAGAAAGTGTGCTGAATGTCAAGTATGCACATATGAAAATAATCAGATTCAAATAGGTGGTTGTAGTGGTGTAAATGATGAATTAGATTCAATATGTATTACAATTCCAGATGAACTAAGTAATTTAAAACAAATTGCAGAATCAATAAAACCTACAGAGGGAAGTTTCATAAAACTTGATTATCTAATACAAGATTATATTCAAAAAATTTATGATTACATACAAAAAAATTTAGATACTAAAAAAGGAGAAACACTAGAAAGTATAACTGATGATGAAATTAAAGACAGAATAAAAGACAGAATAGAAGAATTATTTGTAAATTTAAAAGATAATACTGATATTTATAATAACATAAAAGAATATGTAAAAGTTAAAAATCCACATATAGATGACACTTTACTAAATCAAATAGTAAATAAGTGTATTTTAGAAACCACTGCACTAGGTGAAGATGATAATAATTTATGTAAACCAGAACCAGAATTATTTTCTAATATGAGAAATAATGATAAAAAAAAAAATAATAATGTTGTAGAAGGATTTACTAATACAAATCAAGAATTTTATTCAGAAGCAGATATAAAAAATTTAATTGAATTTCCATGCACAGAAACAAAACCTGGACATTTTATAGATCCAGCAAATAAAGGATGTTCTAAAAAATTTGATACAAATTTTATTGAATTCAAAAAATGTAAAGGCACTGGACAACAACCAAGTGAAGATAGTGAATTATTAATTAGTGAAGGAACGCCTTTTTCAGACACAGTTTGTGGACCTTGTAAATGTCCAGATGGGTTTGTAGGTGCACATCCAAAATGTAATGGAACAAAAGAAGTTGAAGGTTGTGTGCAAAATAAACAATGTCAAAATATAGATACAAATACTACAACAGATGAAAGTATAATTGGGTTAAAAATTAAAAAAGATGCAGGTGCAGAAGACATAAGATTATTTACTTATGATAAACCAGCTGATTATAAGGATAATATAAACTTGAATAGATGTAAAGTATGTGATGAAGAATGTCCTCCAGGTTCATATCAAATTGAACCATGCGATCCATTAAGAAGTTCAAATATTATTTGTAAGAATCATACAACTTGTGATGCTGAAACTCAAATAACTTTACAAAAAGGAAATTCACAACAAGATACAATTTGTAAATGTATTGAAGGTTACGAATTTCAAAAAGATGAATTTGATTTACCAATAATAAATGCACCATGTGTTAAAATAAAAGGTAAATGTTGGGAAAACCCATGTCATCCAAATGCACTTTGTTATGATAAGTTTGATGATGATGGAAAATTTAAAGAATTTATTTGTAGATGTGATATTGAAGATAATTGGATTGAAACAGAATTAAAAGGGGTCGGTTCTAAGGGTTGTTTAAAAATTTCAGACCAACATAGTCATGATGTAAGTGACTCATCAGATGTTATTACACCTGCTATTTCTAATGATTATGGTAAATTATTAGCAGTAAATCCAAATGCATTAAATATTATGAGTCATACACTTGGTGTTAAAGGGTCTGATAAAAATCCTATGTTTCATTCAAAACTTATTGGACCACATATACATAAGTAAATTAATTATTTTTAATATTTATAAATAATTTTTCTATTTCTTCATAATAAATAACAAATAGAATATTTACTAAAATATAAGTTATTAGTAAATAATATACTTCGTTATAACATTTTCCAAATATTAAACAATATATTGTTTTAATTCCAAATATCGATGTTAAAATATATGTGCACAAAATTTTTAAATTAACTTTTTTTTTTAAAATTAAAAATAAACAAGATAAACAAATACATAAAATATAAATTTTAATCTCGTATAACATATATAAATTATACAATATATTTAAATTCAACAAATTACTTTTAATTTATTATGTAATTGCTTTTCTGAATATTTTGTCATAGACCTAATATATGAAATTTGAGTTTCTTTAATTTCTTTTAAATTTTTTTTATTTTGCATATTTTCATTTTCTATTTTAATTACACAATTAAAGTTTTCATTTTTTAATAATTCTCGTGATTTTTTATAATCAAAATTAGTAGGCATAACATACTTTTTACCTTCCCCACAATATAAAGAAATAATTTCTTCAATTGTTTTTAATTCTTTTATTAATTTATATGCATTTTCAGATCCTAAACGTGGTATTTTCCCTGTATAATCACACCCACATAAAATACAGAAATCTACAAATTGATCATAATTAATATCTAACTTTATTAAAGCACTTTCTAAATCATAAACTGTAATATTATTACTTAAATTATAATTCCTTATTAATTTTCCA
>MDSZ01241651.1_pt1 | contig 14268 bp, 12 predicted proteins | sample 811201 | NCBI WGS metagenome assembly MDSZ01 (sample SAMN05326647, study PRJNA326480) | marine metagenome | isolation source: seawater | place: Indian Ocean: North | collected 2010
ATAGAGAATTGTTTAGTCATATAATTGGTCAAATTGATGATGATAATAATGGAATTTCAGGCTTAGAAAAATCACTTGATGAAAAGCTAAGAACTAAAAAAGATTCAATTATGCTTTCAGTAGACTCAGATATTCAATCTTTAATAAGAAATGAATTAATAAGATTTAACAAAGTTTTTAAAACCATCGGAAGTGCTGCAATTTTAATGGATGTTAATAATGGAGAAATTATTTCATTAGTTTCATTACCAGATTTTGACCTAAATAAAAGAGAGAATTATACTGATGGAAATTTTATCAATAGAGCCACAAAAGGTGTATATGAATTTGGATCTGTTTTTAAAACATTTACGTTGGCAGCTGCGTTAGACTCTAAAATAATTGAAAAAGATACATATTTTAAAGACTTACCTAAATCACTCACATGTGCAGGATTTCAGATCAATGAGTATGATAAAGAGATACCATCGAATTTAACTGCAGAAGAAATTCTGATTAGATCAGGAAATATTGGTTCTATAAGAATTGCACAGCGTTTAGGTGAAGAGAAATTTAAGTTTTTTTTGTCTGAGTTAGGAATTCTTGAAAAGATCAATTTTGATATTGAGGAAGTTGGTAAACCTATAAAATATTTGTGGGGGAAATGTCCATTAGCAACAGCATCTTTTGGTCATGGTATCACTACAACTCTATTACAACTCACTAAAGCGTACTCAATTATTGTTAATGGGGGATATGATATTAATCCTACATTAATTAAAAAAAAATCAATTATACCCAAAAAGAGAATTTTAAATAAAAATGTTTCTAAAGAAATCTTACCAATCTTAAGAAAGGTCGTTTCTTCTAAAGAGGGAACAGCTACATTGGCCAACGTCAGTGGATATGAATTAGGTGGAAAAACTGGTACAGCACAAAAAAGTAATTTAGGTAGATACTCAAATAAAAAAATTAATACCTTTATATCAGTTTTTCCCACCTCAAAACCAAAATTTATATTTGCTATAATGCTTGATGAGCCAAAAACAAATAATGAGTATATTTACCACTATAGAGACGGTTCTAACAAAAAATATAAAGGTACACCATTTAATACAGCTGGCTGGACAAGTGTTGAAGTAACGGGACAAATTGTTGAAAAAATTGGGCCAATTTTAGCCATAAAATATAGTGAATTTAAATAGTAGATGCTTCTAAAAGATTACATATCTGGACTAAAAAAAGAGCATAAATCAATTTTTTTTTCAGGAATCGCATCAGATAGTAAAAAAGTGAAAAAAAATAATATTTTTTTTGCGATCAAAGGAACCAATAAAAATGGTAATAATTTTATTAATGATGCTATAAGAAAAGGGGCAAGTGTCATAGTTTCAGAAAAAAAATTTCATAAAAAAAAAAATAATATAGTTTTTTTGCATGTATCAAACGTGAGAAAATTATTATCTAAAATTTCATTTAAAATAGCAAAAGTAAGACCTAATAGGTTGATTGCGGTTACTGGGACAAATGGAAAAACATCAGTCTCAGATTTTTATTATCAAATATTAAATCTCAATAATATAAATGTTGCATCTATAGGAACTAACGGAGTTAAGTATAAAAATAAAAAAAAAAATTTAAAAAACACTACTGTTGATGCAATTCAACTTAGCTTGATTCTTAAAAATTTAAAAAAAAATAAAATTAATAATGTTGTGATGGAGGCCTCGAGTCATGGCTTAGATCAAAATAGATTAGATGGATTATTATTTGATATTGGCTTATTTACAAATCTATCACATGATCATCTAGACTATCATAAAAATATGGGGAGATATTTTAAATCTAAACTATATTTATTTGATAAATTAATAAAAAAAAAAGGCAATATAATTACAGATGCTACAATTTCACAGAAAAGTGTAATTAAAAAAATTTGTATAAAAAATGATCTTAAATTAAGTCTAATTTTGGATGAAAAAAGTGGAATTAAATTAATTTCTCATAAATTTGAGGATGAAAAACAAATTTTAAATGTCAAATTTAGAGGAAAAATATTCAATTTTAATTTAAATCTTATAGGTAAAATACAAATCAAAAATTTATTAATGTCAATTTTGGCAGCCTATAAAAGTGGTATTAAATTTAAAAAAATAATTAAAAAATTAGAAAAAATAAAACCTGTTGAAGGTAGACTTGAAAAGGTTGGAAAAATTAAAAATAACAGTAAAGTAATTTTAGATTATGCTCATACTCCAGAAGCGCTACAATTAGCTTTGTTAAATCTTAAAGATCAATTTCCAAATAGTAAAATAAATTTAGTTTTTGGATGTGGAGGAAATAGAGACAGAAAAAAAAGATATAAGATGGGGGAAATTGCATCAAAATTTTCAGAAAAAATTTTTTTGACTGATGATAATCCTAGATATGAAAAACCCTCAAATATAAGAAATGATATCAAAAAGGGAATAAAGTACGACAATTTTTATGAGATACCAAATAGAAAGAAAGCTATTCATGAAGCAATAATGAGTCTGAACACTGGAGATTTAGTTTTAGTTGCAGGCAAAGGTCATGAAAAAATACAGGATTATGGAAAGAGAAAATTTTATTTTTCAGACCAAGAAATAATTTTAAACTCAATAAAAAAAAAGAACAACTCATTATCTGTAAATTTAAAGTTAAATATTATTAAGGAATTGTCTGGATCAAAAGTTATTGATAAAAAAAAAATAAACAATATTTCTATCAACTCAAAAGCTATAAAAAAAAATGATATTTTTTTTGCGATTAAAGGAAAAAAGTTTGATGGAAATAAATTTGTACTTGAAGCAATTAAAAAAGGATCAAGTTTAACAATCGTTAATCACGTCAAAAAAAATTATCCTTTAAAAAAACAAATAAAAGTTAAAAATTCTCTCAAATTTTTAACTGAATGCTCAAGAAAATTTAGAGAAAATATTAATGCTAAAATAATATCGATTACTGGTAGTTGTGGAAAAACTACTGTTAAAGAAATGATTGGATCGATATTAAAAGATATATCAAATACGACTTTTTCTCCAAAATCTTTTAATAACAAATATGGTGTTCCATTAAGTTTATTTAATTTAAAACAGAATGATGATTTTGGAGTATTTGAAGTAGGAATGGATAAAAAAGGTGAAATTGATAATCTTACAAAGATACTAAAGCCCGATTTGGGTATAATCACTAATATTAGTTTTGCTCACTCTAAAAATTTTTCAAATATTAAGAAAATAGCTGAGGCCAAAGGGGAAATAATTAATAATATTAGACGAGGCGGTGCAATAATTCTTAATATGGATGATGAATTTTATAATTATCACAAAAACTTGGCTCGCAAAAAAAACCTAGAAATAATTACTTTTAGTTTAAAAAATAACAGTGCTTCAGCTGTGCTTACAAAGATAAAAAAAAAAAACCATATTTATGAATTATTTATGAATTTAAATGATCAAATTTTTAGTTTCTACTCAAATAATGTAAATGAAAACAATTTATATAATATTTTAGCAACTATAGTTACCATAGGTTATTTTACAAATTTAAAAAAATTGAGAAAAAGTATTTTCTTAAAATTTAAAATTCCTAATGGTAGAGGTGATATTTCAAAAATAAGACTAAATAATAAACAATTTTTTTTAGTAGATGAATCTTATAATTCTAATCCTCTCTCTTTAAAAACAGCAATTCAAAATTTTGACAGATTAAAACTTAAGAATTCTAGGAAATATTTGATATTAGGAGACATGCTTGAATTAGGTAAACATTCTATAAAACAACATAAATTAATAAGTAAAATTATAAATAAAACTAAAATTGATAAGGTATTTGTAATTGGAAATCATATCAAGGAGACTTTTAAAGGATTGAAGATAAGCAAAAAAGGTAAAATATTTTACAATAAGTTGATAATTTTTGACTTTATTAATAAAAATTTAAGAAATAATGATTATATAATGATAAAAGGTTCTAATTCTACAGGACTACATCGTATTACAAGTAAATTAAAAGAAAGAAATTTAAATGCTCTATGAATTATTATTAAATTACGTTGAAGTTTTTAGTTTTCTAAATGTATTTAAATATATCACTTTTAGAACCGGATTAGCTTTTTTCACATCATTGTTAATTGCTCTTCTAATGGGTGGTCCTATTATAAGATATTTTGCAAATAAAAAAATATTTAATCCAATTAGAGAAGACGGGCCTTCAGATCATATTATAAAAAAAATCGGTACCCCTACAATGGGTGGTATCATTATTTTAATAGGTATAATTTTTTCAGTTATCTTATGGGCTGATTTAAAAAACATATATATTTTATTTTGTTTATATATTGTTTCATCTTTTGGGCTTCTTGGTGCTTATGATGATTTTCAAAAAATAAAAAGATCAAGTTCTTTAGGCATCTCATCGAAAGTAAAAATTTACTTACAAATTTTTTTAGCTGTTTTAGGTTTAGTAATTCTATCTTATTTTATTGAATACGAAGAGTTCAAAAATTTATATTTTCCTTTTTTTAAAAACCTTTTTGTGAATCTAAGTTGGTTCTTTATCCCTTTTTCAGTTTTTGTAATTGTAGGTTCTTCAAATGCTGTTAATTTAACAGATGGACTAGATGGATTGGCAACTGTACCGGTAATCTTAGTTGCAGGTTGTTTTGCTTTTATAAGTTATGTGACAGGCAACATTGTTTTTTCTGAGTACCTTCAAATATTATATATTGAGGGCACAGGTGAAATATCAATTTTTTGTGGAGCTATTATAGGAGCTTGTTTGGGATTTTTATGGTTTAATGCACCTCCAGCTAAAATATTTATGGGAGACACTGGCTCTCTCTCTTTGGGTGGTTCCCTGGGTGCTGTTGGAATAGTCACAAAGCATGAGATAGTTTTAGCTATTACTGGTGGTTTATTTGTACTTGAGGCTTTATCTGTAATGGTTCAGGTCATATCATTCAAACTTACGGGAAAAAGAATTTTTAAAATGGCTCCTATACACCATCATTTTGAAAAAAAAGGGTGGCCAGAATCTACTGTAGTTATCAGATTTTGGATAATTTCAATCATTTTAGCGATGATAGGTCTGGCTACTTTGAAACTTAGATGATGGATTTTTCTCAAAATATCTTTTTAAACAAAAAAATTTTGATTTATGGACTGGGAAAAAGTGGCATATCATCTTTTAAGTTTTTGAAAAAGACTAATAAAGTTTATTGTTATGATGATTTTGACAAAAATATTAAAGATAAAGAAATTAAAAAAAAAATAATAAGTCATGAGGAGACTTTAAAAACTAAATTTGACCGAATAATTTTAAGCCCTGGAATTAATATAAACAAATGTAAACTATCTAGATTTTTAAAAAAAAATCAGAAAAAAATTTATTCTGATTTAGATATTTTTTACTCATCCTTTAGGAATGACACTATAACAATTACTGGAACAAATGGAAAATCTACTACATGCAAACTATTATTAGAAGTATTTAAAAAACAAAATTACGATGCCAGATTAGTAGGTAATATTGGTTATCCTATTCTATCTTCAAAAAATATCAAAAATGATACTCTTTTTATTATAGAGGCCTCCTCCTACCAATTAGAATATAGTAAAATTTTTAGATCTAGCAATGTAGTGATTTTAAATTTAGCTGTTGATCATTTAGAAAGGCATAAAACTTTAAATAACTACGTCAAAGCAAAGTTTAAATTGTTGAAAAAACAAAACAAAAACCATTATTCATTTTTAAAAAAAGAAGATCTATTAATTAAAAAACATCTTAAATTAAATAAATATAAATCTAATATTATAAAAGTTGATACAATTAAAATGCACAATATTGAAAAAAAAATTCAAAATAATTTTTTTTTATCAGACAATAATAAAGAAAATCTCAAATTTGTTTTAGAAATAGCAAAGAAATTTAATTTAAAAAAAAAAAAAATTAATTCAATCAATTCAAAGTTTTAAAGGTTTAAAATATCGCCAAGAAATTATTTTTAAAAGTAAAAAACTCATTATAATAAACGACTCAAAGTCCACTAGTTTTTCCTCAACGATTAATCTACTCAAAAACAACACTTTTATCCATTGGCTAGTTGGTGGTATTCCCAAAAAAGGTGATAAATTTAATTTATCAAAGAAATATCATAAGAATTTGAAAGCCTACATTTTTGGAAAAGATAAAAAATTTTTTTTAATGAAATTTAAAAATAAGATTCAAACAGAATGTTTCGATGATTTACAAAGTACTGTAAAAAAAATTTTTCAAGTTTTAAAAATAAGTAAGAATGAAAATCAGATAGTTTTATTTAGTCCAAGTGCAGCATCATTTGACAGTTTTAGAAATTTTGAAGAAAGAGGACTTTATTTTAATAAGTATATCAAAAAATATTTAAATGAGATTAAATAATTCTTTACACATGTTTTATTATAGCTGGTGGAAAAATATTGATAAATTTATTTTATTATTAATTATCTTATTTTTTTTGACTGGATTATTTTTTTCTTTAGTTTCTACTTCCTTCATAGCCTCTGATAAATTGGATACTAATGATTATTCTTTTTTTTTAAAACATTTGGTTTTTATATTAATGGGGATAATTATCATTTTTACATTTTCGTCATTGGATCAAAAAAAACTTTTTAATTACTCTTTAATTTTATTTTTCGTGTCATTAATTTTTCTTATTTTAGTCCCGTTTATTGGAATTGAGGTAAAAGGCTCAAAAAGATGGATAGATCTATATTTATTACCAAGATTTCAACCTATTGAAGTAGTAAAACCGTTTTTGATTGTTTTAATAAGTTTAATTTTAAGTAGCAAGAAATATACCAATATGAATATAAAATATGTATTAACATTTTTTATAGCTCTCTGCGTTGCATTATTATTAGCTCTTCAACCAGACGTAGGACAAACAATTTTAATTTTTTGTATATGGTCAATTTTAATTTTTGTCTCAGGAATTAACATTTTCTTTTTATTCCTTTTATTTTTAAGTCTGACATTAAGTTTTTCTTACTTAATTTTTTTTGTAAATAAATTTGCCTATATAAAAAAAAGATTATTATCTTTTTTAAATAGCGAGACTGGTACATATAATTTTCAATCAGATAAAGCGATTGAGTCAATAACAAGTGGAGGTTTTTTTGGTAAAGGAATCGGTGAAGGAACATTAAAAAATCGAGTGCCAGAGGCTCACACAGACTATATTATTTCTGTTATCTCAGAGGAATTTGGTGTGATTGCCATAATTTTAATTTTATTCTTATATTTATTATTCACATACTCAATCTTTAAAAAAGTATTTTTAGAAGCCAGTGAGAAAATAAAACTTGTTTTAATTGGATGTACATCTCTTATTTTGATACAAGCAATGATACATATTGGTGTAAACATAAGAATATTTCCCACAACTGGGATGACGCTTCCTTTTATTAGTTATGGAGGGTCCTCAATAATAAGTATATCAATTTTATCTGGTATTATTCTAAATTTGACTAAAAGAAAAATAAATTAGAATGAAAAATAATTTTTTGATTTCAACAGGTGGCTCGGGTGGACATACGATTCCTGCAACAATTATTTATGAACATTTAAAAGAACAAGCCAATTTGATAATAACAACAGATAAAAGGGGGTCAAAATATTTAGACAACAGTTATTATAAATATGTAATTATTGATACTCCAAAATTAAACAATATTTTTCTTTTTCCATTAAACTTATTAATTATTTTATATCTGACAATCAAATCACTACTTCTACTTATGAATAAAAAAATTAATAAAACTGTTTCTACAGGTGGATATATGTCATTACCTTTGATTATAGCCTCAAAAATACTTAATTTGGATATTTATTTAATAGAACCGAATCAAGTTATTGGAAGAGCAAATAGATTTTTTTTGAGGTATTGTAAAAAAATATTTTGCTACTCCGAAAGTATCAAAAAATTTCCAAAAAAATACATCGACAAAATTGTAGTTATTAACCCATTAATAAAAAAAAAATTTTATGAACAAATTAATAAAGTAAATAAAAATGAGAAGTTTAATTTACTCATTATTGGTGGAAGTCAGGGAGCTAAAATTTTTGACTCAAATTTAAAAAATTCTTTAGTAAAAATCTCAAAAATAGTACCAATTAAGATTTTTCATCAATCAAATGTGAGGAATATTCAAAATTTAAGTAATTATTACTCAGAAAATAAAATTGAAAATAAAATTTTTAGTTTTGAAAAAGATTTTCTTAAAATTGTTCAACAGGTAAATTTATGTATTACCAGAGCCGGTGCTTCAACTTTGGCAGAGCTTTCTATATTAAATATTCCTTTCATTGCAGTGCCTTTACCTTCCTCAAAAGATAATCATCAATTAGAAAATGCAAAATTTTACGATAATAACGGTTGTTGCTGGGTATTAGATCAGGAAATATTTGAGAATAAAATAGAAAAAATTTTACGAAATATAATTGAGGATAAAAGTGATTATTACAAAAAAAAAGATAACTTAAAAAAATTGAATTTAAAAAATACATGGTTAAATGTAAATCAAAAAATATTAAAAAATTTATATGAAAGTTAAATTAGGAAAAACAGAAGTTATTCACTTTATTGGGATAGGCGGCATTGGTATGAGTGGTCTATCTTTGATAATGAAAAGTAAAGGATTCAAAATTCAGGGAAGTGATGCTAGTTACAATAAAAATGTAGAGAGGCTAAAAAAAGAAAAAATAAAAGTTTTTATTGGCCAAAAGAAACAAAATCTTAAAAATGCAACAATTGTAGTAATTTCATCTGCTATCAAAAAAAATAATCCTGAAATTATCGAGGCAAAAAAAAAAAATTTACCCATAATTACCCGAGGAAAGATGCTTGCACATATAGTTTCTTTAACAAAAAACATTGTAGTCGTAGGCTCACACGGAAAAACTACCACAACTTCATTAATTACCTCCATTTTTCAAAGAACTAAATTAGATCCAACAATAATAAATGGAGGCGTTATAAATTCACTTAAAAATTCTGCAAAATTAGGAACTAGTGATTGGTCAATTTTAGAGGCAGATGAGTCTGACGGAAGTTTTATTCATATTCCAACAACTTATTCAATCATTACAAACACTGATAGAGAACATATGGATTTTTATAAATCTATGGAGAGTTTGAAAAATTATGTTATTAAGTTTATTGAGCAAGTTCCATCATTTGGAAAGTCTTTCATTTGTTTGGATGATAAAATGAATGAAATTTTAATTAAAGGTCTTAAAAACAAAAATTATTATACATATGGAACTAATCCAAAATCAAATTTTTTAATTAAAAATGTCAGATTGAGTAAAGCTTTTTCAAAATTTGATTTAAAAATAAATCTTCCGGGTAAAAAAAAAAGATTGATCAAAAATTTAAAAACCCCTCTACTTGGAATCCATAATATTAGAAATTCAGTGGCTGCAGCTGCAGTTTCATTAACAGTTGGAATCTCACAGGGTGATATAAAAAAAGGTTTATCAAATTTTAGAGGTGTACAAAGAAGATTTAATAAAATCTTTACTTATAATGATGTTGATTTTTTTGATGATTATGCTCATCATCCAACAGAAATTAAAGAAGTTTTACATGGAGTTAAAAAAGTTTACAACGATCATGATAAAGTTTGTATTTTTCAGCCGCATAGAATTTCAAGATTAAAAGATTTAAGAAAAGAGTTTTCGTGTGCTTTTATCGATGCAGAAACAGTAATTTTATGCCCAATTTATACTGCTGGTGAAAAAATAAGTTTAGGTTTTAATTACAAAAATTTTGCAAAGGAAATAATAAAAAATTCAAAGGTAAAGTTATTTTTGGTCAATGATATTTTCCAACTATCAAATTTTTTAAAAAAAAATATTTATGGAAAAAAAATTGTAATTGGAATGGGTGCTGGCTCTATATCGAGTTGGATGAGAGAACTTCCTAAATTAATGAAATGAAATTAGATCAATTAAAGGATTTATTAATAAATTTTGGTGAGAATGTAAAATTTAATTACGATCTAAAAAAAAAAAATTGGTTTAATATAGGTGGAAAAACGAAAGTTTTTTTTAAAGCAGCTAATTTAAAGGATTTAATTCATTTTCTAAAAAAACTCAAAAATCAAGAAAAAATATTTATTTTAGGTGCTGGCTCAAACGTATTAATTACTGACAAAGTATTTGATGGAGTAGTAATAAAACTTAGTAAAGATTTTAATAACATATCTCTTTTAGGGGATGATATTTTGATAGCTGGCAGTGGTGTTCTTGATAAGACATTATCTGAATTTGCAATGGAAAATAATCTATCAGGATTTGAATTTCTATCATGTATTCCTGGCACTATTGGTGGAGGAATAAGAATGAATGCAGGTTGTTTTGGGAGTGAGTTTAAAGATATTCTTTTATCTATTCAAGCAATAGATAAATTGGGTAACGTAGTAACTATCCCGAGAAAAAATATAGAATTTGATTATAGAAAAAATAATTTGTCAAATGATTTAATATTTTTAAGCGCATCATTTAAAGGAAAAAAAAGTGAATTTTTGAAAATAAGAAATGAGACCAACAGGCTTAAAACTAAAAAGAATAAAAATCAACCAAATAAAATAAAAACAAGCGGTAGTACTTTTAAAAATCCAATTAAACAAACCGAAAAAAAAGTTTGGCAACTGATTGAGGAGTCTGTGTCACTAGATAAAAGTTTTGGTGACGCATATATTTCAAAAAAACATTGTAATTTTTTTGTAAACAAAGGAAATGCATCATTTGAGGATATGTCTAAACTTATAAACTATGTTAGTGAAACAGTTATGAAGAAAACTGGTATATTATTGGAGAAAGAAATTAAAATTTTAGAATAAATTGAAAAAAAAAATATTAATAATCTCTGGAGGAATTTCAAAAGAAAGGACCATTAGTCTTGCCACAGGTCATCAAGTAGCTAATGAGCTTAAAAAGAATAAATATAAAGTTAAAATTGTTGAACCAAATTCAAAACTACCTGAGACTGTAAAGTTATTTAAGCCTGATATAATATTCAATGCATTACATGGTCAGTTTGGTGAAGATGGTTATATTCAATCGATACTCGATACGTTTGGAATACCTTATACACATTCAGGCGTCATTCCATCTGCTATAGCGATGAATAAAGATTTGTCTAAAAAAATTTTTATTAAACATAACATTCTTACTCCAAAATACTTTATTTATTATTTTACTGAGTCAAGAAAAGAAATTATTGATAAAATTAAAAAAAAATTCAAATTTCCAGTTGTGATCAAACCACTTAATGAAGGTTCTAGTGTTAATGTTTTTATATGTTCAAAATCAAATTTATTTAAGAAAATAAAACTTTTAAAAAATTATAATAAGATAATGATAGAAGAGTATATTCCAGGAAGAGAAATCCAGGCTGCAATAATTGGTTCAAAAAAACTTGGAGCTATTGAACTCAAACCAAAAAGAAAATTTTATGATTATCAAGCAAAATATAATTCTAAAGCTAAAACCAAACATTTAATTCCTGTAGATTTAAAAAAGAAGGAATATAGGAAATTAATGAATATAGCTTTTAAAGTTCATAAAATTATAAAATGTAGTGGTGTGACGCGTTCAGATTTTAAGTTTTTTAATGGCAAATTCTACTTGCTAGAAATTAATACTCAACCGGGTATGACTGGTCTTTCTTTAGTACCAGAAATAGCTTCATATCATGGCATAAGTTTTATTAATTTAATTGAACTTATTTTAAGAAATGCATCAACGAAAAAGTAAAAAAATTTTAATTTATTTTTTTCTGTTTATTTTGGTTGGAACACTAAATCAAAAAAATTTTGAAAAAAATAAAGTGATTACAAAAAATGAAATTAAGATTACAGGATTAGAGGGAAAGAATTATTATCAATTAAAAGAGAGTTTGAATTATTTGAAAACAGATAATTTACTTTTTTTAAATAAACCTAAACTTATTGAAATTATAAATTCTAATTCTTTGGTACATAATTTCTCAGTTTTTATAAAATATCCATCTACAATAGATATCAAAATATCAAAAGCTAAGTTTTTGGCTACCATTAAAAAAAATGAAGAATATTTTCTTCTTGGGTCTAATGGAAAGTTTACAAAAACTTATGAGATCCAAAGTAGCTTGCCTATAATATTTGGCGATTTTGAAGTTAAAGAATTTTTTGAACTTAAAAAAATTTTAGATGATAATAACTTCGAATATAAACAAATAAAAAGACTGTTATCATATAAAACTGGAAGATGGGATATAGAAACACATAGTGGCTTGATAATCAAACTCCCAAAGGATCGATTAGAAAATAGTTTAAGGTTGGTGCTTAAAGTTTTGGAAATTAATAAGACAAATAAAATTAAATTGATAGATTTACGTCAAAATAATCAAGTTATAATAAATGACTAATATAGATTTTGAAATATATCTATACTTAAGTAAAAAAAAATTTGCTATTTTTGTGACTGGTGAAAATAACAATAAGCTTTACCAAAAAGAACTAATTATAGATAATTTCTCAAATAATTTAGACTTTGTTGAACTTGATATTTTTTTTAGAGAAAATATTTTTAAAATAGAAAAAATCCTAAAGAAATTTGTTAATAATATTTATGTTATTTTAGATGACGAAAAATTAAATTCTTTTGACATTTCAATTAAAAAAAAGAATAGTGGAGACTTTATTGAATCTAAAAGTATTAATTATGCTTTAAATGAAGCCAGAGATGATTGTAATAACACTTTAAAAGGAAACAAAATAATACATATAATAATTGATAGTTTTTATCTTGATGGAAAAAAATATTTAAAAATTCCAAATAATGTTTACTGCAAATACTTTTCTTTAGATATTAAATTTATTTGTTTACCTAAAGAATACTGGCAAAATATAAAAAACATTATTGGCAGGTATCATGTTTCAATAAATAGACTTCTGAGCATGCAATACCTTAAATTTTTATTTGCAGATGAAAATTTAGATCTTACTCAAATGGCAAAAAAGACCATGGATGGATATAATCTAAATGAGGTTGTATTAACCTCAAAAAGATCAAAAAATATGACTTTTTTTGAGAAATTTTTTCATTTTTTTGATTGATCTGTATTTTACAGTAACATTAGTTGTTTTTTATTCAAAGAGATAAAGCTTTAAATAGTTGAGTGTCGTATTTAAATCAAAAAACATTAAACTCAAATGTTGAATTCGAGGGTGTTGGTCTACATAGTGGTAAGACAGTCAAGTTGATAATTAAACCTGCTGCACCAAATACTGGTATTATTTTCAAACGAGTTGATATTAAAAATAACAATTTATTATATCCAAATTTTAACAACGTAACAAACACTTCGTTGAATACTACAATTTCTAATGAGCATGGTCTAAAAGTTTCGACTATAGAACATCTAATGGGCGCATTATTTGGGTTAGGTATTGATAACGCGACAATCGAAATAGATAATGAGGAAGTTCCAATTTTAGATGGTTCAGCAAAAATTTTTGTTGAAAAAATTTTAAAGACAGGGATTAAGTTCAGTGAAGTACCTATAAAAATCATTAAGATTAAGAAAAAAATTGAACTTATAGATGGAGATAGGTTTATAACAATTGAGCCATCTAAATTAAGTTTGAATATAGAATTTGAGTTAAAATATGACAATTCTGTTATAGGGAATCCAAAAAATAAAATTAAGGTTTATGAAGATGATTTAACTGAAATTTATAATTCAAGAACATTTTGTTTATACGATGATATTGAAAAAATTAGAGCTAATGGACTTGCTAAAGGAGGAAGTTTAGATAACGCAATAGTTGTGAAAGATAATAAAATTTTAAACGATGGTGGATTAAGAAATTCAAATGAGTTTGTAAACCATAAAATATTAGATTGTATCGGCGATCTGTACACTAGCGGGTATAGAATGTTAGCAAATATTAAATGTTCTCAAGGTGGACATTATTTGACAAATCAATTATTGAGGAAAGTATTCGTTAATAAAGAAAATTTTGCCATTTTTGAAATCCAAGAAAAAAATTTACCACATACATTTATTCAAAAAAATCTGCTTAAATCGATAGCATAAAAAATTTTTTCATTTAATAATCTTGATTATGAAATTTATTTCTGCATTTTTAATATTTGTTTGTTTATTTACCTTCGGATGTAAATCGAATAAAGAGGAAAAAATTGTTTTAGATAGTAAAGATTTAGAGTCTCAAA
>MDSZ01040938.1_pt1 | contig 14267 bp, 5 predicted proteins | sample 811201 | NCBI WGS metagenome assembly MDSZ01 (sample SAMN05326647, study PRJNA326480) | marine metagenome | isolation source: seawater | place: Indian Ocean: North | collected 2010
ATCCCACCCCCATCGTCGCGCCCGACCTGACCGCGCCGGAAGCGCCGACGGGCCTGATCGCGGCCGATGGCGGATCGATCAGCGGGACCGGTGAAATCGACGCGACCATCCGGGTGCGCGACGCAAGCGGCGCGGTGATCGGCACGGCGACGGTCGATAGCGACGGCAATTATCGCGTCGATTTCGATCCTGCGCTGACCGATGGCGAAGCGCTGAGCGTCACCCAGAGCGACGCGGCCGGAAATGTGTCGCCCGACATCGACCTGATCGCACCCGACTTGACTGCGCCTCCGCCGCCTACAGCGACCATCGGCGCGTTGGGCGCGGTCGTGACCGGAACGGGTGTCGCGGGCGCCGACATTGAAGTGCGATCGCAAGATGGCACTTTGCTGGGCACCGCGACAGTCAACGCCCAGGGCAATTACGCAGTGACCCTGTCACCGCCGCAAGTGGACAGCGAGCCGCTGACCGTCACGCAGGTGGACGGCGCGGGCAATGTCTCCGATGCTGTCGACCTGATCGCCCCGGACCTCACGCCGCCGGCCCCGCCGACCGCCGACATCGCTGGTGATGGCGCAAGCATGAGCGGCACGGGTGAGGTCGGCGCGACAATCACCATCACGGACCCTACCGATGTCGTGATCGGCACTGCGACCGTCAATGCGGATGGCGACTGGACGGCAACGCTTACACCCGCGCAAGTGCATGGCGAACCGCTGACGGTGGTGCAGAGCGATGCCGCCGGCAATGAGTCGACGGACGTGACCGTAGTAGCGCCCGACCTTAACGGTCCGGATGCGCCCGATCCGGTAACGGCGACCATCTCCGCCGACGGTGCGGTCGTGTCCGGTTCGGGCGAACCGCTGGCGACCGTGACGGTCACGGGCCCGGGCGGTATTCCGCTGGGCACGGCGCAGGCGGATGGTGATGGCAATTATAGCATCACCCTCGATATCCCGCAGCGGGATGGGGAAACGCTGGTCGTGGTGCAGACGGACGCGGAAGGCAACAGCTCTGTCCCGACGCTTGTTACCGCGCCGGACTTGACTGCCCCCGAAGCGCCCATAGCGATCATCGACGATAGCGGGTCTGTTGTAACCGGAACGGGTGAGACGGGCGCAGATGTCACCGTCCGGGACGCTGGCGGAACCATCATCGGCACCGCCATGGTGGATGGCCAGGGCAATTACGCCGTCACTTTGAACCCCGCGCAAAATGACGGATCGACGCTGAGCGTCACGCAGACAGACGCCGCAGGCAATGAATCCGACGCGATGATGGTGCCCACGCCCGACCTGGTCGCGCCTGATGCGCCAACAGGGACGGTTTCAGCGGATGGCAGCGCGGTGACGGGCAGCGGCGAATCGGGCGCGACGATCAGCGTTACCGACGCCGCCGGCAATGTGCTGGGCACGGATATAGTGGATGGCAATGGCAACTACAGCGTTGCAATCACGCCCCCGCTGATCGATGGCGAGCCGTTGACGGTGGCGCAGACCGATGCAGCCGGCAACGCTTCGCCCTCCATCGGCCTGGTCGCGCCCGATCTTACCGCGCCCGATGCCCCGACCGGAACCGTCACGCCCGATGGCAGCGCGGTGACGGGCATGGGCGAGGCCGGTGCGACGATCAGCGTTACCGATGCCGAAGGATTGGTGGTGGGCACCGCTACGGTCGGCGTAAATGGCGCCTTCGTGGTCATGCTGAGCACCGCGCAAGTGAACGGCGAGACGCTGAACCTGGTCCAGACTGACGGGGCGGGCAACGCGTCGATCGCGGTCGATTTGTTCGCGCCCGACATCACACCACCTGCGGCGCCGGCCGGCACCATTACACCCGATGGCGCAGTGGTAAACGGCAGCGGCGAGCCGGGCGCCATCATCCAGATCACCGATGCCGCCGGCACGGTGCTTGGAACGGCGGCGGTCGCCGGCAATGGCAGCTTCAGCGTGACCCTGGACGTTCCGCAGACTAATGGCGAGGCGTTGACGCTGGTGCAGACCGATGGGGCGGGCAATGAGTCGCCGCAGGTGCCGATCACGGCGCCCGACCTCACCGCGCCCGACGCCCCGACGGGAACCGTTTCTTCCGACGGCATGGTCGTCACCGGCACAGGCGAGGCAGGTGCGACGATCGAGGTTACGGACCCGGACGGCGCCGTCATCGGCACCGCGACGGTCGGCGCCAATGGTACCTATATTGCCGCGCTGGCGAGCCCCCAGGTCAACGGCGAAACGCTAGGGATCGTTCAGACCGACGCGGCCGGCAACATGTCCGACGATGTCGATGTCATCGCCCCTGACATCACCGCACCCGATGCGCCGACTGGCGTGGTCAATGGTGACGGCACGGTGGTGGATGGCACGGGCGAGCCTGGCGCTACCATCCGCATTACCGACCCCGAAGGCGTCGTGATCGGCACGGCCACGGTCGCGGCCAACGGCACCTATAGCGCGACGCTGACGCCGCCGCAGATCAATGGCGAGACACTGGGCGTCGTGCAGGCAGACGCGAGCGGGAATGCGTCGCCATCCGTTTCGACCATCGCACCGGATTTGACGGCGCCGGCTGCGCCCACCGGGACCGTCACATCCGACGGCACGGTCGTGACCGGCACCGGGGAGGCGGGCGCTACCATCCGCATTACCGATCCCGAAGGCATGGTGATCGGCACAGCCACGGTGGCGGCGAACGGCACCTACAGCGCCGCGCTGACGACGCCGCAGGTCAATGGCGAGATGCTGGGCATTACCCAGGCGGATGATGCCGGCAATGTCTCGCTTCCCACGACGGCAATCGCACCCGACATCACGGCGCCAGCCGCGCCGACCGGCAGTGTATCGGCGACCGGCGTGATCGTCACCGGCACAGGTGAGGCGGGCGCGACAATCCGCATCACCAGCGCAACCGGCCAGTTGCTGGCGACCGCCATTGTCGCGGCCAATGGCAGCTACAGCGCCACGCTGTCGACGCCGCAGGTCGATGGCGAGAGCTTGACCCTGGTGCAGGCGGACGCGGCGGGCAATATTTCGCCACCGGTGCCGTTGACCGCGCCCGATATCACTGCGCCCGACGCGCCGACAGCGGCGATCGCCGCCAATGGCGGCTCCGTCACTGGCACGGGCGAAGCGGGCGCAACGGTCACGGTCCGCGACGCTGAGGGCATGATCCTGGGCACTGGCATTGTTGCTGCGGGCGGTAGCTATACCGTCACGCTCAGCCCGGCGCAGCGCAATGGCGAGGCGCTATCGGTGACGCAGACGGATGGCGCGGGTAACGAATCCGGCGACGTGCCGCTGACCGCGCCTGACCTGACCGCGCCGGACGCCCCGACCGCGATCGTGTCGGCAAATGGCGCGACCGTCACGGGAACGGGCGAAGCAGGCGCGACCATCACCATCACCAACGAGGCCGGCGTCATCATCGGCACTGCGCTGGTGGCGGCCAATGGCAGCTACACGGTCATTCTCACCACGCCGCAAGCGAACGGCCAGACCATCGACGTCATCCAGACGGATGCGGCCGGCAATGTGTCGCCCGAAATCAGCGTCGACGCGCCCGACATCACGGCACCGCCGGCGCCAGCCAATCTGGCAATCGACGACAGCGGCACTGTGGTGACCGGTGTCGGCGAAGCCGGCGCGACTGTGGAGGTGCGCGATGGCACCGGGACGCTGATCGGGACGGGTGTGGTCGCGGCCAACGGGTCTTTCCTCGTCACCCTGTCGAACCCGCAAATCGGCGGCGAGGATCTGACGGTGACGCAGACCGACCTGGCCGGTAACCAGTCCGACCCCGGACTAGTGGGCGCGCCATTCGACATCGCCGCTTTCGACAACAGCACCATCGCGCTGGTCGATCTGCTGCCGGTGACGACCCCGGTCAATCATGGCAATGCCAGCTATGTGGCGCTGGTCTCGCTGGATGTTCTCGACCTCGATGCGCAGGTGCTGAGTACGCCCAGCGTCGGCTTTACCGTAGCGGACGGCCACAGCCTGAACGCGGTCTTCACCTATGACGCCACGCTGAGCATCGGCGTTCTAAGCGGGTACAGCGTTGCGGTGCAGCAGTGGAACGGGTCGCAATGGGTCGCGGTCGACGGCGGCGGCGGTGCTTCCCTGCTTGAGCTGACGTTGCTGAACGGCAATCTGGTTAGCACAGAGGCGCTTGGGCCAGGGCAATATCGCGCTTTCGTGACGTTCAATGACGTTCTGGGCGTGGGCTTGCTGGGGTCGCTGAACGTATCGGGGACCGATGCGGATTTCACCGACGTGGGCAGCATTGTCCCGCAGCAGATCGAAGGCAATGTCATTACCGATGCCGGCCCGACCGGCCAGGTTGATATCGTCAGCCCCCAAACGGAAATACAGAGCGTCACCGTGAACGGCGTGACCACGGCGGTGACCGCCGATGGTACGGTGGTGAACGGAGCGTTCGGCCGGCTGACCATCGATCTGGACGGCAGCTATAGCTACACGCCATCGGCCAGTGCAGCCGCGATCGGCAAGACGGATGTGTTCCAATATACGCTGATCGATCGCAGCGACGGGGAGACGGAAACGGCCAACCTGTCAATCGCGATCGGCAGCGACGACATCACCGCCGCGCCAATCGCCAATGACGACAGCGCTACGGCCGGGGCCCAATATCGCAATGTCGTGGAAACGGTGCCGACCAGTCAGGAATTTGCATTCAATACGCCGATCCTGAGCACGAGGTCGGGCAATGACAGTTTCTCCGTGGCGGCGAACAGCGAAGCGGACATTACCATCACGGTGATCCGCGGCGGCACGATCGCCTTGCTACCGACCTACACCATCACGGTTCGCAACGGCGCCGGACAGGTGGTCGATAGCTATACGGGAACCACGGTTGCCGGGCTGCCGCTTGGATCGGGCATCAGCCACACATTCGAGGATCTGCCATCTGGCAACTATACCTACACGGTGTCGAGCACCAATCTTCTGGGCACGGCCTATAGCTCGACGGTGTATATCAGCCAGTCGATCACGCATCTGGACCAGTTCGAGGTCGCAGGCGTCACCGGTACGCAGGGCGACCTGCTTGCCAATGATGTCACAGGCACCGACTACCCGGTGGTGAAGGTGGGCACCGGCAGCGGTTTCGTCGAAGTCGGCGATACCCCCGTCACGGTCCAGGGTAGTTACGGCACGTTGACGGTGACCGAAACCGGCGATTACAGCTACACGCCGCGCGGCACCATCCCTTATTCAACGGTCGATCTGGTCGACAGCTTCACCTACCAGATCGTCCAGCCCAACGGCGTCACATCGACCGCCACGCTGAACGTCACCATCGATGTCGGCACGGGCGTGGCCGGGGGCGCGATATTGGCCGAACCGAGCAGCCTGATGATGGAAGAGGCGGTGCTGGCCAGTGACGAAAGCATGGTCGTGCGGAGCGCTTCGCCCGAAGCCGAGGCGTCGATGGAGGACGACGCGATGGCGCGCCTGTCTAGCGCGGACCTCATCATGGCGGCGACCCAGACGGAAACTGGCGAGATCGATCCGGGCGATCGGCCCCTCCTGTCCGATGCCGACGCGGCCGCATCCATGCCATCCGATGACATACTGGGCGAACTCGCCTATGAAATGTTTGAGGGACAAGGCCAGCTTGAAGATGTGCTGACTGCCTATCTTGACCGTCAGCCGATGCCGGAACAGGTCGCACTGGCCGCGCCAGTCGGTGAAGGGTCGCCTCATCCAGACGATCTAACGTCGATAGATGTGCCGCAGGATCCGCTCGCCTATCTGGCGCAACCGGAAGATTTGGAGAAGCATACAGCCAATAGCACCTCCCAAATATGACAGTGTTTGATAACATAAATCATAGAATTTGGATGACAATGGTGGCAAATCATTAGCTTATCGGTAATCTGTGTCGGGCATGCTGTTCATCGCTGGATGAGGATGTGACCGACATGGGAACTTGGTTCCATAGCGGCAAAGCCTGTCTCGTAGCGACGGGCAGCTGGATGTTCTTCACCGCTGCTGCGCCCGTCGGCCCGGCAGCGCCCCAGGCCGCCCCCCTGACGCTGGAAGCGGCGGCGCGCGAGGCCATCGCCTGGCATCCCGCGTTGACCCAGGCCGCTGGTGAACTCAACGCGCGTGAAACAGAAGTGGATGTCGCGCGCGCAGGCTATTCGCCGCAAATCAGCGCAGGGCTGGCGACCGGGCTGGACAGCCGGTTGACGGCAGACTGGCGGCCCCGTCCGCAGATCAACGCATCGCAGATGCTTTTCGATTTCGGGAAGGTGTCAAGCGCGGTGGATCTGGCGCGGGCGGGAACGCGCGTGGGCGAGGCGCAAATGCTGCTGGCGATCGACCAGCTGGTCCGCGACACCGGCTATGCGCTGATCGAGGTGCAGCGCGGCGATGCGCTGCACGCCGTCGCGCTCGAGCAGCTGGAACGGGTGCGGGCGATCAGCGAGCTGGTCGGAAATCGCGTCACCATGGGCGCCGCCACCAAGTCGGACCGGTTGCAAGCGCTTGCGCGCGTCGAAGCGGCGGTCGCGACATTATCGCAGGTGGAGGCAGCGCGCCGCCGCTGGTCGAGCAATCTGGCCTATCTGTTGGGACGTACCAAACCGCCCGACGAGGTAGCGGAAAATGCGCCTAGCTGGTTGATGTCGGCGTGTCGGCAGCCGCCCCCCGATTGGGGACAGGTGCCCGCCGTGATGGTGGCAGAGGCGCAACGGGAAGAGGCGTCGGCCGACCTCAAGCGCCGCCGCGCGGACCAGATGCCAACCGTATCGATCGGCGGAACTGGCACGATCGACGTGTCTGATCCCTTTTCCGATCGCCGCAGTGCCTATTCGCTGGGCCTTAACGTGACCGGCAATGTCTTTGGCGGCGGTATCAGCAAGGCGCGGGTGCGCGGCGCGACCTTTGCCTTAGAGGCTGCCGACGCCGCCGCCGAGCGCGCGCGCAACGAAGCCGAGCAGCGGCTGGCCGAGGCCCAGCAGCAGATCGACAGCCTCAACGCCCTCCTGCAGACGCTGGCGTCGCGCCAGGACAATATGGACGAAACGGGCAAGCTCTATCGCATGCAGTATCTGCAGATGGGAACTCGGACGCTGGTCGACCTGCTGAACGCCGAGCAGGAATTCCAGCAGGTCCGGTTCGAGGCGGTCAACAGCGCCCATGATCTTCGTCGGCTGCAACTGGACTGCCTTTATAATTCCGGACGCACCCGCGCAGCCTTTCACCTGAGCGGCACCGTCGTGCGCGGGGTGACGTTGTGAAGATGACGCCGCCGATCAGTCCGGCCGACGCCACGCCAGTCGATAGCTGGCTGGACATGCTGCAGCAGGTCGCGCGCCATTATGGGCTGCCCCACAGCGGACAGCTCGCCAAGCTCACAGGCCTATGGGCGGGTCTGGACGGAGAACAGGCCCGAGTACGCGGCATGGCCCGGGCGCTGGGCCTGTCGGTGCGTTTTCGTCCGGTGGGCGGACGCGAGCCGCTGACAGGGTGGCGCTTGCCGATGATCGTGCGGATGGCGGATGGCGCGTTGGCCCTGGTCACGGCGATCGGAGAGGATGGCGAGGCGACACTGACGCTGTCGGGGGAAGCGGGACTGATGGCCCACCGCCCGATAGCCGACATTGCGCGCGAAGCGTCCATGGTCGTGATCGCCCGGCCGGCGCGCGCGGCTCCGGACATGCGGGTGGACCCCTATATCCATAAGCAGGAGGAGAATTGGCTGCGCCGCATATTGTGGCAGGACAGCCGATCCTATGTGCATGTGATGGTGGCATCGTGCATCGCCAATCTGCTGGGGTTGGCGGGCGTCATTTTTTCCATGCAGGTCTATGATCGCGTGGTCCCGGCCGAATCCTATCCCACGCTCTACATCCTGGCGTTCGGCGTCGCGCTGGCGATCGGGTTCGATTTCCTGCTTCGGCGGTTGCGGATGAACATCGTCGATGTGCTCGGCAAGCGGGCGGACCTGCGCATGTCGGACAGGGTGTTCGGCCATGCGCTTCACGTCCGCAACCGCGCGCGGCCGACATCGACGGGCACATTCATAGCGCAATTGCGCGACCTGGACCAAGTGCGCGACCTGCTGACCTCCACCACCGTGGCGGCGATGGCTGACCTGCCCTTCTTCCTGATTTTTCTGGTGATCCTCTGGTCGATCGGCGGGCCATTGGTGCTGGTGCCGATCGGCGCGCTGATCCTGCTGATCCTGCCCGGCTTGCTGGCCCAGCGGAAATTGCGGGTCTACGCCACCGCATCGATGCGAGAATCGTCGCTGCGCAACGCCATGCTGGTAGAAGCCGTGCAGGGCATCGAAGACATCAAGTCGCTACAGGCGGAGGAGCGGTTTCGTCAGCACTGGAACCGGTACAATGCCGAAGCAGGAGAGGCGCAGCTGAAACTGCGCGGCCTTACCAACAGTCTGACCGTATGGACGCAGAATGTGCAAAATGGCGTTTACGCCGGCATCGTGTGCGTGGGCGCACCGATGGTGATCGCCGGGGACATCACGACGGGCGCCCTGGTGGCTTCCTCTATCCTGGGATCGCGGATGATGGCGCCCATGTCGCAAGTGACGGCGCTGCTCAGCCGGTTTCAGCAGTCGCGGGTCGCAATGGGCAGCCTCAACCAGATCATGCGCCTGCCGGTGGATCGGCCCGAAGCCGAACATCGCATCTCCGTCGATGCGATAAAGGGCAGCTTCAGTGTCCGCAGCGGCGTTTTCACCTACGCGGATCCCAACAGCCCGCCGGCGTTGACCATCGATGCGCTGGAAATCGGCGCAGGGGATAAGATCGCGCTGCTGGGCCGCAACGGCGCGGGCAAGTCGACGCTGCTGCAAGCCCTGTCCGGCATGTTGCCGCCAGTGTCGGGAGAAATGCTGATAGACAATCTGGCGATGCACCATGTGGACCCGGCAGACCTGCGCCGCGACGTCGCCTTCCTGTCGCAAAACAGCCGCCTGTTCCACGGCAGCATCCGCGAAAATCTGACGCTGGGGGCGCCCGATGCGTCCAATGAGGAAATCGTGTCGATGCTGGCGATGTCCGGCGCCCTCCAGTTCGTGCGCCGCCTGCGCAGCGGTCTGGAGCATGTCGTTCTGGAAGGCGGGCAGGGGCTTTCAGGCGGGCAGGTGCAGTCGCTGCTCCTGGCCCGCATGTTGCTGCGCCATCCGCGCGTGGCCCTGCTGGATGAGCCGACTGCCGCCATGGACGAGGTGTCGGAGCGCAATTTCATCGACGGCCTGAAGGGGTGGGCCGAGGGGCGGACACTGGTGGTGGCGACGCACAGGATGCGCGTGCTGGAACTGGTGGACCGGGTGATCGTGATCGACAATGGCGCCATCCTGCTGGACCAGCCGCGCGATGCAGCGCTGCGCACCATGCAGGCCAATCGGGCGAGGGTGGCATGACCAGCACGGTGATGGACGATGACTGGCAGTTCGACGATGAAGGGCGTGGCCGCATCAGGAGTGCGCGGCGGCTGGTCTGGCTGCTCGCGGCGCTGTTCCTCGTCGCCTTTTGCTGGGCCTGGTTCGCCCGGCTGGACGAGGTGGCCAGTGGCAGCGGCCGGGTTGTGCCCACCAGCCGCGAACAGGTGATCCAGTCGCTGGAAGGCGGGATATTGGCCAAACTGATGGTCCGGCAGGACGATATCGTGCATCCTGGCCAGATCGTGGCGCAGCTCGATCCGACCCAGGCGGGATCGACAGTGGAGGAAAGCGCCGCGAAATATCGCGCGGCGCTTGCCAGCGCGGCGCGGCTGCGGGCGGAGGTGACAGGTTCGGCGATCGACTTTCCAGCCGAACTTGATGACTATCCGGACCTCAAATCGGCGGAAAGCCGGTTGTATCATGACCGGCGCAGCAGCCTTGCCAGTTCCGAACGACTAATCGACGAATCGCTCGCCCTCATCAGCAAGGAGGTCAAGATCGGCGAATCCCTGATCGAGGTGGGGGCGGCCAGCAATGTCGAGGTGCTGCGGTTGAAGCGTCAGCGCGCCGAGCTGGCGCTCAAGAAGGCGGACCTTCGATCGCAATATCTGGTCGAGGCGCAGCAGGAACTCGCCAAGGTCAGCGAAGAAGTGGAAGCGCTCGGGCCGGTGGTGCGTGGTCGGTCCGACACGCTGGAGCGGTTGACCATCCGATCGCCCGTGCGCGGAGTCGTGAAGAGCATCGAGGTATCGACCATCGGCGGCGTGATCGCGCCCAACGGCGAAATCATGCAGATCGTGCCGCTGGACGACCAATTGTTGATCGAAGCGCGCATTTCGCCGCGCGATATCGCGTTCATCCACCCGAACCAGCGCGCGACGGTCAAAATCACCGCCTATGACTATTCCATCTATGGCGGGCTGAATGGCGTCGTGTCGAGCATTTCGCCCGACACGATACGGGACGAGGTCAATCCAGACATATATTATTATCGCGTATTCGTGCGGACCAATTCCGTCGCGCTTGTCAACAAGGCGGGCAAGCGCTTCCCGATCGTGCCGGGCATGATCGCGACTGTCGACATCCACACCGGCAGCAAGACCGTGATGCAATATCTGATGAAGCCGCTCAACCGGGCGCGCGAAGGGCTGCGCGAGCGATGAGGCCGACGCTGACGGACAGGCTGGCGGCAATCGGCGATCGGCTGGCGCATATCGACCCGATCATGATCGACGGGACGCCGGGCGTCGTGCTGTTCCTGTCCTACACCGACGGCGAAACGCGTGCACGCACGCTCCGCTTCGCCGGCCCGAACGCGCAAAGCTGCTGGGCCGTCGCTGAGACCACGCTGAAGCGGGCAGCGCCTGAAGGCTGCTGGCTGCGCGTCGACTGGGTGCGGGCGGTAGAGCAGATCGACTGGCGCGACCTGCGCGCGCGCCTTGGGCGGACGAAGCGCAATTATTTCCGCCTGGGCATCGCACTGGACGCACGCCTGGAGCGCGCCTTCCTAGAGACGGAGATCAACGCCAATGCCATGCTCTATGGCGGCAAGGGGCATCCCACCGCGACCCTGAACGAGGCGAATTTCCGGCGCTATGCACGGATCCGCCATGGCGTCGACGCACTCGATTTCAGCGATGACGCGCCGCTATGGCTGTTTTCGACGGCCGGCCTGTTTCAAGGAGAAGATGGCGTCATTCATGCCATCCGGCAGCAGGGACGCAATGCCGGGCGCCGGACTGTCGAGCAATTGGATCCCGAACTGCTCCAGCAGATGATCGCCGACGGCAGCGCCTATCTGGCGTCGCAGGTGAGAGAGGATGGGCGCTTCCATTATGGCTGGCATCCCTGTTTTGACAGGCCGATCGCCGCCTATAACAGCCTGCGCCATGCCAGCACGCTCTACGCCATGCTGGAAAGCTGGGAGGTGACGCGTGCGCCGGACGTGCTTGCAGCGATCGAGCGCGGACTGGGCTATCTTGAGCGCGCACTGATCCGGGAGGTCGCCCTGCCCGACGGCTCACCGGCCGCGTTTCTGATCGACGCGGGCGAGGAGATCAAGCTGGGCGGCAATGCGGTCTGCGTGCTGGCGCTCGTGAAGTATAGCGAGTTGTTCGCATCCGACCGATATCGCCCGCTGCTCGATCGGCTGGCGCAAGGAATAGCATATATGCAGGATGCGGCCAGCGGCGGCTTCGTCCATGTCCTCCAATATCCAACCTTGCGCGTAAAGCAGCCCTTCCGCATCATCTATTATGACGGCGAAGCGGCATTCGGGCTGATGCGGATCTACGGGTTGACCAAGGATCCGCGCTGGCTGGCGGTGGCGACCCGTGCCGTCAGGCACTTCATCGCGGCCGGTCATGCCGCGGCCCACGATCATTGGCTGGGCTATTGCGCCAATGAACTTACCCGCCATTGCCCCGAAGAAGCATGGTTCCGCTTTGGCCTGGACAATGTCCGGGACTATCTGGATTTTGTCGAACATCGGATCACGACCTTCCCGACGCTGCTGGAATTGATGATGGCGGCGCAGGGGATGATCGATCGATTGGGCCAGGATCCTGAACATCGCCATCTGCTGGACGATTTCGATCGCGAGCGGTTCGACAGGGCGCTACACGCGCGCGCCCATTACCTGCTCAACGGCCATTTCTGGCCGGAACTGGCGATGTTTTTCGCCAACCCGCGCCGAATCGTTGGCAGCTTTTTCATTCGCCATCACGCCTTTCGCGTGCGGATCGACGACGTCGAACATTATCTGTCTGGGCTGGTCGCCTATCGCCAGCATCTGCTGCGCCAGCGCACGGCAGATGCCAACGAGATCGGCTGGACCGCGCACAATGTAGCGCGCGTAACGAGCGGGACATGGGTTCGGTCTCCGCCCGAAGATTGGCGAGCGACAGGCTTGTGCATCTATCGTCCGAGCCTTCAGGACGGCGATATGGTCGTGATGCGCGGAGAGGATGACGCCGAGCGTGGCATCCCGCCGCGCCAGGTTAACCGGGTAAAACCACAGGCTCGGGGCATCATTACCAGCGCGCCGCAGGCATTTGCCGATGCAGAATTGCCGGTTCTGTCGGTGCGCGACAATGGCGACGCGGTGCTGGCTCTAGGTCGCTACGCTCGGTCGATGATGCGCGGCAAGCTGATCGGCGTCACCGGGAGCGCCGGCAAGACGACGATGGTCGCGATGCTGGCGCAGGCTCTGCGGCCATGGGGAAAGGTCGGCACAAGCCGGCTGAACGCCAACCTACCACATGGCATCGGCTGGAACCTGGCCTCGATCGCCTGGGATACGCCGCATGTCGTCATGGAGTTGGCGATCGGGCGCATGAAACAGAATGCAGCGCTGGCGCGGCCGGACGTCGCCGTCTTTACCAACATCGCAGCCGCGCATCTGGAATTTCATCATGACCTTGCGACGGTGGCACGCCGCAAGAGCGCGATTTTTGAAGGGATGGCTGCCGGCGCGACGGCCATCCTCAATGCCGACATGGCGGAACTGGCGCGGGTGCGCGCCCTGGCATTGGCGCGCGGATTGAACATAGTGAGCTATGGTGAGGCCCCCCGAGCCGACATCCGCCTGATCAGCCGTAAGGGCAACTTTCTGGAAGCCGAGACGCCTTCGGGACGCATGGGCTATCATCTGGCCGCGCCCGGCCGGCACATGGCGGTCAACAGCCTGGCGGTACTGGCCACGCTGCATGCGCTGTCGCTCCAACCCCATCGCGGAATGAGCGCGCTGGAAGGTTTCCGGCCGCTCGCCGGCCGCGGAGACGTGGCGGCGCTGTGCGTTCAAGGCAAGCGCATCCTGCTGATTGACGAGGCGTATAATGCGAACCCGGCATCGATGGCCGCCGCGCTGGAATTGCTGGGCGCGCAGGCCGGCGGCCGTCGCGTGGCAATATTGGGTGAGATGCTGGAACTGGGCCCGGGGGCGGAGGGCTATCATGCCGATCTGGCTCCGCTGGCCACGGGCCTTTCCATTGATGTCGTCCATGTCGTGGGGCCGCTTTACGCGCGCTTCTGCGCCGACCTGCCGCCCCGCCACCGTGGCATTCATGCGCCGGATCTCGCGACGCTGCACGCCCGTTGGCCAGAGCTGATCCGCGATGGAGACATTGTGCTTGTCAAGGGATCCCACGGCAGCGGCGTTCATGAGATTGTTCGAGCCATCCAGGCTGAGGCTGATACGACCGCGATGCCGCGTTCGCCGGCATTGCTGGCGTCATGAAACCAAGTTTTTCAAGGAATTGACATATTCTTAACTACTCATCTTCAAGCTCGACCCTGCTCCACGAGAACATGATGCAAGGAATTCTGCATGGGCTCGCGTGATTACAGCATGGCCAAGCGGGGGAACGGCACCAAGCCGAGCCGGTCCTTGGTGGCGCTGGCGCGGCAAACCCAGCAGGCGCGGATCAATTGCTCGCAACATTTTCCCAAGCATGTGTTCCGCGATGCAGCCTGGGACATCATGCTGGAATTGTTCATCGTCGCCGAGGAAGGACGCAATATGTGCGTCAAGGAAACCATGGCCGTATCCGGAGAAAGCGCGACCAGCACCATGCGCCGTATCGAGGGGCTGGAGGAAGCCCGCCTTGTTGGGCGGCGCTACGACCCGATCGATCATCGCCGCGTCATCGTCGAATTGAGCGAGAATGGGCGCCAAGCGATGATCGCATTCCTCGTGCATTTGTTCGAAGCGGGCGAGGCGGCATCTGAGCAGGGAGGAACGACGAAACCTGTATCGTTCATCCCGATTGCAAATAATCGACAGAGGCGGCTGGGTGAGATGGAATGAAAGGGCAAGCGCTTCGATCATCGCC
>MDSZ01193526.1_pt1 | contig 14267 bp, 12 predicted proteins | sample 811201 | NCBI WGS metagenome assembly MDSZ01 (sample SAMN05326647, study PRJNA326480) | marine metagenome | isolation source: seawater | place: Indian Ocean: North | collected 2010
ATCTACTATTGAAGATGCATTATATATTTTGAATAATACACAAATAGATTACGTGGTGGTTGAGGACTATTTATTTAAAAAATCTTAGTAGTTTCTCTTTTAAAAAGTGGAAAACAGTTGAATGATATATTGTTATTAAATTAGTTTTTAACTTCTTGAATTATTTTTTAGGTGATTTTAAATTAAATTGCAACTTTGATCCTAACTTGGTTAATAACGCTTCAGAAATTAAAAAAAAAATTGAAGATATTGGTTTTATCTATAATTGTGTTTACAAGCAAAAAAATGCTTTTTTGTTTTCTTTGAAAGCTATAAGAGCAACTTATCCTTATTCAAGAATTTATGTAGTTTCAGATGGAGGTGATGATTACTCATTTATAGAGAATGAAAAAATAAAGTTCAAAATGGATCAGGATACTGTTTCAAGTTTAAAAATTTTAAATTATAAAAATTATTTAGAACCTCAAAATCAATTTAATATCAAAAGAGGTATTAAAGCTACTATAAATAGGTTGAGCGAAGGGATCGCTTTTTGCGGAAATCCTGAATGGTTTTGTATGACTGAACCGGATGTCTTTATAAGAGGAGAAATATCTTATCCAATAAATGCAAAATTATTAGGCTCAAGAGTAAATTATGCTTGGTATGAAAAAGAATGGCTTAAATCTTTTATTGAGATCAATAAATTATTAAGTAGGATAAAAGGGGCAATACCTATCACTAGATGGGGTGCTGTGCCAGTTATTGGTAAAACAGAAACTTTTCTAAAAGGGGTTGAAGTTTATAAAAATAATTATTCAATCTTAGATTCTTTAAGTGAGAAATTTCCTGCAATAAGTGGGTTTGATCTTTTGTTACCTTTGATATTTGCTTTAGCAGGTGAAGAAGAGGTATATAGCAGTGATTTTACTGAATGTATTCGTAATCCTGATTGGAAGAAATCATCAGCGACAGTAATACATCAATTTAGAGAATATTATGATGAAGATGATTTTTTTAAATTGAAATCGCAAAAAATAATTAATATTTCTTCTATTAAATCGAGAATTAAATCTTTATTTAGATTTCTAAATTTTTTCAAAAAATTGTTTAAAAACTAATTTTTAAACTGGAGATGTTTATATCATTTATTATTTAACCCAGATAGTTCTATGTGGTTTTTCTGAAACATTTTTAATTGGTTTTTTTGTATAAAACCAAATAGAAATTAATTTTCTATAACCCTTTTTAATTTTATTTACACCGTGATATGTATGGTTAGTTGTTGGGAATAATATGCAAGTATTTAATTTTGGGGAGATTGACTTTTGCTTTTCTAAATTAGTGTTATACATTACAAATTCTCCACCTTCAAAATCTAAATTTGCGTAGAAAAGTAAATTTATTGCTCTATATAGTTTTATATCGTTATTAAAATTAAAGTCTACATGTGTATTCAGAAAGCTGCCTTCAGGATGAATAAATAAACCTCCACCATATAAATCTTCATCAAAAATTAAATTTGGAATGCCAATTTTTTGTTCAAGTAATGCTATGAAACTTTTACTTTTTAATTCGTCAATAAAATTTGAAATCGACTTTGGCATTACTGATTGGTTAGTCAACATTTTCTTAAAGCCATTTGGCGTATCAAAAACTTTCCCATATTTATCCCAAATATCACAATCCCATGAAGGAAATTCCTTTTCAATTTTTTTTGCGAAATTTTCACTGATAAAATTTTCAGAAAAACCATGCATCCATGGCAAATCTAATACATCAAATTCCATTGAAAAAAATTTTTAAAATTAAGAAAAAGAGATTTGTTTAAGGTTATTATTTTATCAAACTTTATTACATATGAAGTACATATCTTTGGAGGTATAATTGTTTTAAACTATTAATTCTCATTTTATGAAAGTAAATATAGATCAAGTAGAAGCTTTTTGGGATAATAGGCCTTGCAATATTAGACACTCTTCAGAATTAATTGGTTCCAAAAAATATTTTGATGAAGTGGAACAAAAGAGATACAAAGTTGAACCTCATATTAAAGAATTCGTAGATTTTCAAAAATGGAAAGGAAAAAGTGTTTTAGAAGTGGGTTGTGGGATTGGAACTGAAGCCATAAATTTTTTAAGGAACTCTTCAACTTATGTTGGAACTGATTTGTCAAAGGAGTCTTTGAATATTACTAAAAAAAGATTGGAAGTATTTGGATTTAATGCTCATTTGTTTCAAGGAAACGCTGAGGAATTAACTAAATACCTTCCTAAAAAAACATATGATTTAATTTATTCTTTTGGTGTGATTCATCATAGCCCTAATCCCAAAAGGATATTGTCAGAAATAAAGTATTTCATGAATCCGGACTCAGAATTAAGAATCATGCTTTATGCAAAGAATTCATGGAAAAACTTTATGATCGAAGCTGAATTAGATCAACCTGAGGCACAATATGGGTGTCCTATCGCTAATACTTATTCAAAAGATGAGGTCAAAAAACTATTAAATGGTTTCGAAATTTTATCAATTCAACAGAAACATATCTTCCCATTTCAAATTGAGCCTTATAAAAATGGTAAATTAATTAAGCAGCCTTGGTTTGAATGTATGCCAAAAAAAGTTTTTGATACATTGCAAAATAATCTAGGATGGCACTTATTAATAAGAGCAAAAAAGGGTTTTTAATGGAATCTCAATTTAAGTTCGATACTAAAGTTGCAATGATAGGAGTTGGGAAATTGGGACAGTCTTGTGCTGAAGTAATTTCTCAATCTTATGAAATTGTTGGATATGATGTAGAACCACGCTCGCCAAAAAACTTTAAGATGGTCTCTTCAATAAAAGAGGCTATTGAATTTGCGAATATTATTTTAATCGCTACGCCTACACCTCACTCAGAGAATTATGATGGTAGAAAACCAACGCATCATCTGCCTAATAAAGATTTTGACTACTCAATTGTCAAAACAGTACTTAATGAAGTTAATAAATATGCAGATATTTCAAAACTAGTGGTTTTAATATCAACTGTTTTACCAGGAACTATACGACGTGAGCTAAAGCCAATACTTACTAAAAGTAGATTTATTTATAATCCATATCTTATCGCAATGGGAACAGTCGGATGGGATTTTGCTAATCCAGAAATGGTAATACTTGGGACAGATGATGGATCTCAAACTGGTGATGCAAAGGAATTAATTCAATTTTACAAACCAATGATGAATAATGATCCAAGATATGTTGTTGGGACTTGGGATGAATGTGAGTGTATAAAAATATTCTATAATACATTTATTTCCGCAAAATTAAGTTTGGTAAATATGATTCAAGATGTAGCTGAAAGGCAAGGAAATATAAATGTGGATGTTGTTACAAATGCATTAAAGGACTCAGATAAAAGAATCATGGGACCAAGATACATGACTGCGGGGATGGGAGACGGCGGAGCATGCCATCCCAGAGATAATATTGCTTTAAGATGGATGAGTCAAAATCTTAATCTTGGATATGATTTATTTGATTCAATAATGGAAGCAAGAGAAGTGCAAGCAAAAAATCTTGCTGAAAAGCTAATAGAAGCAAAGTTACCAGTTGTAATTATGGGAAAAGCTTATAAACCTCATGTCCCTTATGTAGATGGTTCCTATAGCATATTAGTAGGACATTATGTTAAGGAATATGGAATTGATGTTTTTTATGAAGATAAATTCACTGGAGATAAAGCTCCTGAAAATATTGGGCCGGCAACTTTTTTGATTGCACATGATCCTGAAACAACCTTTTTAGAATGTTTAGATCCAAACCCCAATACTAAACAAAGGAAAATTTTCCCGAAGGGTTCAATAATAGTTGATCCGTGGAGAAAATTCCCAGAAATTGATGGTTGCACAGTTATTCATTATGGCAATACGAGATTTCAATAGATGAAATTAAAAAAAAAATTTTTTAAAAAAAATTTTTCCTTATTCATTAAGATTTGGCAAGTATTAGAACGAAAAAGAAAAAAACAAATTTATTTAGTTTTGATTTTAATGTTTTTTGCTGCAATTTCAGAAATGCTTTCATTGGCAACTTTTATACCTGTATTAACAAGCATTTCCAATACGGGAGAATATGTAAAAGGCCATTATGGATTAGGCGTAATAATTACTTTTTTATCAAATACAATTGGCCTAGATAATTTACTATTAATTTCTACAATAGTTTTTATTCTTACAATCTCAATTACTGCTTTAATTAGAATATTTAATATCTGGACTTGTGGAAGAATATCTGCAGCTATTTGCCTAGATGTGAGCAAAATTGCATATAAAAAAGTACTTTATCAACCTTATATAGATTTAATAGCAGAGGGTAAAAGTTATTATCTTAATTTATTGCTCTATCAACTTAGTGAAGTCGCATCATTAGTAAATACTCTTTTAGCATTAGTAACTAATCTGATAGTTGTAGTTTTATTAGTTTCGATTTTATTATTTATTGATATAAAAGTAAGTATTATTTCATTCATCTTAATTGGTTTATTTTATTTCCTTTTAATACAAAAGGTTAGAAAAGTATTATATAAAACAGGAAAAAAAATTACTAAATTTCAAAAAGAAAAAATAAATATTTTTCAGGAAGATTTAGGAGCTGTCAAAGATATCATAATGACAAATAATCAAGAAAACTCTGTAAATTCTTTCTTAGAAGTTGAGAGTCCTCTTAGGAGATTAATTATAAAAAATGAATTCTTAATTTTTTTCCCAAGATATGTTCTTGAGGCGGTTGTCTTATCAGGAATGCTTAGTATGACTTTCCTAATAGTTTCTTTGCGATCTGGAACAGCAACAATAGTTCCTGTTCTTGGCTCAATTGCTCTTGGAATTCTAAAAATTATGCCATCTATCCAAGTTATTTTTGCCTCTTTAGGAAATATACAAGTAAAAATCCCAGGATTAAATTTGTTAATAAAATTATTAGATAAAAAAATACCAGAAGTTTCAGAATTTAAAAAATTTGAAAAATTTAATTTTAAGAACTATATTCAACTAAACAAAATTTGTTTTAAATATGAAAATGGTGGAAAAGATGTACTTAAAGAAATTGATTTGACAATCAAAAAAGGAGAAATTGTTGGCATATCTGGTAAAAATGGTTCAGGCAAAAGTACTTTGGTTGATCTAATTATGGGTTTATTAAAACCTAATTCTGGTGAGATAATAATCGATGACATAAATATTACTCATGGATTAAAAAGTCAATTTATTAATAGATGGAGAAATTCAATATCTTATGTATCACAATCAATTTATCTTCAGGATAAATCGATTTTAGAGAATATAGCCTTCGGTATTGATAAAAAAGATATTGACTATAATCAACTTGCAAAAGTATCTGAACAGGCTGCAATTGATCAATTTATTAAGGAATTGCCAGATTTATATGATACTAAAGTTGGAGAAGGAGGTTCTAAATTAAGCGGTGGCCAAAAACAAAGAATTGCTATTGCAAGAGCTTTATACTTGAAATCTGAAATTTTAATTCTTGATGAAGTTACTAATAATTTAGACTATAAATCTTCCAAAAACATAATAGAAATTATTTATAAATTGAAAAATAAAATTACGATATTAATTATCTCTCATAAAAAAGAAATTCTTGAAGTCTGTGATTCTATTTATCAACTACATGAAAATAAATTAGAACCTTTTAAATTTAAGAAAAAGGTTTAAAGTTTTATTTTCAATTTCATGAAAAGAAATAAGCCAACAATCGTATCTGCCTTATTCAATATTCAAAGAGAGGGAATGGATGGGAGATCGTGGAAAAATTACTTAATATGGTTTGACGTATTTTTAAAACTCAAATGTAATATGGTTTTGTTTGTAACCAAGGATCTTGAAATGTTTATAAAAGAAAGAAGGGATTTGAGTTCAACTCATATCATTGTTGAGAGGGAAGATGAAATCCCATATTATTATTTGCAAAATGATATTTATAAAATAATAAATTCTGAATTCTATAAAAAAAATATGAAAGATATAAATAGGATCGAATGTAGATTTCCTATGTATTCAATAATTCAATTTTCGAAGTTTATTTGGTTAAAAAAAACTATCAGAATTAATCCATTTAATTCTAATTTTTATTTTTGGATTGATGCTGGAGGCTCTAAACTTTTCAGAAAATTTAATTTCAAAAAAAAATTCCCAAGTGATAAATCAATTGAAATTTTGGAGGATTTAGGTGAAACTTTTCTAGTTCAAATGAATTGCGATTTTTATCCCGATCTTTATAAATCGAGTTATCTTTCTCTAGATTATTTATTTGATAATAGATCATTTGTTTTGGGAGGACTTTTTGGAGGACATAAAAATATTGTTGATAGAATCGCATATTTAGTAGACGATATTCTTTTGAATAAAATGATAAGTAAAGGAAATATTAATAATGAACAAATAGCTTTAGGATATCTTATAAAAAAATATCCCGAATATTTTTCTTTGTACTGTAGAATTGATAAAAGCCCAATGGATATATTTAATTTTTTAACTATTAAATAATTTATCAAGTGCTGCTTATTAAAAGTATCCTGCTAGTGTTTGTTAAAAGATTTTTTTTAATATAATATTAATTTTGTAATATTTGGAATTATGAGGATAACTTTAGTTGGGCCTGGAAAAATTAGTATTCCGCCAAAGAGTTGGGGAGCTGTTGAAATGTTGATATATGATCAAGCAACCAAACTTAAAGAAATTGGTCATGAGATAACCATAGTAAATGAAGACAAATTAAAAAATAGAGAAATTGCAATACATAAATCGAAACCTGAGGTAATTCATTTTCATTATGATCAGCATATCTATGACAACTACCTGGGCAACTATCAAAATATTTATTTTACAAGTCATTTTCCTTATACCCCACAATATGCAAAATATACAAAAATTTTTAAAAATCCCTTAATTACAAATATCTTAAAATTAATTTGTAAATTTTTACCAAACCGTATTTTACCTTTACTGGGATTAAGCTATGAACTTATTTCACTGGTAAGACATTTCCCTCTATTTATGGACTTTGTTAAAGTTCCTAAATCTATAAAATTAATTTGTTTATCAAATGAAATATCTGAAGTTTATAAATCATATGGATATAAGAATAAGACTTTTATTCATAAAAATTCTGCCAGAGAAGATTTAATTAAATTTAAAGAAATACAATCAAAAGAGAAAAGCGCTATTTGCATTGGATTAATTCAAAGAAGGAAAAATCAATTTAATCTCAGTAATATCTCTTGCTTATATTTTGTAGGCCCAATAGCTGATAAAAGATTCAAAAAAAGTCATCCTAGATATTTAGGCGAGTGGACAAGAAAAGAACTTTACAAAAAATTATCTAACTTTTCTTCTTTAGTTTTATTAAGTGAAGGTGAAGCTCATGCACTGGTTACTTCAGAGGCATTATTGGCAGGTCTAGGACTGGTTTTATCTGAGGAGGCAGTAGCAAACCTAGATTTAAGTAAGGAGTTTATTGATGTAATACCAAATAAATTTAAAAATGATATTGAATATATTGAGAAAGTAATTGAAAAGAATATTTACAACTCAATTAAATATAGAAAGGAAATAAGAGAATATGGTCTTGAGAACTTTTCTATGGCCGAGGTCATTAAAAGTTACCCCCCAATCTTGAAAAACTATTATGAGTAACAGTTTGCTTCAATTAGCAGAAGATCAAATTCCATTTGATATTTCTTATGAAGAAATACAAAAAGCAAAAAATCTAAGGCAGACATTACATTTAAGGATATTTAATAATGAATTTTACTTGTTGCATGGTTTAAAGGGAGAAGAACGACATTGGGATATCTTGTCACAATTATTTGATATAAAAGATACTGGTTATTTTTTCCCTAATACTGAGTTTAAGTATTACACAATGGATACTGTTATTCGAAAAGATTTAAAATCAGATAGTGCGGTTTTTACTATTTGGGACGATCCAATAAATGGTGATCTAAAAAAAAGAATTTTAGCTCCTAGTGTTTGGTTTAATGGTCAAAATTCAGGGAAGTTTATGAATAAAAGTGAATTCATATCTTACCAGGATCAGATCGACAGTATAACTGATTTTGCCAGTAGAAAAGATATGCATTTTTTAAAAAAAGAAAATGTTTTAATTTTTAAAGGTCAAGTCGCAATGTATCCTCATCGAGAAAAAATAATCAAAGAATTAATTGATAAAATTTCATCATGTTCAGAATTTCTTGTTCACGCTAGAGGTAAAAGAGTTTCTTTTGAGGGAAATACACAGTATCAAAATCCTATGAAGCTTCTTTCTAAATATAGATATCAACTTGTAACGAATGGGGCTCCTGGGAAAAATAATAAAAGATTATCTGGCACTTGTCGTAGTATGTATATGCTTGCTACTGGGGGGATAGTTTTTTATGTAAATAATAAATTACCAAGAAATGAATGGTGGCAATATTCAAAGGAAGCAGATGGCTTAATTCAATATTGCGATAATACGGATCAATTAGTTGAGAAATTATCCTTTTTTGAAAAGAATTTAGATTATGCTGCAGAAATATCAGAAAGAGGACTCAGTTTCTCGAGAGAATTTATGCATATCAATAATGTTAGAGAGTTTTGGAAATGCTTATTAAATGTGTATAGTAAGAAATGTAAGTTTCAAATAGAAGAGCCCAAGGGTCTTCTTTTGAATGATAAAGCTCATGCTAAATCTTTAATTTAAATTGTTAAATATAATTTAAAAATATAATTAAATTATTTTTACCAAAAATCTAATTTTATATTTTATGAAAATAGCGATAATTCAAATAATTCTAGGAAGATATAATTTGTTTTGGAAGAACTTTTATAAATCTTCAGAACAATATTTTTGTAAGGATGATCAAAAAGATTATTTTGTATTTTCTGATAAAAAGCTTCCAATAGAAAATAAAAATGTGAAGTTGTTTGAACAGGATTATTTGGGCTGGCCTTTTTCAACTTTATATAGATATCACATGATTTGTAGAATTGAAAAACAACTGTTTGAATATGATGCAATAGTTTTTTTTAATGCAAATACTATCTTTAAAAAAAAAGTATGTTATGAGGAGTTTTTTGGAGATAATTCTAAAAAGCTTGTTGCAGGTGTTCATCCACTTTGGTTTAACCCCTCCTCTAATAAACTTCCAACAGAAAAAAGAATGAATTCAGAATGTTTTGTTGAATCTCCAAAAATCTATGTTCAAGGTTGTATCAATGGAGGTAAAGCAGAATCGTTTCTGAATGTGATAAAGAAAATGAAAAATATGATTGATAAAGATTTGTCCAAAGGAATCCTAGCTATTTGGCACGATGAAAGTTACTGGAACTTTATTATTAATAAGCTAATGCTTGAAGATGAATCATCTATAAATTTATTGGGCTATGAATACTTGCTCCCTTCAAATTTAATAAATAAATTTAAAAATGTGAAACCTAAGATTATCATGTTTTCAAAAGATAAATATGGAAATATGAATGATTTTAGAAATAATATTTATGATAAATCTTTAAATAAAAAAATATTTTTTAAATTAAAAAATATTTTTAGTTTTTCTATTAATAAAAATGAAATTTAATATCTTATAATTTTGAGAAATAAATTATATTAACTAATTTATGCATAAGCCGCTTATAAGTGTTCTAATGCCTGCTTTTAATTCTGAAGAATATATTGCTGAATCAATTGAAAGTATATTAAGTTCTAATTATTTGAACTATGAATTTATAATAGTAGATGATGGGAGTACTGATGCTACAAATGAAATAATAAAAAAATATCTTAAAAAGTATGAGAACATATTTTTACACAACAAATTAAATTCTGGAATAGTCGATTCTCTAAATTATGGATTGAAATTTTGCAAAGGTAAATGGGTAGCAAGATTAGATAGTGATGATTTATCATCTCCAGATCGTTTAGGTAAGCAACTCAAAATTGCAGAATCTATAAATAATGTAGGTTTAGTAGGTTCGGATTATATTAGAATAGATAAGTTTGGAAATGAATTATATAGCTATGGCTTCCCATCAAGTAATCATAAACTAAATGAACGCTTGATAAAATGCAAAGCCTTTTTTCCTCATTCATCTGCTTTCTTTAACAAAGAATTAGTCGATTTCTTAGGAGGGTATAGAAATAGAGTCTCTCATTCTGAAGATTGGGATCTATGGATAAGAATTTCCCAATACAAAAAAATTGTTTCTGTTAATAGTAAGTTGTTAAAAATAAGGGATCAAGAAAAACAAATTACTAAGTTCAATTATGGTAAAAATCAAATTTATGATGCGAGATTAGCTTTAATATCTCACTGGTATAGGATTAATAAAAATTTTGATCCAATATCTATTTTTAATAATAATGAATACAGAGTCTTTCAATCATATATTTATCAAAGTCTCGAGAAGCGTAATTTTGATACGTATTTGAGATTATTTAATATTCAAAAAAGCCCGTTATTTAAAAGATTTATAATTCCTTTTATATTATTTAGGTATATCTTCAAACCTAAAATAATAATAGATTTGTTCATGATTGTATTTTTCTCAGATATTATTAACGATAAAATTTCTAGAAGTTATTTTGATATTTATATTAAAAAGAAATGTTAAGTTTATCGATAATCCAACATTTATAATTTTTTGAAATAATCGGGATACTAAAAAAATAATTATAGTTTTTGGGTTTTGATCAAATAATACTTTAGTTAACTATTTCAGAATTTTTTTTTAATTTCCACTTTTTAAAGAGATTATTTGTTTTGTGGCGTAATATAAGAATATTAAATTTGGATATTTTTTTAAAAGCACTTAAGGTAAAGTAATTAATATGGGGCCATAGCTCAGTTGGTAGAGCACCTGCATGGCATGCAGGGGGTCAGCGGTTCGAGTCCGCTTGGCTCCATTAGGATTATTATTATTAATACCTATTAGCTTTAATTAAATCTAATAAAGATATCAACAAACTTATAAATATAATTTTAAAAATTTTTTTAAATTTACTATAGTTTGTAGTAAGATCTTAGAATGAAAAAAATCTGTATTATTGGTGCTGGTCCTGCGGGAATAACATTTGCCGATAAATTATTGCAACTTGGTGGAGATTTTAAAATAGATATTTATGAAAAAAGTTCTTATATAGGCGGCATATCCAAGACTGTTGAATATAAAGGTAATAGAATTGATATAGGTGGGCATAGATTTTTTTCGAAGTCTGATGAAGTCATGAAATGGTGGGCGAATAAATTCCCACTTGCTCTAGGCAATGATGAATATTCAAATGGAATAAATATTACTTACCATAATCAAAAGAAAAGTATACAAGGATTTCGTTTGGCTGAAAAATCTGATATAGATTCAGGGAAAATTATGCTTCTTAGAAAAAGAAAATCAAGAATTCTTTATGAAAGAAAATTATATGATTATCCATTAAAACTAAATTATAAAACAATATCTAATATAGGAATATTTAGAATGATTTCTGTAATTAAAAGCTATCTTTACTCAAAATTTAATAAAGCTAAACCAGATAATTTGGAGGAATTTATAATAAGTAAATTTGGTCAAAAGCTTTATTCAATGTTTTTTGAATCTTATACTGAAAAAGTATGGGGTAAAAAACCGAAAGATATTTCTGCGGAATGGGGAGCTCAAAGAATAAAAGGTCTTTCAATTAGAAAAATAGTATTGGATATATTTACAAAAACTTTGTCAGGATTTTCAAAAAAATCTAATAATGAAATATCTCAAAAGAAAACTGAAACTTCACTTATAGAAAAGTTTCTATATCCTAAGTTTGGTCCTGGACAAATGTGGGAGTGCGTAGCAGAAGAACTTACCTCTAAAGGGGTCAAAATTCTTTTTAACCATGAAATTAATTCGCTTAAATTTGATACTAAAAAGAAAAATTTAAAATCTGTTGAATATAGAAAAACAAATGGAGATTTTGTTGAGAAAGAATATGATTTTGTAATATCAACTATGCCAATTAATGAGTTAATTAATGGGATTAAAGATGAAAAAAATTTATCACCTTTTTCTAAAAATGTATATAATGATGCTCTTAAACTTCCATATAGAGATTTCATAACGGTGGGAATCTTATTAAATAAATTGAGTGGTCCAAATTCAGAAATACTTGATGATAATTGGATTTATATACAAGAAAAAGATGTAAAAGTAGGAAGGATACAAATTTTTAATAATTGGAGTCCTTACTTATGTAGTGATACTGATAAATTTTGGATCGGTTTAGAGTATTTCTGTAACGAAAACGATGAATTCTGGAATAAAAAAGATAATGAGATAATATCAATGGCTAAAAATGAATTAGAAAAACTCAAATTAGCTAAAAACGAAAATATATTAGATGCAGTAATTTTAAGAGAAAAAAAAACTTATCCTGCTTACTTCGGAACATATAAGAATTTTAATTTGATAAAAAAAGAAATAAATTTAGTTGGGAATTTATTTTGTATAGGAAGAAATGGTATGCATAAATATAATAATCAAGATCACTCTATGTTAACTGCTCTTAGAGCAGCTGAATTAGTTCATAATAATAATCTGGATATAAGTGCAAAAGAGAAACTATGGCTTATAAATACTGAAGAAGAATATCATGAACAAAAATAAAATTATCCCAAAGCTTTTAAACAAAAACGATATCTTAAACTACTTTAAATTTATCCCATATTATTTAAGCAGTTCTTGTTTAGCATTTATTACTGATGCAACTTTATATTCTTTTTTTAGGCCTGTCTATGGAATTATTTTTTCTTCTATAGTTGCATTTTTGGGAGGAACTACTACCTTATTCGTTATACTAAAATTCACGAATAAATCAAAAATAAGAAGTAAATCAAAAGGTTATTTATTCCAAATTTTAATTGGCATAGGGTCTTTAGTTATAAATATTTTTATATTATTCCTAATAGATGTTTTAGCAAAAATTTCTTTCCAAGAGTCATTTCAAGTGAGTTCTATATACTCATTAAGTACAAAAATAATTTCTGGTTCTTTTGGGTTTTTGTGGTCTAGCTTCTTTACTTCTAAATATAATTTTTCTCACCAAAAAAAATAATCATTTAGTTAATCATTTCTTTAAAAACACATTTATGTCCATAAATTAAGATCATAAATTATGACTAGCTTATGTCTATATCTTAATATGGCTTAACCTATATAACTTCCAATATAAACTGTCCGTTATCAGAAAATATCAACTATCTACTCCAAGCCTCCAGACTTTTAAACCACTTTGAATAGCATATTTAATGTTAACAATATTTCTCGTATCAATTAACCAAGAGGGTGATCTCATCCTTTTTGAAACATTTTCCCAATCAATTTTCTTAAATTCTTCCCATTCCGTTAATACAACGACTGCATCTGCATTATTTGCAGCTTCGTAAATTGAATTAGCCATACTCCAAGAACTTATAGTAACTTCATTATTAGGCTTAGCACATAAGTCGATTTCAATCTGTTTTTCATTGACTTTTGGATCGTAAATTGACAGATTAGCCCCTTCATCAATAAGATTTTTACAGATTTTTATTGCTGATGATTCTCTAGTATCATTTGTATTGGCCTTGAAAGCAAAACCTAGAATAGCTAATCTTTTCCCACTCACTGTGCCAAATAATTTTTGTACGATTAATTTTGATATCCTTGTTTGATTCCAATCATTCATTTTTAAAACACTTTCCCAGAAATCAGCTACTTCAACTAAGCCATAAAAGTTACATAAATAAATTAGATTTAAGATATCTTTTTTAAAACAACTTCCACCAAATCCTGGTCCTGATTTTAAAAATTTTTTCCCAATTCTCGTATCTAAACCAATTGCATTTGAAACTTCATTGATATTTGCGCCAGTAGCTTCACATAATGCGGAGATTGAGTTTATTGAGCTAATACGCTGCGCTAGAAAAGCGTTAGCTGTTAATTTTGAGAGTTCAGAGCTCCATAGATTAGTGCGAATTATTTTTTCTTCTGATACCCAATGTGCATATATTCTAGCCAAACTTTCTATTGATTTTTCATCATCACCTCCTATTAATATCCTGTCAGGATTATTTAAATCATTTATTGCAGTTCCCTCTGCTAAGAATTCTGGATTTGATAAAACAGCAAATTCTTGAGTTTCTTTTTTTTTATCATCTTTATTTGAAAATCTCAATATTTGTTTGATTGTTTCTGCAGTTCTCACTGGCAAAGTACTTTTTTCTACAACAA
>MDSZ01050130.1_pt1 | contig 14266 bp, 10 predicted proteins | sample 811201 | NCBI WGS metagenome assembly MDSZ01 (sample SAMN05326647, study PRJNA326480) | marine metagenome | isolation source: seawater | place: Indian Ocean: North | collected 2010
ACATATTATCATTGGCAAGTAGCTACAATGTGTGTAGCATCTGGGGTTAATAATTCTGGATTTACAGGTTATACTACATTTACTACACTAGCTCCTTGTTCAGATCCAAGAAATTTATCTGCTTCAAATATGACAGATAATTCAGTTCTTTTAAGCTGGACAGGAACAAGCGCAGCTAATACTTATAATATATTGTATAGAGTAAATGGAAGTTCTAATTGGGACACTACAGTTGTTAATAATACTTTTGCAAGTACCGCTGTTTCATATACTTTAACAGGATTAAATCAAGCAACTACATATGAATGGAAATTATCAACAACCTGTGTAGCATCAGGAACAAGCTCTGCAGTAGTAGGTTCTAATTTTACAACAGAAATAAGTTGTATTGTACCAGTTGGATTGACAGTTACAAATATTTTGTTAGATAGAGCTACAATGAATTGGTCTGCTACTTCAAATGCCCACCACTATGATGTTAGGTTACGAGCTCAAGGAGCTAATAATTGGATATATATGGGTGGTGTCTTTTCAACGAGTAAAACTAAGTATAGTTTAACTTCTGGAACCGTATATGAATGGCAAGTTAGAGGAGTATGTTCAACAGATACATCAGATGTTTCTGCTTGGACAGCAATTCAGACATTCTCAACATTAACGCCTTGTACCAAGCCAACAAATACTAATGTTTCTTCTATTACAAGTACTTCAGGGATGTTAGAGTGGGATGCTGTTGGAAGCTCTTCTACAACATATGATGTAAGATTTAAATTACAAGGATCCTCTTGGGGTTCTTGGGTATACACATATGGTGTTAATACAAATCAATTAATTCAAACAGGGTTAAACCCGGGTACAGCTTATCATTGGCAAGTTCGTGCAGTTTGTAGCTCTTCTAATAAATCTGGATTTACCTCTTATAATGTATTTGCAACTCTTCCAAGTAATAGGATTGCTGCTGGAGATACTGAATTAGATGTTAAACTTAATATTTATCCTAATCCAACAGAGGGAATATTTAATATAAATTTTGTTTCGGAGGAGATAGATGATTTTGAAATTACTTTAGTTGATGCTTTTGGTAAAATGATTTCTCATGAGTATAAGCAGCAATTTGTTGGTGAATATACTAAGAAGATGAATTTATCAAATTGGCCAAAAGGAATTTATATGGTTCAGGTTAGAACTCAAAGATCATTTATAAGCAAAAGAATAGTATTGCACTAAATATTTTGTAGATATGGATAAATCTCTATATATTTGCATGCGTAAAATAGATGGAGATAAAGAAAAGAGGCAAATCGCCTCTTTTTCTTTAAGTTAGATTATGATTACAAAAGAGGATATAAGGAAGGTGGCAGAGCCTAAGATAGAAGAATTGAACGGCTTCTTTATAGATGTTAAAGTTAATACTAATAACGTTATAACATTATTTTTTGACAGAATGGATGGAGTAAAAATTGATCATTGCTCAGAAATAAGCAGGCATATTGAACACCATTTTGATAGAGACGTTGAAGATTATGAGCTTACTGTTTGCTCAGCAGGTCTTGACAAACCTTTTTTGGTAGATCAGCAGTATCATAAATATAATGGTAAAGAAGTTGGTGTTTTACTTAAGAATGGAAAAAGAAAGAAAGGTGTAATTTTATCTTATAAAAATGATATTTTAACTCTCGAGGTGGTAAAAAGAAAGAAAGGGAGTAAGAAATCAATTATTATTGAGGAAGTTGAGATTCCTAAAGTAGATATAAAAGAAACAAAACTTAAAATAAATTTTAAATAAAATGGAAGTAGATAATTTAATTGAGTCATTTTCGGAGTTTAAAGAAGTGAAAAATATTGATCGTGAAACAATGATGAATATTTTAGAAGATGTATTTAAATCAGTTTTAGCAAAGAAATATGATGATGAAGGTAATTTTGATGTTATTATAAATGTTGATAAAGGGGATTTGGAGATTTGGAAAAATAGAGAGGTAGTTGCAGACGGAGAAGTTGAAAATCCTATATCACAAATAGCTTTGTCTGAAGCTTTAAAAATAGAGGATGACTATGAAGTTGGCGAAGAAGTTTCAGAACAAGTTAGTTTTGAATCAGAATTTGGTAGAAGACAAGTCCTTTCTATTCGCCAGCATCTAATGTCGCGTATTGCAGATCAACATAGAGATGAATTAATGCAAAGATATGAGGATAGAATTGGGGAGATTATTCATGGTGAAGTGTATCAAATATGGAGAAATGAAATTCTTTTACAAGATGATGAGGGTAATGATTTATCATTACCGAAAGAAGAACAAATTCCTAAAGATTTTTTTAAGAAAGGAGAAAATGTAAGAGCTGTAATTAAAGAAGTTACATTAAAAAATAATAAAGCTAATATTGTTTTATCTAGAATTGCTCCTGAATTTATAATGCGATTATTTGAACAAGAAGTTCCGGAAGTTTTTGATGGTATTATTACTATTAAGAATGTTGTCCGTATGCCAGGAGAAAGAGCAAAAGTGGCAGTTGAATCTTATGATGATAGAATTGATCCAGTTGGTGCTTGTGTAGGAGTAAAAGGGTCGAGAATTCATGGTATTGTACGTGAATTAAGAAATGAAAACATTGATGTTGTTAATCATACAGAAAACCTACAATTATTAATTAGTAGATCATTATCTCCTGCTAAGATTAAGTCGGTTTCATTGGATGAAAGTAATATGAGAGCATCAGTTTATATGGATGCAGATCAGGTTTCATTAGCTATTGGAAGAGGTGGTCATAATATTAATTTAGCTGGAAAACTTTCAGGTTATGAAATAGATGTTTATCGTGATGCTGATAATGTTGAAGATGATGTAGAAATTGAAGAGTTTTCAGATGTATTAGAAGATTGGATTATTGATTCTCTTAAAGCAATAGGTTGTGATACAGCAAGGAGCGTAATGGCTTTGTCAGCTGAAGATTTGGTTTTAAGAACTGATTTGGAAAAAGAAACTGTAGATGAAATTTTGGACATATTAAGTTCAGAATTTGAAGATTAAGTTATAAATTTTAACACCTAGATATGTCAGAAAAAGCAACTGTAAGATTAAATAAGTTAGTTAAAGAGTTTAATGTCAGCATTGATAGGATATTTGCTTTTTTGGAAACCAAAGGAATAAAAGACTTGAAACCAAATTCAAAAGTATCTCATGATGTCTATATGGATTTACTAGGTGAGTTTGATTCTGAAAAGAAAGCAAAATTATCAGCTGAATTATTAGCTAAAGAGAAAGAATTAGCTAGAGCTGAAGAAATTATTAAGCAGCAAGAGGCCGAAGAGCAGTTAAGGATTGAAGCAGAAAACAAAAGAGATCTAGAAGAAAAAAAAGCAAAAGAAGCTGTTAAAAAAATAGAACTACAAAATCAAAAAATAGAAAAGGAAGAAATAAAAGAAAAAACAATTTCTGATACAGATAATGTAGGTATAATAAAAGGTAAGGCCAATAAGCTTAAAGGGTTAAGACAAACAGGAGATAAAATCGATTTGGATAAGTTTCAAATTAAAACTAATGAAGAAAAGAAAAAAAGAGTTAGGATTGTAAAAGAAAAAATTGACCCTAAAAAGTTTAAAAAATCAAAAAATATTAAAAAACCTATTATTGAAATTTCTGCTGAAGAGGCGCAAAAAAGGGTTAGGGAAACATTAGCAAAGCTTCAAGGCGGGGGCAAAACATCTTCAGTAAAAAATCGTAGAGAGAAAAGACAAGCTCATAGAGAGATTGTTGAAGAAGAAACTTCTCAAAAAGCAGCTTCTAATCAAACAATTAAGATTGCAGAATTTGCAACTGCTAGCGAGCTTGCTAGTATGATGGACGTTTCTGTTAATGAGATTGTAACTACTTGTATGAGTCTTGGGATGATGATTAGTATTAATCAAAGAATTGATGCCGAGACAATTCAAATGTTAGCGGAAGATTTTGGTTATAGTGTAGAGTTTGTTGGAGCCGATGTACAAGAATCAATAGAAGAAATCATTGACTCGGAGGATCAGATGAGTACCAGAGCTCCAATTATTACTATTATGGGGCATGTAGATCATGGGAAAACATCTTTGATGGATTACATTAGAGAAACAAATGTGATTGCTGGAGAAAGTGGAGGTATTACTCAGCATATAGGGGCTTATGAAGTGACATTAGATAATGGAAAACAAATTGCTTTTCTTGATACTCCAGGTCATGAGGCGTTTACTGCTATGCGAGCAAGAGGTGCCAAGGTTACTGATATAGTAGTTGTTGTTGTAGCTGCTGACGATAGAGTTATGCCGCAGACTAAGGAAGCAATTAGTCATGCTCAGGCAGCTGGTGTTCCTATAATATTTGCAATTAATAAAATTGATAGGCCAACTGCAGATCCCGAAAAAATCAAGGGAGAATTAGCTGAGATGAACCTTTTAGTAGAGGATTGGGGTGGTAAATATCAATCGCAGGATATATCAGCTAAGGAAGGGACTGGAGTAAAAGAGATATTGGAGAAAATTTTATTAGAGGCAGAGATGCTTGATCTTAAAGCAAATCCTAATAGATTAGCAAAAGGAACAGTTATTGAAGCATCTTTGGATAAAGGTAAGGGATATTTATCGACTATTTTAGTTCAAACTGGCACATTAAAAGTTGGAGATTATGTTCTTGCAGGATCTTTTTCTGGTAAAGTTAAAGCATTATTAGATGAAAGAGGAGAAGCTAGGCAATCTGCTGGCCCATCAACGCCTGTTGTATTATTAGGATTAGATGGAGCCCCTACTTCTGGTGATGAATTTCATGTTATAGAAAGCGAACAAGAAGCTAAGAAAATTGCTTCTAAGAGAGCTCAGCTTCAAAGAGAACAAAATGTGAGGACACAAAAACATTTGACTCTTGATGAAATTGGAAGAAGAATTGCTCTTGGAGGGTTTCAAGAAATTAATGTTATAGTAAAAGGAGATGTTGATGGTTCTATTGAAGCGCTTTCTGATTCATTACTTCAATTATCTACAGATGAAATAAAAGTAAATATTATTCAGAAGGCAGTAGGACAGATTTCAGAATCTGATGTAATGTTAGCAGCTGCATCTGATGCTATTATAATAGGTTTTCAAGTTAGGCCATCTCTACAGGCTCGTAAATTAGCTGAAACGGAACAAATTGACATTAGACTTTACTCTATTATTTATAAAGCAATCGAGGAGTTGAAATTAGCTATGGAGGGAATGTTATCTCCAGAAGTTGAAGAAAAAGTAGTGTGTAATATTGAAGTTAGAGATATATTTAAGATCTCTAAGATTGGAACAATTGCGGGATGTATGGTGCTTGACGGATCACTAAATAAAAATACTGGTGTACGAGTTATTAGGGACGGCGTAGTTGTTTATACTGGAAAATTATCATCCTTAAAACGATTTAAGGACGATGTGAATGAGGTTAAAAAAGGTTTTGAGTGCGGTATGTCAATTGAGAATTTCAATGATATTAAGGTTGGTGATATTATTGAAGGATATACTGAGGTAGAGATTAAAAGAATTTTAAAATAATTATTTATTTTTAAGTAGAGCACGATTAATTATGACTTGCACTGGATGAGCTCCGGGAAAGTGGCGGCTTATTTTTTCTTTGATTTTTAGGGCATTATGTTTCGTTCTATAATTACCTACAGTAAGATTGTAATAAGGGGATTTAAAAGTAATTTGTGAAGGTATTTCAGGGTATAAATCTATAAATTTTGTTTGATGTTTTACAATTTCATCACGTTTATAAGCAAATTTTATTTGCAATCTCCATCCATCAATTCCATCTTTATCTCTTAATGTTTTTTCATATTTTTCTATTAGATTATTGATACCTGTTTCATTTATACTTATTATGTCATAATTAGTATTAAAAACGGTGTCTTTTTGAGATAATCCTATTAATGGTATTAAACAGAATATTGTAATTAATTTATTCATAGTTCAAAAATATAAAATAATTTGAGTTAGCTTTTTAGTATTATTGCAATATGAGATATTCTTATATATATGATGGATTTAATGAGCATAAATTAATTAGGGCATTGCTTAATTTGTCTAAAAATATAGACTATATTAGTGTGCTGCTTTCTAATATTGATAAAAATATCTCGCGCTTTCCAAGAGACTATATGAATTTTGATATTATTGCAGGTGTTGGATTTAGTGATGCTGTTGTTTCTAATCTTGATTCTTTTGAAAATTTAAAAACTTTTCATAATCAGAATAATGATTGGTTATTTGGTTATCTCTCTTATGACTTAAAGAATGAAATAGAAGTTCTTTCATCAAAAAACAATGATAATTTTCAGGCAGATAATTTATCCTTTTTTATACCAGAGTATGTTCTTTTTTTAAAGAATGAAAAGCTTGAAATACAAACATATAATTCAAAACATAAATGTGATCAATTTGTCAAAAATTTTAATTTCACAGACTTATTGCCCCCTAATTTAAATGTTAATTTAATTGCTAGGGATAAAAAGGCATCTTACTTAAGTAAAATTAGCGCAATAAAGGAGCATATACAAAGAGGTGATATATATGAAATGAATTATTGTCAGGAGTTTTATGCTAAAGGAGTTAAAGTTGATCCAGAGCAGATATTTTTCAGTTTAAATAATAAAATGCTAGCACCTTTTTCTTCTTTTTTAAAGTTAAAAGACAGATATATCTTATCTGCTAGTCCAGAAAGATTTCTGAGAAAACAATCAAATAATATTTTATCTCAACCTATTAAGGGTACAAGAAAAAGAGGAATTACAGATCTTGAAGATATGCAGTTAATCCATGATTTGGCAACATCTCAAAAGGATATTGCAGAAAATGTTATGATAACAGATTTAGTTAGAAATGATTTGTCAATAACTGCGATTCAAAAATCTGTAAAGGTTGAGAATTTATGTAAGGTGTATACTTTTAAGCAAGTTCATCAAATGATAACTACTGTCAGCTCTGATGTTTCTTCAGAAATTAATTTTACAGATATACTCAAAACTATTTTTCCTATGGGTTCAATGACAGGAGCTCCTAAACTTCGAGCAATGGAGTTAATTGAGTATTTTGAAAATTTTAAGAGAGGTGTTTTTTCAGGTGCAGTTGGATATATTACGCCAAGCGCAGATTTTGATTTTAATGTGGTTATTAGAACAATTTTATATAACTTGGCAAGCGGTTATTTGTCAATAGGAGTTGGAGGAGCAATTACTATTAATTCTGATCCGCTTGATGAATATCATGAGTGTTTAATTAAGGTAAAACCAATCTTAGATGTTTTAAACTTTACGGTTGATGATTAATAAAGTTCGAGAATATATTACACAAAAGAAACTCTTTTCACAAGATGATCACTTGCTTTTAGCTATTAGCGGTGGTGCAGATAGTGTTTGTTTATTCTATGTACTTAAAGATTTGGGTTATAAAATCGATTTAGCTCACTGTAATTTTAATTTAAGGTCAGCCGAATCTGATAAAGATGAGGTTTTTGTTAAAGAATTAGCCAAGAAGTATGCGCTTCAGTGTCATGTTAAATCTTTTGATACTTATGAATATGCTAACAATCACAAGATTTCAATTCAAATGGCTGCTCGCACTCTTAGATATAGATGGTTCAATAAGCTATTGATAGATAATAATCTTGATTGTATTATCACAGGACATAATCAAGACGATAATATTGAAACTTTTTTAATTAATTTAGTGCGAGGCACAGGTATTAATGGCTTATGTGGCATGCAGCCTAGAAATCAAAATGTTATTCGGCCACTTCTTGAAATAAGTAGGAAAGAAATTGAATGTTATTTAGATCATAGAAGTGTTAATTATCGCAATGACAGTAGTAATTTAGATGTTAAATATTTGCGAAATAAGATTAGGCTTAAGTTAATGCCCTTATTAAAAGAGATGAATCCAAGTGTAAAATCAGTGATTTTAGATGAGATATCCGCTTTATCTTCGGTAAACAAGTTTTTTCAGGATCAAATTGATGTAATAAGAAAAAGATTATTGATTGTAGAAAATAATGTTTATAAGATCAATATTACAGACCTAATTAATTTGGATCATATCGAAATTATATTATTTGAGCTTTTAAAACCCTTTGGTTTCTTTGAGGTAAATAAAATTATAAATTCATTAGAATCTCAAAGTGGTAAGCGGTTCTTTTCTGAGAATTATCAATTAATTATTGATAGAAAAAATATTATCATTTCATTGCTGGTGAAAAAAGAGTGTAGTGTAGAAATATTGGATGTAGATAGCCAGTTACAAGCACCTATTCCACTTGCTTTTTCTATTTCTACTGACCTTTCTGTTGATACAGATTTCAAAATTGCCAAGTTAGATTTTGATAAACTTATATTCCCATTAAAGTTACGAAAATGGAAGCATGGGGATAGATTTCAGCCATTAGGAATGGCTAATTTTAAGAAATTAAGTGATTTTTTTATTGATGAAAGATATTCTATTTTAGATAAGCAAAAGCAATGGATTTTATGTTCGGGGGATGATATTGTGTGGATTGTTGGTAGTAGAATTGATGATAGATTTAAGATTAATAGTCATACAAAAAAAGTGTACATTGCAGAACTTTTAGAAAATAATTAAATGTCACATATTGATTTCATAGAGAAACAATATTTAGGATTAAATAGAATAGCTTTAACTAGTAGGCTAGCTTTGTCTGTATTCTGTTTTATTGCATTTTATTGGAGAGAGAATAATCATAAAGAAGGTGAATTGTATTTTATTATTGGAATTGCTATTATTGTATTTTCTGTTTTATTATTATTTATGCTTCATTTTGAAACAAGAGTAGTTAATGGTAGTATAATATTGGATGGTTTATGGACAGCGCGTAAGGTAAAAATTAATACAGGGAGTTTGATTTCAGTTAGAAAAGTGCAGTATAGTAAATATATTATTAATCGGGCAGTTTATAATTTGCATGTTAGAGGGAAAATAAGATTTTACACTAGAGGAAATGATGCTGTTGAGCTTACCGATAAAGATGGTTTAGTTTATTTAATAGGAAGTCAGAGATCTGATGAATTAACTAGAGTCATAGAAAATAAATTAAAATAATATTTGTTAATTCATAGCTAGATTTTTTGCGTTAAAGAATAAAAAAATAGAAATTTATAATTCAAAAATAAATATATGAATAAATTATTAGTTGTATTGTTTACATTGGTAAGTATGTCTGTCTTTGCACAAATTTATGACCCAGTTGAGTGGACTCTTACTCAAAAAGTAATATCAGATGATGAGATAGAATTACAATTTAAAGCTTATATTGATGAGGGGTGGTATTTATATTCACAACATCTTCCTGAGGGAGTTGATGCATATCCTACAGAATTTAACTTTGTAGATTCAGAATACTATCAATTGATTGATGAAATGATTGAGCCTGAACCAATTAGAAAGGCAGATCCAAATTTTGATAATATTGTATTGCCGTACTTTAAAAATGAAGTTGTATTTCGGCAAAGAGTAAAGATTAATACATCTACTGATTTTAATATCGTTGGTGATATTAGCTTTATGTCATGCGATAAATCTCAATGTGTTTTTCCTCCTTTAGAGCCATTTTCTTTTGAAATTAAAGGTGTTGAGGAAGAAAATGGAATGTGGTGGTTATTTTTTATTGCATTTTTAAGTGGTTTTGCAGCTCTATTGACGCCTTGTGTGTTCCCTATGATTCCCATGACCGTGTCATTTTTTACTAAGCAAAGTAAAACAAAAGCTACAGGAATAGCTAACGCAATTGTTTATGGAATATCAATTATTGTAATATATGTTGCTTTAGGTGTGGGTGTTTCGGCTATTTTTGGTGCTGATGCTCTTAATAATATGGCAACTAATGTTTATTTTAATATTGGATTTTTTCTTCTTTTAATTATTTTTGGTGCTTCATTTTTAGGCGCATTTGAGATTCAACTTCCAGCATCTTGGACAAATAAAAGTGTAGAAGCAGAAGGAAGAGGAGGTTTAATAGGGATCTTTTTCATGGCTTTTACTTTAGCATTAGTTTCTTTTTCATGCACAGGTCCTATTGTAGGTACTTTATTAGTTGAGGCAGCTCATGGTGGTTACATGGGCCCTATTATTGGAATGCTTGGTTTTTCATTAGCAATTGCACTGCCTTTTGCTTTTTTTGCTGCTTTTCCAGGATGGTTAAATTCTTTGCCGCAATCTGGGGGGTGGCTGAATGCTGTTAAGGTAACTTTAGGATTTTTAGAAATAGCGCTAGCATTTAAATTTTTGTCAAATGCTGATTTAGTATTGCAAACTCATTTACTTGAACGCGAATTATTTATTGCAATTTGGATTGTAATATTTGGTTTGCTAACTATGTATCTATTAGGTTTTTTAAAGTTTTCACATGACTCAGATTTAGAATATATTTCAGTTAGTAGATTGTCTGTGGCAATTTTAACTGGAACACTAACTGTGTATATGATTCCTGGACTATGGGGGGCTCCATTAAAGATTATTAATGCATTTCCTCCCCCAATGCAATATAGTGAGTCTCCATACGGATTAGGAGGGGCTAATAGGTCGCCTGTAGAATTAAGTATAGATGAAGGTTATATACATAAAGAGCAACATTTAGGTCCCCAGGGGATAATGGTATTTCATGATTATGATGCAGGATTTGAGTATGCTAAAAAGGTGAATAAACCAATTGTGTTAGATTTTACTGGCTGGGCTTGTGTAAATTGTAGAAAGATGGAGGAGCAGGTTTGGTCTGATGAAGAGGTAAAAAATATTCTTTCCAATGATGTTGTATTAATTTCATTATATGTTGATGAAAGAAAGCAGCTTTCTAAGGATCAACAATATGAAACAACTCTTGCAGGCAAAAAAAAGCAAGTAAAAACAACAGGAGATAAGTGGATGGTATTACAGGCTAATACTTATGGTACAAATTCTCAACCTTATTACGTATTTTTAAATCATTATGAAGAACAGATGGTAGAGCCTGCAAATTATCAAGATTATGGGACAGTTGAATTATTTAAGGATTGGTTAGCTAGAGGTCTCCAACAATATAGAAAATAGAATATTATGATTAAAAAAAGAATTATTACTAAAAAATCAGAAAAATTTTTGCAGGAATATTTAAATAATCCATCGCCAACTGGATTCGAGAGTCAGGGTCAGAAAATGTGGTTAAAATATATAAAGCCTTATGTAGATACTCATTTTGTAGATACGTATGGTACAGTAGTTGGAGTAATTAACCCTAATGCAAAATATAAAGTAGTTATTGAGGCTCATGCTGATGAGATATCGTGGTTTGTTCATTATATTACTAAAGATGGTTTTATTTATTTAAGACGAAATGGTGGTTCTGATCATCAGATAGCTCCTTCAAAAAGAGTTAATATACACACGAAGAAAGGATTGGTAAAAGCAGTTTTTGGCTGGCCAGCAATACATACTAGAACAGTTGCGAAAGAGAAATCACCAGCTCTAGATAACATATTTTTAGATTGTGGAGCAAGATCTATTAAAGAAGTAAATAAATTGGGTGTTCATGTAGGATGTGTGGTGACTTACGAAGATGAATTCATAGTTTTAAACAAAAAATTTTATGTTGGTAGAGCTTTAGATAATCGAATTGGCGGTTTTATGATCGCTGAGGTTGCACGTTTATTAAAGGAGAATAATATAGAATTGCCTTTTGGCTTATACATAACAAATTCTGTTCAAGAGGAAGTTGGCCTGAGAGGTGCTCAAATGATTGCAGATACCATCAAGCCTGATGTCGCAATTGTTACTGATGTATGTCATGATACAGGTACTCCTATGATTAATAAGATTAAGCAAGGAGACACACAATGTGGAGCCGGACCTGTTTTGACTTATGGTCCCGCTGTACATAATAATCTTTTAGAGCTTATTATTACAGCTGCAGAGGATAATAATATTCCTTTTCAGCGAGCAGCAGCTTCTAGGGCGACAGGTACAGATACCGATGCTTTTGCTTATGCTTCCGGAGGAGTTGCATCTTCTTTGATTTCTTTAGCTCTTAGGTATATGCACACAACTGTAGAAAGTGTTGCTAAAGAGGATGTTGAGAATGTAATTCGATTAATTTATGTATCTTTACTGAGGATCAATAAAAATCATGATTTTAGGTATTTGAAGTAACAATTTCTTTATATCTAAAACAGTCTGTGGTATGATCATTTACCATTCCTATGGCTTGCATAAAAGAATAAATAATTGTAGGTCCTATAAATTGAAATCCTCTATTTTTGAGATCAATACTTATTTTTTTTGATAATGCAGTACTAGAGGGTAATTGATGAGATGCAATGAATTTATTTTGAATAGCTTTATAGCTTGTAAAACTCCAGATATAGTTACTAAAACTCCCAAACTCCTTTTGTATATTTAAAAAAGCAAGGGCATTTTTTCTAGCAGCCTTTATTTTTAATTTATTACGAATGATTCTATTATCTAATATTAATTCATCTAATTTTCTATCAGAGTATTTAGATATTTCTGTGTAAGAAAAATTGTTTAAAACTATTGCTAATCCTTCTCTCTTATTTAGGATGGTAGACCAGCTTAATCCAGCCTGAAATATTTCTAAAAGTAGTGATTCAAATATTTTTTTGTCATTAAATACGGGGACACCCCATTCTGTATCATGATATTTAATATAAAGAGGGTCGTTTTTACACCACCTACATCTAGTTATCTGCCGTGACATTTTTTATATTTCTTACCACTTCCACATGGACACGGAGCATTTCTATTTATTTTTTCCTCAGCTCTTATTGGTTGTGTTTTCTGTGGCTTTTGCTGAGCATCTTGTTTATTTTGAGGAGCCAGTGTTCCTTCGGGCCTACTTGTTTCAAGATTAACATTGTTTGTTTTTGATTTCTCTTGTTGAGCATCTACTTGAGATGGGAGACCTGATTTAAGTAGGAAAGAAACAATTTCCTTATTTATTTTTTCAATAAGAGATTTAAACAAATTAAATGATTCAAATTTATAAATTAATAAAGGGTCTTTTTGTTCGTATACTGCATTTTGTACTGACTGCTTAAGATCATCCATTTCTCTTAAATGCTCCTTCCATACATCATCTAATATTGCTAGTGTAACACTTTTTTCAATTGATGTTGGTATATTACTTCCTTTACTTTCATGCGCCTCTTTGAGATTAGTAACAACTTGAAGTGTTTTAAATCCATCTGTGAATGGGATAACTATGTTTTCATACGTACCAGATTGTTTTTCATAAACATCTTTAATTACTGGAAATGTTTGTTCAGCAATTTGTTCTGATTTATTTTGATATGAAGTATAACATTTATTAAACACTTTTTCTGTGATATTTTCAGCTGACAAATCTTTAAATTCATTTTCAGATATTGGACTTTCGGTAGCTAGTAGTCTAATTAGTTCAAGTTTAAATGAGTTATAATCTTTTTCTTCATATAGTTCATTAACAATATTTTCACAAGTATCATATATCATATTAGATACATCAAGTGATATTCTGTCTCCATGTAATGAGTGTCGTCTTTTTTTATATATTACTTCTCGTTGTTGATTCATTACATCATCATATTCTAATAATCTTTTTCTGGTTCCAAAATTGTTTTCTTCAACTTTCTTTTGTGCTCTCTCAATAGATTTGCTTACCATAGAATGTTGAATCACCTCTCCTTCTTCGAGCCCCATTCTATCCATTAGTTTTGCAATTCTTTCAGAACCAAATAGTCTCATTAATTTATCTTCGAGAGAAACATAGAATTGAGATGATCCAGGATCTCCTTGCCTTCCAGATCTACCTCTAAGCTGTCTATCAACCCTTCTTGAGTCATGCCTTTCAGTTCCAATAATCGCTAGACCTCCTGCATTTTTCACGTTATCTGACAGCTTAATGTCAGTTCCTCTTCCAGCCATATTTGTTGCAATAGTTACAGCACTCTCTTTACCAGCTTCTGACACAATATCTGCTTCTTTTTGATGCATTTTAGCATTAAGTACATTATGTTTTATTCCTCTTCTCCTTAGTATTGTACTTAATAATTCTGATATTTCTACAGATGTAGTACCCACTAGCACTGGTCTACCTTTTTTAGTAAGGGAATCGATGTCTTCTATTACGGCATTATATTTTTCGCGATTAGTTTTATATACTAGATCATCTTTGTCATCTCTAATTATAGGTCTATTTGTTGGTATAGCAATGACATCAAGCTTATAGATTTCCCAAAATTCACC
>MDSZ01087802.1_pt1 | contig 14264 bp, 13 predicted proteins | sample 811201 | NCBI WGS metagenome assembly MDSZ01 (sample SAMN05326647, study PRJNA326480) | marine metagenome | isolation source: seawater | place: Indian Ocean: North | collected 2010
ATTCCAACAAACCCTAAATATGTCCAAGGACTTGAACAATCGAAGTAGAATTCGATATAGTTACTATTCATCTTTGTAAGTTTATTCCAAATGATATTTTTTAGAAATTTAAATTTATTTTTGTGTGCTATTTACGCAGGTTTTGTCCTTTCAGTAGATTTAAATTTAGATATCAAACCAACGCTTAAAAACCAAAAAATACAAAAAGAAATTATCAAAAAAGTAAAAGAAGATCACTTTTTTAAAGTAAATAATATTGAAGACATAAATAATATTTTTCAGGAAAAGCTAATTGAAAGTCTGGATCCGTCGAAAGTTTATTTTACTAAATTGGAATTTGAGCAATATAAAAATAATCTTAATGATGAAAGCTTTGATCTAAATAATAGTTACAAAATATTAAATAAGTATTTTAATCGTCTTATAGAGGCTACTTCATATAAGATTGAAATCCTAAAAGATTTTAATTTTGATTTTTCAAAATCTGAATACATGGATGTTTATTCTGATGATAATGAGTGGAGGTCTTCATTTAAAGAATTACGAAGAGAATGGTTTCTTATGACAAAGAATGATTTATTGAATGAAATCCTTGACGAAAATTTAACTGACGATACAGATATCAGGCAAACAATTATTGATAGGTATGAGCGAAGAATAAGGAGAATTACTCAGCGTACTAATGAGGACTATTTCTCTATCATTATGAATAATTTCACGAGTCAATTTGATCCCCACTCAGCCTATTTATCACCAAAATCCGCAGAAGATTTTGATATGCAAATGAGCTTAAGTCTTGAGGGTATTGGTGCTCTATTAGGAATTGAAGATGATTATGCAAAAGTTGTAAGTTTAGTTCCTGGTGGACCTGCCGCTAAATCAAATCAGCTATCTCCTGATGACAAAATAGTTTCTATAAGGCAGGCATATGAGGAAAAAAGCACAGATGTAGTTGGTTGGAGAATAGATGAGATTGTAAAGCTGATTCGTGGAGACGCAGGGACTGAAGTAGAGCTTGAGATAATTCCATCTAAATCTCTTGAGTCCTCAGGAAGAAAGTTTGTAACGCTTATAAGAGAGGAAGTTCAGCTAGAGGAACAGGCTGCAAAAAGCAAAATTATTAGCATAGATTCAGAATCAAGGAACTATAGGATTGGAATAATTGAATTGCCAGCATTTTATATTGATTTTAATGCATGGCGAGAGAGGAACCCAAATTTTAGAAGTAGCTCAAGGGATGTTGAAGATATTCTTAAGTCGTTCAAAAAAGATAATGTAGATGCTGTTTTGGTAGACCTAAGGGGCAATTCTGGAGGCTCATTATATGAGGCAAATAAATTAACCGGTCTATTTGTTGCATCTGGAGCAACAGTTCAAGTGAAAGAAAGTTCTGGAAATATCAGGCCTTGGGGTGATGGAAGAGCTAAGCAAATTTGGAAAAAACCTGTTGGAGTTTTAGTTGATAGATATTCAGCCTCAGCCTCAGAAATTTTTGCAGGAGCAATCCAAGATTATAAAAGGGGGATAGTAATTGGTCATAGAACATTTGGTAAAGGTACGGTTCAGCGTCTTGATGATCTAAGTGAAGGGCAAATTAAAATTACCGAATCAAAATTTTATAGAGTCAGTGGCTCTAGTACTCAAGCAAGGGGCGTGGAACCAGATATAGTTTTACCTTCTACTTGGGACATTGAGGAAACAGGTGAAAGTTCATTAGATGAGTCACTTCCATGGGATACCATAAGACCAATTAGGCATAGAATTTATACTCTGGATGACTTTGCAATTGAGCGTGCATTGAACAATCACATTCTCAGGCTAGCAAATGATCCTAACATGCAATATATGCGTAAAGTTCGTCAAAAATATGATCAACGAAAAAATATGAAAGAGCTTTCTTTAAATATTGATAAAAGAAGGAATGATAAGGCGGATAGAAGATCTTGGCTTCTAAATGCAGAAAACTCTAGAAGAAGTCTTTTAGATATTGAGACATTTGATACCTATGATGATTTAGAGGCATTTAGAGAAGAAATTGATTCTGATGAAATATCTTTAAAAAATGACTTTCTTCTCAATGAATCAAAGAACATCATTGTTGATTACTTAAAATTTAGCTCTCAATTAGTTGCAGTCAACCAAAATTAATGAAAATTATTTCTTTTAATATTAATAGTGTTAGAGCAAGACCCCATCAGCTTGAGTATATCCGTGATTATCTTGACCCTGATGTTATTGGACTTCAAGAAACAAAGGTACATGATGATGAATTTCCTGTTGAACTAATTAATGAAATTGGTTATCACTGTGAATATTGGGGACAAAAGGGTCATTACGGAGTGGCCATTTTAAGCAAAAATAAGCCTGAAGAAGTTTCTAAAGGATTCTTGAAAGATACTGCTGAAGACCAAAAAAGATTTATCCAAGGAAAATATAAATTTAAAAACAAAGATATTCATATATTAAATGGTTATTTCCCTCAAGGTGAAAATAGAAATCATGAAACTAAATTTCCTAAAAAAGTTAAGTATTACAAGGATTTGAAATCACACATAAAGAAGTTACAAAAATCAACTTCAAATATCATTGTTATGGGTGATTTTAATGTAGCTCCATCTGAAATGGATATCGGGATTGGTGAAAATAATGCTAAAAGATGGCTTCGTGAAGGTAAATGTGCCTTTTTACCAGAAGAAATTGTTATGTGGAATTCAATTAAAGATCTTGGGTTTGTCGATAGCTGGAGACAACAAAATCCTGTTGAAAATAATATTTTTTCTTGGTTTGACTATAGATCGCGAATGTTTGAGGATAATCCCAAAAGAGGTCTCAGAATTGATCACATCATGGTATCAAAAGAACTTGCATCATCAATAAAATCTACAGGAATAGATTATAAAACAAGATCATTAGAGAAACCCTCAGACCATTGTCCTGTTTGGGTTGAATTAAGCTAAAAACGTTTTTTTCTTTTTTGCCTAAAAAATTTCTTCATTAAATCTGAGCACTCCCTTGCTAAAATACCTCCACTAAAACTTACTTTATGATTTAAAAACTTCTTATCGAAAAATCTATCAATAGAAACTATAGATCCTGTTTTTGGCTCTGTTGCACCAAAAAATATTTTACTTATTCGAGATTGCGCTATTGCTGATGCACACATATGACAAGGTTCTATGGTTGTAAATAAGATACAGCCATCCAATCGATAATTTTTTAGATGTTTAGATGCTTCATTTAGAGCTACTATTTCAGCATGGTGATTGATTGATTCGTTAGAAATAACTTGATTATGTCCTCTTCCAACAATTTTATCCTCACTTACAACAACGCATCCAATTGGAACTTCATTTTTCTTAAATGCAATCTTAGCCTCTTGAAGCGCAAAACTCATAAAATAAATCTTTTGCGAATCATCCATAAAAAAACTAACAAATTAGATGTTTTAGATAGACTTTATTTACTTCATGAACGTTGTAATTCAATTTACATTTATTAAACGAGTTTAGTCCCATTTTAGATCTTAGCTCATCATTCATTAATTTCATCATTGCATTCGCAGCTGAGTGAACATCTTTAACCTCAGCAAGAAAACCGTTGTGACCATCCTCAACAGTTTGTCTGCATCCTGATGTATTAGTGGTAATAATTGGTCTTCCCATTGACATCGCTTCTAGAACACTTCTTGGAGTTCCTTCGTTATAGGAAAGAAGCACATATATACTACATTTTTTTAGGGTTTCTTCTGGATATTTTGCATAGCCAATATATTCAATTCCATATTTTGACTGCCAATCATTGATAATTTCATTTTCACTAATTGAATCATGATGTTGATCAGGAAATCCTGCTAAAAGAAATCTAGACTGAGGATATTTTTCTTTTGTAATTTTTGCTGCTCGTGCATATTCAATTAGCCCTTTTGATTTTATAAGTCTAGACATACATAAGAAAATTGGATCTTCTGGTAAAGATTTATCATTAAATTTATCCATATCAACGCCAGATCCATTAACCAAAACAGCTTTTTTAAAAGAAACAAGTTTCAATTTTTTAAATAATTCAAGATCATCACTGTTTTGAAAAAAAACTTTTTTATTAAAAAGAAGAGCTACTTTGAAAGAGAATAATCCAAGAAATTTAACAAACTTCTTTTTTAAATTCTCATCTTCAAATATATGTCCTGTTCCTGTAATTAATGAAATTGATTTATTAAAGGTTAATGCTGCTGAAATTGATCCAACTACAACAGATTTATGAGTATATGAAAAAACAACATTAGGTCTTATTTTTAAAAAAGACCTCACAAGATAAAGGACGCTCTGAAATGAATTTAGCAATCCCAAACTCTTCCTCTTGAATGGGAAATAATGTATTTTAAGCTTAAGCTTATGAAGGTGTTCTATGTATTCTTTTCTTCCTTCAGAAATAAAAACATGCACTTCATAATCTCTATTAAGTATCTCTTTAATTAACTCAAGTCTAAAACGATAAAGAGTATCCGCACTACCGGCTACAAAAATAATTTTTTTATTTTCCTTCAATTAGTTGCCTCATAGGTCCCTGATGTTCAAACTCATTCAGAACGTAATCAAGCTTTTTGAACACTGACCTATTATTCAAATAATGCCATTGAACCTGTCTTGGATATCTAGATAGAGCAGATAGACTTTTGGTTTTAAAAAAGTCTGACAAAGAAACCCAAAATTCACCATTTGATAAATAGTCATAAGGATGCATATAAATTAATGGAACAAAATTGTTCTCTAGATTATATTTAAGAACGTCCTTGAGGACTCTTTTTGTGAAGAGCCTTAAGAAGGTTCCACCTGATTTAATATGGAAACGCCCTAGGTATTTTTTTGGAATAATCGGGAACTCTGTCATGTTACAAAGATTAAAGGGGGCTTTTTGTTCAAATCCCTCATGAGGCTTTGCATCAAATTTAAATACATAACTTGAGTCATATTTAAAATAATTAGATAGAATATCGAATATTTCTATTCTTGAATCTGGAATTGAAAATACTGGTGCCCTGAATCCGATCGCCTCTTCGCCACATGCATTATAAATGTGATCTTTACCCTCAATTATATTTTTTTCAATCGTTTTAAGGTCTTGTTTGTACATAAGATCATGAAAATTATAATGACAACCAATTTCATGGCCATCATTAGAAATAGTTTTTATTAGATCGGGAGCATGCCTTGCAACAACACCCGTACAGAAAAAGGTCAGTTTTTTTGAAGATAGTTTTTTATCACAGAAATTATTTATAACTTCATAACTTTTCCATAATGCATCTTCTCTTATAGAAGCCTTCAAGCCTAGGCTACGTTTTAGGTCATATGAAAAATCTTCAAAATCTATTGATATATAGACAGGATGTTTCAGCTTTGCACCCTAATTACAATGTAGTAACCTCTCTCTGTTTGAATAATCTCTGTCTGATCGTAACAACCTGCTTGCTTGAGGTAACCAATGAGTTCGTCTTTTGAGTATAAGTAAAGTGGGCAATTTCTTAAGCGATACCTAATTTTCCTTTGAAAAGCTAAAAAACCTTTATTCCACGGAATTGAAATATAAATCTCTTGATTTACTTCAGATAATAATTTCTTAAGAGCAAAAACTGGGTCAGCAACGTAATCAAAAAAACCCATCACACAGGCTGCATCAAATTTTCTACCAAAATCATAAGTTAAATAATCGCCCTTAATTGGAGTAAATTCCATATCTGGATAATTCTGTCTAACTCTTGACTTTGTTATTTCTAACATTCCATCAGCAATATCTAAAGCAGTAACTTCTTTTCCTTGCTCTAGAAACTTCAAAACATAATGTCCGGGACCACATCCAATATCCAGGATAGAATTAATTTTATCTGAGCTAGTATATGAAAGTGTTTTTTCAAATCTGTCCTCAATATCCCCCCTATACATTCTATCCATGAGCTTGTTAAAACTTGATCTTGATGATGAATCTTCCATATAAATACTTGAAAATTCGGCAGCGTAAGAGTCAAAAAAGTTGTCAATATTTTCTATGTCTTGTTTATTATCGTTCATCTTGAGCCTATAAATTTAATGTATGGAAATAATTTATGCGTATTATATATCTAAAAAATGATTTTTTTGTTAATTAAAAATTCTTTTGAAGGAAAATTAAAATCGCTTATTGATTGATTAATTTCTGGGCGGGATATAAAGCTGTTATCGCTAATATTTGGAACGTGTATTAAATGATGCTCTTCATTAATGGAGCTAAAAAAATCAATCCATTTAAAATAATTATCATCAAAAAAATTACTTTCATCATAATAAGCACAAACCTTCTTACCAAGACATCTTGCAAAAATGTATCCATGAAGAGAGCTGGTTACAACCCTTTCATATTTTGAAATTCTTCTTACTACATTTATTGGGTGATCATCAATATCACAAAAATCAAAATTAAAAGGGAAATTGTATTTGTCATATCTCTTTGAATGGATGGGAATATGCAAAGTTTTACTCTGTTGAGGAAAACTTTCATTCTCATAAATACTTTCTCCATAAACCTCTCTTACAAGTGTTCCTGGATCCATTGATAAATTAGCACTGTTAAAAAAGACTCTTTTTGAAGAATGAGGACCTCGTAAAGAATAGATAGCATTTGAATTAAATATTTTATTTATTTTCTCTGAGGATTTTTTAAATCCAATTCCATATACAACGTCGTCGTTTTTTATTGGCCATGAAAGTATTGATCCAACGAGGAAAAGTCTTGGTCTCGAAGGTATATTTACTATCTTGATATCTCCATAGAGATGTCTCACAAGGTCGCATGCGAATAGGTCTCCAGCATTACCAACCTTAAAGTACTTTGAAGTAAAAAACTTTGCAATCAAGTTCAAATCAAAGATAATGCCTGCATGCCAATATGCTAAGTTTAATTTTTTCACAGAAAATGTATGTTACTAAAAATCTTAGATAAAATCTGTTCATGCACCAAGAAGCAAAAGAAGAATTCTCAATAGTTATTCCTGTAATTGAGGGATCAGATGATATTGAGGCATTGCTAAAATGCTTAGAAAATCAAACACATATTCCTAGTGAAATAATTATTGTTGAATCAAAGACTAAAGACTCTGATTTTTCTAAAGAAATTATTGATAGATTCACACATTTACCAATCAAATATATTTTGTCCTCTAGAATGATGCCTGGAGAGGCTAGAAATGTTGGCATAAAGAGTGCATCAAAAAAATGGGTAGCTTTTTTAGATATTAGGACGTTTCCACCTGAAAATTGGTTAGAGTCTATTAATAAAATTATAAAAACATCAGATTTTAAATTTATAAAAGCTCTCATTAAATGCAGATCTAATTCAAGATTTCAAAACCTTCTGAAATATTCATCTTATGGAAATAATATATTTGAAGGGCTTCCGGGTTCTGCAATAAGAAGAAATTCTCTAAGTCAAAAATATGAATTTATTGGGGATGTCAGAGCCGGCGAAGACATTGAATGGATTAATAAAATTGAAAATGATTTTTCATTTGTAGTGAATAATCAATCAATAATAATCTACGAAGGACTACCAAAAACACTAATTACAGCTGCAAAAAAATGGTATTTGTATGCATTTGCTAATTCCAAACTTAAGTTTGCACGATTACAAGAAATAACATATTTTTTTGTGCTAATTTTTCTTCTGATATTTGCTTATAACTGGAATTTTTTTGCTACTGGAGGTCAATGGAATCAAAGTCCATATTTCATACCTCACCTAAATAAGATCTTATGGATAATACTGTTTTTGATATATTTTTTCTTTAGAGCATTTTATCTACCAAAAAATCGGGGGGTAAGTAAAAAAGAATTATTGCCTTTAAATTGGATTGGAGTTGGGTTTATAGGAATGCTTATCGATTTAATTAAAGCCCCTGGGAGATTATTGGGAGTTTTCTACATCAGAAAAAAGAAATAGCTTAATTAGAATGAATCAAATAAATACTGGCATCATTTCATTTTCTGTAGTGACTGCTAATAATGCACTTTTTGCATTTGCTATAAACATAATTACTGCATTATTTATTCTTGACAATACCGCTTTTGGTGTTTTTTCATTTTGGCTTGCAGTGATGCAAATATTTTCAGTAATTATTACCTTTGGTTATACAGGTCTTTTATTAAAACTTAAAAGAGAAAAATTTTTTTTTGACAATGATATTTTTAAAAATTCTTACTACTCATCTGCTTGCATAGGAACGTTTCTATTTTCGTCACTAATAATATTATTAATAATTTTAGGGAAAATGTCAGAGATGCTGTTCGTGGTTGCATTCATTCCATATGTGTTTTCAGAAGTCGTTCGAAATTATCTGATAAATAATTATTTGATGGAAAATAAATTTTCTAAAATAGTCTCATTATCTTTATTAGTCCAAATATTGAGAATCATGATGGTATTCTTAATTTTGTTGTTTATAGATAACATATCAATTCTCTACTTCATTTCTCTAATAAGTATTGCCTCACTTTTAGGAATACTTTTTTACTTTGAAAACCCAATCAATAGCATTAAGAAAATTTTACTTTCAGATAAGCGATTCATAGCAAATAGCATGTCACTTTCTATTTTCATTGCAGAGGTTAATTACATTATAAGACTTAAATTGCCGATTATTTTTACAGGATTTTTTTTTCCTGGAGAATTACCTGAAATGGCACTTGCGAGTATATTTTTAACATTATTTACAATGCCGATTGGAATTTTTAGGTCAGCAATAACTCATTACCTATATTCGAATGTTGAATCAAATTATCGCCTATTAGGATTATTCCTTTCATCATTATTTATTCTGTTAGTAATTATGATCTTATTATTCCTGCTGATTAATTATTATCAGCCAATAATAATTTCATTACTTGGAAAAGAGTTTATTGGTCCATATGAAATTCTTAATAATCTTAAATATTTTTTATTTTTAATGTGTGTAACTGGAGTTCTTAGCACATTTCTAAAATTTTTTGATGCGGAGCCGGTTACTGCAAGATTAAATTTAATTGCAATGGCACTATTCTTATTAATAGGATCAACAATACAATTATATTTAGATAATAACTTGGTTATTGAAATTATGACCGCCCTAGAGCTAACAATGGTATTTTATTTATTCTTTTTGTTTGCGCGCCGCATCAGGCATAGAAATAGCTGATATCTTTTTTGCTGCAAATTTAGCTCCATGCTGAGTAAGATGTGCTCCATCTGTTGTAATTAATTTCTTGTCGTCCGTAAAAACTGGAATATATAATTCTTTAAGATTGAACACCTTAAATAAGTCTATGTAATCATATTCCTTGAGATTATTTTTTTGCCACGAATAAAACTCTAAAATATCTTGATTAACAGCTGATAAATAATCATATTTTTTTCTTTTAAGGGGATAGCTCATATTGATTCCAAAATCTTTGGTCCCGAAAATAATGAATTTTATATTTTTTTCTTTCATAAATTGCAAGTGCTTTAATAAGCACTGTCTCTGAACTGAATCAAGCTCTCTGTAAGAAATTATTACAAAGCTTAAATTACTTATATCCAGCAGGGTCCCTAAATCAGGAGAGTGTGAAGTTTTACAGTTTCCCTTTAAAATTGAAAAATTATATTTTGAAAAAGCTTCATTCTCTCTCAATATATTTAATGAATCTCTAGCATAGCTATCCCCAATAAAAACTATTTTCTTAGAATTATCATTATAGAAAGGTTTATTAAAAAATTTATTAGCAGACTCAACATAACCTCTATTCTTATTGCCATTGTGAGAAACTGAAAAATCAGACTTCAATTCATCATATGAGTTATAAAAACCAGATGAGAAGTGAAAGAGCAGTCCAGAGACTAATAAAAAGAAGGAGGCAACAGAGATAATCTTTATAAACAGCGCAGTTTTTAATTTCGCAAAACTCCTAAAAAAGTTCTCAATAGTTAGCGAAAATGCTGATATAACAATAATAAAAAAAATAGCTATAAAGTAATAATAAACCTCTACTGATGGCATGGATATTCTCATGAATGCAAAAATTGGTTGATGCCACAGATAAATGCTGTAACTCATTAAACCTATCTTTAACAAAAAATTATGGCTTAATATTCTCCCAACAAATGTAGCGCTATCTAGGAATAAGATCAGAATAAAAGTTGAAAAAATTGTTGGCAAAGTTAAATGATTTGGATTTGATTCTAGCTCTGAAAATAAAAACACAGATGCAAAGAGCATTAAGAATGATGTGACTAAAATTAGTTCTCTTGCATAATTATTTAACTGAATGAAATCTTTTTTATATAAATGAATGTAGGCGGCCAAAGAACCAGCTAATAACTCCCAACCTCTTGAGAATGGTGAGTAGAAATTAAAATCTGGATTCGTTTGCGAGAAAATTACTGAAATTATAAAAGATACTAAAAATAAGCATGCGAGAAATAGTCCAAGGTAATTCTTAAAATACCTAACCATGAGAATCAAGAATATTGGAAATATCACATAAAATTGTTCTTCGACTCCTAGGCTCCATGTGTGGAACAGTGGTTTTATTTCAGAACTAAAATCCCAATAACCTGATGTAATGGCCTGTAATAAATTATTTGACATCAAAACAGTAGCAACAATATTTTGACCCAAGTTCTCTAAATCATTTGGTTGCATCAAGAAAATACCAAATGGTATACATATCAGTGTTACTAAAAATAAAACCGGTAAAATCCTTCTAGCTCTCCTTTCATAGAAATTGCTTAATTTGAATGAGCTTGTATCAATACCATTGAGAATTAAGTAGGTTATTAGATATCCACTGATAACAAAGAAAATATCAACGCCCAAAAAACCTCCTCCAAAACCTGAGAAATCAGCATGGAAAAAAACAACAAAAAGGACAGCAATGGCTCTTAATCCGTCAATCTCAGGCCTATAGTTATTATTTTTCCTGAAACTTAGCAAATTTATATCTAAAATTATTCATGGGCATTTCTATAAATTTATAAGATAAATGCGATAGTAGAAACAAGATAATTAATCCAACTGATATAAGTAGGTTTGATAGGTAAATATTTTCAATATAAATGTTGTAATACACTCCATCAATATCAACATGGGTTTTAAAATTAAATACTACTGAAAAAATTTGTGTAATTGTCCACCACAAAGCCATGTGAATCATGTAAATGCCGTAACTTATAGTCCCAAGATAGATAAGAAACTTCCGGTCCAACAAATAGACAAGGAAGTTATTAGTTTCTGATTTCACAAGGCTAATTATTAAAGTGGCAAATGCTAATGGAATTAGCCAATATAAATGCAAAGATAGTACATCAGAATAAAAAACTAACGTCACTGAGATAAAAAATAATAGATAGCTAATTATTCTTGGAAATTTAAGATTATAAAAATTTGAAAAGTTATAAGTTATTACCCCGATAAAAAAAGAATAAAAACAACTAACTATTCCATAGTGAGGCAGTATTTCAAACTGGTTTATTAGGTATATATAGGAGAGAATTACTAATAGCAATGAAATAAAGATTGTTCCTATAAATCTACCTTTTGATAACATCATAAAAAGACCAAATAATATATATGTAAAGAATTCAGCAGAAATTGACCAACTGGGTGTATTCCAGGTGTGTTCAGTGAGGACTAAATTTTGTGCTAAAAATAGGTTTGCAATAAAACTATTTAGATTATTCTTTGAAAAAGGTTCTTGATGAGGATCTAGGCCAAATTGGTACATAGCAAAAAGCTTCATTAGTTCAATAACAACAAATACCATCAACGTTACAAAGTGTAACGGGTAAAGACGAAAGAACCTTCTAAGCTGAAATGCCACTAAGGTATTGAAACTTCTTATACGAGTCTGATAGTTTAAAGCTATAACGAATCCTGAAAGAACAAAGAAAAAATCAACCATTAAAGCTGCATTATATGTAAATCTCATATTTAGGCTTGAGCCCACATTGAAATGCAATAAAGCTACTGATAGAGCTGCAATTCCCCTAAGTGACTCTAAAACATCTATTTTATTTTTGGTCTCTGACATCCGAAGATCAAGTTTAAATAGTCAACTAGATTTTAACCTTTTCTTGAGATGCACACCCAAAAAGGCATTTTCTCTGAAAATTTTATTTCATTCATTCCAGCATTATGGAGCATTTTTTTAATATCTTCCTTGCTAAATCTCTTTTCTAGTCTGGTTCCAAACCTATCTAATGCATCTGTTTTCATAAAATAGAATGGCTTTGCTCTATAGTCAGTTAGGGGAAAGCCAGAAACATTTATACCTAGTTTTTCTGAAATTAATGCAAGCCTTGCTAGGGGATAGTAAACAAAATACGCTATAAAAGAAGTTATAAAAATTTTAAGCTTAGGAGGAAATAAAGAAATAATCCCTCTAATTAAATCTGAAATCTTCCATAAAACTTTAAAGAATAAAGATCTATTTTCAAAGTCATAATACAAATACAGAAGGAATGGAGCGCCTTTCTTTAATAGTTTTGAACAAGCTTTAATTCCTTCGAAAGTATTTGGGATGTGATGAAGAACGCCTAAACAATACCCAAAATCTTGAGAACCCTCATCCAACACATTGTCGCCTACAGATGCATTATGAAAGCGAATATTAGAAAAGTTTGACAGATTAAATCTGGCTACATTTAATGCTTTTTCACTCGGATCAATACAATGCAGAGTATTGACTTTGTTTGCTACAAACTTTGACCATCTACCACTGCCACATCCCATGTCAAATCCTTCAGATGAATGATCTAGCTCTTCAAACGGAAAGATACCGAAATACTGATCCCAAGCTTTTTTTAGCTCATTATCTGGAATTGAGGACTGATTATACTGAGCCCATTCCTCTCCAAAATCCTCAACAGTCTTTTTATCTATATTTTTCATTTTCTATTGGAGGCTTCATTAATTTTTTTTATTTTAAATATATTTTATTGCTTCTAAATATCTAAATTAATTCGCCACTTTTAAACAATTTTTTGTTGTTAAACACTAGAATTTATCTTTCAATTAAAAAATTTATATTAACATTTTCGATCAGTATTTTGCTGGTTCTAGTTAACAATAATTGAATAACTTTAAAACAATTTTTACAACTATTATAAAGGAGCGGATTTTTATAATACGTTAATAACAACTGTTCTGTTCTAGAAAAACTGTTGTGTTTACAACAATTTAACATTTTCGGACTTGTAAAGTTTTCAAGTGCCTAATACCCTGATGAAAATTCTTAGACTAGCTTAAGAATATTTATGAACTAACTTTAAAATGAGCTCTAGTTATTACTTTTTCCAAAAATATCAGTTTCTTTAAACAGAAGTGTAAGAGAAACTCGCTCATTTATATTTTTATCAAAATAGAAATTACTATGCGAAAAATGGAACTTATTTACAACACTATATAAATTGCTCGCCACAAATACATCACTATTATTCTTTTTATGTGAAAAGACGCCACTTTGGTGGCTATAGTCGTTTGAATAAGGAACGGGGGTATCAAAATCTACAATCGAAAGGAATCCACCAGGCTTTACTAATCTATCAGCCTCACTAATAGAACGAAGATAAAACTCTCTATCAACTAAGTATAGAAAAAAACCTAAATGAACAAAATCAAACTTTTCTTTAAATGGTAAGTTGTCGCCAAATCCCACCTTTGCTTCCAGAGATGGAAACTGATTTTCGATATAAGTCACTGCCTCAGAGCTTGGCTCAACTCCATATCCATTTGCCATCAAACCTACAGACATTTGATTGAGTCGATGCCCACTTCCACAACCAATTTCTAAAATATTAGATAATTCGTTCTTGAATGGTTCTAACCAATCAATCAGCATATCAATAACTGCATCATTTGGTTTTGATTCTAAGCTTTTTAAATTCCGTCTAAACCATTCATCTGCTTCACCGTCTTCAAAAAACTTTTTATTTTTTTCCATTACAAATTATGTATTTATTTAGATACTCATTCTAACATCCCTAATTGGCTAGAAGATATTTATCAAATACAGTAGCAGCAAATGTTTTCAAGTTTGTTTACAAAAGAAAAGAAAGAATGGATCTTTATAGGTAGTTTGCATCATCTTTTTGAAAAAAATGATTTTGCAAATCTATCAAGTAAACTTAATTTATCTTGAAAAACTACAACTCCGTTCACCATTATTGATAATTTGACTGAGAAAAACCCTGCTGAAAAAACTTCAATAGACTTTATATCATCA
>MDSZ01238856.1_pt1 | contig 14263 bp, 11 predicted proteins | sample 811201 | NCBI WGS metagenome assembly MDSZ01 (sample SAMN05326647, study PRJNA326480) | marine metagenome | isolation source: seawater | place: Indian Ocean: North | collected 2010
CAAGCTATTTTTGATAGTGATTCAAATTCTTTTATTCTTGTTACTGGAAGTAATTTTGTGGTATCTGAAATTATGAATATTTAATTTACAGCCCCTTTTGTACGTACATTTTTTTTCTAAATTGTTTTGGGCTTAAACCATGGTATCTTCTGAAAAATCTGATAAAATTTGAAAAGTTATTAAAACCGCTATCATAGCAAATTGATTTTATATCATTATTTGTTTCAATCAATAATTTACAAGCATGATTAATTCTGTATTCATTAACATATCCAATAAATGTTTTTCCTGTATTTTTTTTAAAATACCTGCAGAAAGCAGGTGTTGTCATCGATACTTTTTCTGAAGCTTGATTTAAAGTTATCTCATCTTTAAAATTATATTTAACGAAATTGAATAGCCTTTTTAATTGTTGGTTTTCATTAATTTCTTCAAAGTTTGAGTCATTTAAATTAATATAATCTGAATCTGATAATTTATTTAATATATCTAATAAAGTTATAAAACCTTGAAAATAATTTTCATATTGGAGTCCTAATAAAGCTTCGCCAACCTCTGTTTTGACAGGTTCAGTAAAGCTCAACCCAGATTTTGCCCTTAAAAAAAGTTTGGAAATACTCCTAAGTTCAGGTGTGTTTATGAGAGAATTTCCTAAAAATTCTGGTTTAAATTGAACTACAACCTCAGTTTTTCCATCTGAGAAACTTTCTGTAAAACCCATATGGCGCAGATTGGAGCCTACTAAAATTAAATCTCCATTATAATAATTTGAAAGATGGTTACCAACACCTTTGATTCCAGTTCCACTATCAATATAAACTAATTCAATTTCAGGATGATAATGCCAATTAAAATTTTTGATATTTGGTTTGTTTTGATCGAAGACCAAGTATTTAAATGATCTTTCCAAAGGAGTTTGAATTTGTTCAAAAATAAATTTGGACATATTATATTTTAAAAAACTAATTTAAACAAAAATTAATATATTATTAAAAAAATAATGATTAAATAAGTTAATATAGTATAGTTTATAGTTAATTATTTATAATTAAATTATTAAAAGCCTATTTAATTTTGTGATATTAATATTTAAAAAAACATATGAAAAATTTATTATTGACATTTTTAATAACAACACTAAGTTTTATTCCAACTAAAATCCCTTTAAAATTTGATAATTATATTGATTTTAAATTGAATGAAAGCTCTATCACTTTAACTTTTGAAAATGATTTTGATCTATCAAGTCTCAAATTGATCAATCTATCATCAGGTCAGGTTACAAAATTTCCGTTTGTAAATCAATATAATTCCCTGTCTATTGATTTAGAGGATTACAATTATGGTGGTTATGTTTTAGATATTGAAAACGAAAGTTTTATTGAAAAGTTAATGCTATATATTGACGACAGCGGTTTAAGACTAATTGATAAAAAAAAGATATTAAAACCAATTTTCCAACATAGAAATAATAATATTTTAATTAAAGTATTGGACTCAAATACGCCTATTGACATAAGTATAATTGCTGATAATGGTGAGGAGATTTATTTAAATACTATGGATCATGAGAACTTAAATAATAAAATTTTCTCTGTTGATTTCGACGTTAATTATATAAAAATAAATCTGGAGTATGATAATCAAAATTTCAAAAAAAGAATAAATTTTTAGTAAGTATTTGACCTTTTTTGAACCCTGTTTTTAACAGGGTTTTTTTATTATAACTAATCAAAAAAATCACAAATAAACTTTCATTTAGTTTAATTTAGAGTGTTATATTTGCTCATAGATTAAATAAAATAATTGAATTGTTAGGGCGCTTAGCTCAGTTGGTTCAGAGCACTTGGTTTACACTTCAATATACCCCCTTATAATCAGCTGACTCTACTAAATTTTTATAAAAAAGTTGGTGAAATTTTATAAAGTAATGACCAATATAATGACCAATATTGTAGTTGCAATGACCAAACAATCTTTTTTCAATTATATTTATATATATGAAACAACTAATTTCAATCTCGTTAATTGTAGCATTAATATTTTCCTGCAGCGACGGAGAAGAAAGTGGTATTAGTGTTGATAATATCGATGGATTTGTACAAAAGGGCCCATATATTGGAGGTACACAAGTTCAAATTATATCTTTAAATTCAGACTTGTCTCAGACTGGTACAAATTATACCACTGAAATTGGTAATGATCAAGGATTTTTTTCAATCAATAATATCAATCTAGCCTCACAATATCTCAAACTTTCAGGAATTGGCTACTATTTCAATGAAATTAGTGGAAGATTATCAAATTCAAACCTTTCTTTACAGACTATCGCTAATATTGAAAATAAAAACTCCTTAAACATAAATATATTAACACATTTAGAGAGAAAAAGGGTTGAATACTTATTTGCTAATGGAATGACTTTCACTGAGGCAAAAACAAAAGCAACAAATGAGATTTTTAATATTTTTTGTTTCTCTGCTGTTAATACTATAGAAACTGAAACTTTAAATATTCTAAAAAATGGTGAAAACAACGCAAAACTGTTAGCTATATCATTAATATTACAAGCCAACCTTTCAGTTGCTGATTTATCTGAACTTTTATTTGATATCTCAGCAGATTTAGAAACTGATGGAATTCTTGATGATAACCAAACTATTGAATACTTGAGAAACGCTGCATCATCATTGATTATTAATGATGGATTAAATAAAATTAGAGAAAATATTAAATCAAGGGCCGATTTTTTAGGACTAACTGATTATAATATTCCAGATTTTGAAAGTCATATAACTGATTATTTAAAATGTAATTCTAAACCGCCAATAATTAGTAAAATTGTGAATATTGATCAAGTGACTGAAAATTCTGCTAGTATTTCAACATTTGTTCAAGCTAATAGCTCTGAAACAAATGTAATTTTAGAGTATGGTCCAACACACGATTATGGATCTTCAATTAGTGCAGAGGAAAATCCATTAACAGGTGAAGATATTATTAAAATTAATTTCAACTTAGAAGGACTTTCAAGTAGTGATGTAGGAGAACAATATTTTTTCAGAGTAAGAGCAGAAAATTCTAAAGGAGTTGTTTACAGCAATTATGAAACTAAATCATTTCTAACTCGCGGGGTACTATTTGATATTGACAATAATAAATATTATACAGTGAAAATTGATCAACAATATTGGATGGCATCTAATTTAAAAACCTCTACATACAAAAATGGGCAGAAAATATCTGATTGGTTAATTGAATTAAATGATGATAATGATTTAGGAGCTTGGTTGTTTTATGAAGATAAAATTAATTATAACGAATTATATGGAAAATGGTATAATTCTAATGCTATTAATAGTTCTAATGGCTTATGCCCAGATGGATGGAGAATCCCTAACGCCAACGATATAGATATATTAGGAAATTATTTAGGCACTGAGGATCAAAATAATTTAAATAGTCAATGGTTTGATGCTGGAGCTAAAATGAGAGTCAATGGAGAAAGTGGCTTTGAAGGATATGGTAATGGATATGTTCTTTTTAGAAACCCAAGAACAAATATAGATGGTGACTATTTCGATGATGATTTAGGCGAGACGGCTAAATTTTGGATTTTAGGAAAATCTCCCTCAAATGGAGATCCATATGCTTATTTTCATTTTAATACAAATGGGGGTGGAGCCTTATCAATTAGTGGTCTCGGTGATAAAGAATATGGATACTGTGTAAGATGTATAAAAGAATAAAATGTGAACTAAATATTATTTAATTAATAATCAATGCCTCTTTACCCTTAATTGTTATATTTGTCTGGCAAAATTGTAAAAATAAATGGAGAATAATGACTCAGACAATGACTATCATTTATTTTTCAAGTTTACAAAGTATAGTTAAATAATTGACTATCAATACTTTGGGCGCTTAGCTCAGTTGGTTCAGAGCACTTGGTTTACACCCAAGGGGTCGGGGGTTCGAATCCCTCAGCGCCCACATTTTTAACCTCAACATCTTGTTGGGTTTTTTATTGATATTTTAAATCTAATATTGTTCTCTATCTTTTCGGTTATTTAAATATCTTCATCTATTAGTGTCTAAATATCATCCAAAGTTTTCATTATAAGTTTTTTTAGGTGGTTTCTATGTGCAATAGTTGATATATTTCCATTTCTATTTCTTAAGAATTTTAATGTTTTTTCAAGATTATATATTGCCATTGATTTAACTGGAATCTTATATCTAGCTGAGCCACTTTCTGAAACAATTTGAATTAGTCTTAAAATATACGTCGCTTGCAGGTTTTGTCTAAAAGTATTGATATTTCCATTTTTATCTTCCTCAAACATAACATTATTGAGGTCAGTCATATATTCAGTCAATGTGTACTTATTTCCATATTGTTCTGAATCAAGAATTCTTTGTAGTGTATTTGGGTGTAAAAGATGAGATAATACTCTTGTTTGATAACCTAAGATTTGATCATGAATTTTTGGATCTTCCGGCCCAGATCTAAAATCAAAACCTCTTCTTTGCTTTGCTAATAAATTATAAATATCATTAGAAACTTTGAATGAATTAGGGCTAAAAATATATTTTTTTAATGCATTCATGGCTCTCTTTTGATCAAAATAGCTCACAGGTGTATAGGGTTTAGTAGCACCTTTCTGACCTACGACTGACCTATCAACGTAAACTCCACCTATGAATCTCGAAATTACTGTGCCAGCTGTTGAAGATGATGAACCTAAAATGTAGTATGCTCTTCTAAGATCATCATATGTTGATCCCTGCTTTAAAAACTTTTCTTTTAATTCATTAAATAACCTATTGTTTAATGTAAATCTATCAATGGAAAATTTTATTGGATCATTTGATAAATCATAAACCATAACTCTAGGATCAATTCCTCTACTTGATGATCTCATGTCATCAGCATCATTACCAAATGCCAATTCAGGTTCATTAGATCTAGATAAAATTTTTTCTCTTTCGTTTTTTGTTAAATTTGGTTTATAGCCAAACTCAATTACCCATTTATCATAAGGACCTACTGTTGTGTCAGAAAATTGAGCTTGTTTATTTTTATCTAAACTTACATTTAAAGCAGGATATTCCATTACTGATGTGTTGATTGATTTACCTTTCAATAGTTCCGGGTTAGAAAGTTCATCTGGACTGAAGAGGTGACTTCCCCTCATGTTGTGACTTAGACCAAGAGTGTGACCAATTTCATGCAGAATCAGCCGTATCATATTGTCTTTTTCTAATTTACCAAGTTTGATATCATTATTTGAAAACTCAGGGTAAACAGTTTTTCCATATAAAATATTTTCATGAGTAAGTTCTCCAGCTGAACATGAATGATTATTATCGTAAAAATATTCCTCATTAATTAAATTTAAACTCATATTTTTAGATGGATCTTGGTATAATTTTTCATAAAAGACTCTATTAGTGAAGTGAACAAACTCTAACATGATGTCTGCAGCTATTATCTCACCAGTTCTGGGATTTACCATACTTGGACCGTAACCACCAAATGGTGGATTTGGAGATGATGTCCATCTTAATACATTGTATCTTATATCCCCTGCGTCCCAATCAGCGTCATCAGGTTGAATTTTAACTTCAATAGCATTTTTAAATCCAGCTTTTTCAAATGCAATATTCCATTGTAAAACAGCATTTTTTATTGTCTCCCTCCATTCATGTGGTGTTGAATTTTCTATCCACCAGGTAATTGGCTTAACAGGCTCAGATAATTCTAATTCAGGATTTTTTTTAATTAATCTCCACTTATTAATCATGTCCCGATAGTTAGTTGTTTTTGTGGAAGTCATATCATTTGTTTCAGTTGTAAAATAACCAGTTCTAGCATCAGCATATCTAATCTCATAATTATCATCAGGCATTTCAATTAGTGAATGAAATACTTTAATAGAAATATTTCTAGCATCTGTAACTGCTTCAGAACCACTATTTAAATAGTTTGGATTATTATACACATATTCAGTTTTTAGATTAGTGTTTTCAGGATAATTTTTTATTTCTTCAATCTTTGATTTTTCCCTGTCAAAATTTCCAAGACTGAATGATGACGATGATGATCCAGGTCTTCTTGGTCGTTTTATTCTAGTTAAAATTTCTGATACAAATAATTTGTCTACATCAATCAAGAAAAGTTCATTTGCTTTATCCTCACTTAGAATTTTTGTTGAAAAAAATATTGCTTCACTAATGTTAGCATCTTTAGATTTTGAAAGTGGACTATTTGGATCAAAATAGAAGTTAGTATTTGGAGAAATAAACTCAATCTTATTGAAGTACCTTTTCAAATAAAAAATAGCTTCATTTTGATAAGATCCCCTATATCTACCTGCTTCAGTTACACCGTCAGCGATTTGAGAAAAATAGATAAATTCTTTATTAAATTGTTCTTTTTTTATGACCATCTTTAACTTTCCATCAATCGAATCTTGAAAAATTGTAAAAAGACCATCAAATTTATTGCTTGACTTCGTTAAATCTTTTATTGATTTGACTTTACTTTCTTTTTGTTGTTTTTTGTCCTGTGCATAATTATTTAGCGTTAAAAACAAAAAAATAATTAGCAGTAAAATTTTTCTAATCATATTAAAATTATTTAGTTCAAATTTATTGCAGTAATAATTTAGAAAATCAGTTTGAATACATAAACTGAGTTTCTAGTGATACTCCAAAACGAGATTCTAACTCTCCAATATTTTTTTTAAAATATTCAGTTTTAGGTGGAACACTAAAATTATTCCAAAATACTTTATTGTAAGGTATTTTATACAATGACATGTCTTTTTGTTCCATATCATCGAATTTATCAAAATTTTGTTTTTGTTGAATCATCTCAGTTACAATTAATTCATGTCTGAAAGATACGGGATAATATTCTCTTACTTTTTGACCGGATTTAATCATTGTTTTTTTAACATTTTCTGGAAGTTTTCTAGCTCCAACCCACTCTCTGTTATGATAACTTAAATATAATTTTCCTACATTATTTTTTTTATATATCCACAATCCTTTTTGAGATCGCCCAATGTTTGGTTTCCAATCATACTCAATTTGATATATTTTGTAAGTATCAAAACCAACTACCATACTAATTTTATCCATATTTTCGTTTATTCCCTCAAAAAATAGTACATCTTCATTATCATATGTTGAGTTTTTAACTTTTTTCCATTTAAAACTTTTTATTCTTATGCCTTTTCTAAGAGGATTATTCCATTCAGTGTATTGAAGTGGATGAAATTTAGCTTCATTTTTTATAAATCGATAGTCAGCAGATTTTCTTTGATTTTCAATAGTAGATTTTACCATATAGGAATTTGGTCCTCTATCAATTACTTTAATAAATTGTTCAATGAAAAAAGCACATTTGTTTTCCTCAACGTCCCATCTTCGATATAATAAATTTAATTGATGATTTTCACTAATAGTATTTGTTTTTAATAGTTTCAAAGCTTTTTCTATATAATTTACAGGAGCTTTAACTATAACTTCGTCAAGTTGAGTCAGTTGTTCAGAAAGTCTAACTATTTTTACTTTATTGTTTATATAATCTTTTACTTTTATTTTAAAAGTTTTGTACCCTATTGATGATATTTCTAAAGAATCTTCAAGTTCATTTGATGAGACTAAAAAGGAAAAGGTTCCTTCCATTGTTGATGTTGTACCAATATTTTTTTTTATGATTCCAACTGCAGCAAATGGAATTTCGTAGTCATTATCATCTTTAATTGATCCATCTATTAATAAATTTTGAGCATTTAAAAAATTAAAGGCCAAAAAACAAAGAATTAAACTATATAAACTACTTTTAAAGACCATAGTAATTACAATATTAATGAATATTCGAAAAATTAAAGTATAATGAAAAAATATAAATTAATTACAATTTATATTTTAGGCTCTCTTTATATTTTTGTAGGAATCAGTCATTTTACAAACCTTGATTTTTTTATAATTATAATGCCTGAATTTATTCCATATCATCTTTTTTTTATTTACCTGACTGGATTTTTAGAAATAATTTTTGGTCTAATGATATTTTTTAAAAGATCAAGATTTTATGGTGCTTGGGGTATATTTATTCTTTTAATTTTAGTTTTTCCGGCAAATATTCATTTATATATGTCTAGTCATGTACAAGAAACATTATCTATAACAAAACTGGATGCTTTAATTAGATTACCATTTCAAATCCCATTAATAATTCTTTCATTTTGGCACTCTAAGGAATTCAATTCAAGATTTTTTAATATCTTTTGTTCTTTAATTTTTATACCAACAATTATTTATTTCTTAACTCTATAAATTACTTGTTATGTTTAGAATAGTTTCTATACTTTTAATTTTTTTAAGCTACAGTATTTTTTCACAAAAAAATCTAATAAATGTAGACTCAATTATTAAAACTGATAATTATAATGTAATAAAAAATATTGAGTATGGTGAAGCTGAAAGAAATGTATTAGATCTTTGGATTGCAAACAAAAATAAAAATTCACCTCTAATGATTTTTATTCATGGTGGTGGGTTTGGCTCCGGAAGTAAAGAATCTGCTTATTCAAAAAATAATTTTAAAAGGGTTGAGAAGATGATAGAAAATGGTATTTCTTTTGCTACAATTAACTATAGATTTAAAAATAATAATGATGGAATCTTAATAAGTTTAAATGATGCTAAAAGAGCATTGCAATTTCTTCGTTACAACAGCGATAAATATAAAATTGATAAATCAAAAATTGGTGTAATGGGCTCATCTGCAGGAGCTACATCATCAATGTGGTTAGGTTTTTTTGATGATATGGCAAAATTAAATAGTAATGATCCGATTGATAGAGAATCTACTCGTGTTTCCTTAATAATAGGTATTGCTGCTGCACATACTATGGATCTAGAAAGGTGGAAAGAGATGGCAAATATTGATAAGGAATATATGGATAAATTAGTTTTACAATACATTGGAAAATTTGATAAAGAGAAATGGCTTGATAATGATTTTAAAAAAAAATATATTAAGAAAATTGATTTTTTTGATCAAATGGATATAAATGATCCTCCTTTTTTTATTGTTAATTTTGGAAAAAATAGAAAACCTAAAAATATCGCTGATTTTCATCACCATCCATTACATGCAAAAGAACTAAAAATTAAAGCTGAATCTCTTAATATGGAAAATGTTATATATGCTACTGGGATTGGGCTTTTTGATAAATCTCAAAAAGGAATGAATGAATTTATTTTTGAAAAACTTAAATAATTAATTTTTTTTATTCCAATAAACATTGGAACTCTTTTTTGATAATTATAGTATTTAGGATACTTCTTGGAGCTAATTTCTTCACTGAATCTTGCACTATTGTAAAATAAAATGATTAGCAATAAGCAACCTGAAATTGACCAGTTGAATAATTGACCTGTTGCAGAAATTGAGAACAGATAAAAACATATCCAGATCATCTGTTCGCTTGCAAAATTAGGATGCCTTGAGAGCGACCAAAGACCTTTTGAAATAAAACCATCAACATACATTCCATCTAGTTTTTCTCCATTTTTAATTTTTCTATACTTTTCAGATTGAAAATTATATTGTTGTTGATCAGCAATAGTTTCTAAAACTATGAAAACTAACATTAAAAAAGATATAATGTAATCATATATATTTAGTGGATTATTAGAACCCTGCCAAGCAGATAGGATAGGCAATGAAAATAAAAATATCAGTCCCATTTGGTAAAAACTTATAAAAAATAAATTAAACAACGACCAATTAAAATTAGATTTAAATATCGTTAAAGACTTACGAACTTCCTTCCATCTGTAATCTTCCTCACCTTTCCAAAAATAAATACTATAACCTCCCCTCCTTGAAAAGTTATATGTTAATCTTAGACCCCATATTGTAACCAAAATTGACATTATTGTCATCCTATTATTAAAATTAGATGAAAGAGTAAAATACCAAACAACAAAAATGGGTACCAAGCTCCAAACCTTATCAATTTGACTATAATTTTTTGTTAATTCACCCAGTAGAAAGCAGATTGATGAAATAATTATGTAGAATTTAAAAATAAATTTTACACTTTTTAACTGATCTTCATTGAAGTTAAAGTTAAAAAAATCATAGTAGGTTGAAATAAAAATTATTAAAAAAAAAGTAGATATTAACGTAATTATTTTCTTTAACATATTTTTACAATTTAATTAATAATTTTTAAATTGTGCTTAAATTGCTGAATTCGAAGGTTTAATGAAAAAAAACAACTGTTCAAACTTATCATTAAGTGAGTTTATTCCAAGTGATCAAAACCCTTGGGATGAAAAGAAAATTTTATTTCTCCTCAGAAGATTGGAATTTGGTATTGACAAGAGTAACATTAATGCCTATTTAAACTATTCTCCACAAGATTTAATTGACAAAATTGTCGATGATGCTAAAAATTTAACTGTATCACCTGATCCAGGTTGGAAGGATTGGAATGCAGCAGATTTTAATAACTCTGGCAAGAATCGTGGAGTATTTTTTAGAGATCACCAAAGATTAGTTTTTGATGATTTTTTAAAAAATGGCTTTAGGGAAAGGTTAACATTGTTTTGGAGTAATCATTTTGTAACAGAATATTATATGTATAATCACCCAGCTTATGCATTTAGATATTACAACAACATTCAAAAAAATGTTTTAGGAAATTTTAAAGAATTTGTTCGTGAAATAGGATTAGACGATGCAATGTTAATGTATTTGAATGGTTTTGAAAATAAAAATTCTAAACCTAACGAAAATTATTCCAGAGAACTGTATGAACTTTTTACCCTAGGTGAGGGTAATGGTTACACTCAAGAAGATATAACCGAAACCTCTAGAGCACTGACTGGATATAACACTAGGACGAACCAAGGGCCTATTAGTTTTAATGATAGGTGGTATGATGATGGAGAAAAAACAATTTTTGGAAGAACTGGTAATTGGAACTATGATGATGTAATCGAAATTCTTTTTGAAGAAAAGAAAGAATTAATTGGTAAATTTATTTGTACTAAACTTTATAAATATTTTGTTAATCCAAATGTAAATGAGGAGGTTGTTTCTGATCTGTCAAATTATTTCATTGAAAACAATTTCTCACTTGAATTGTTGTATAAAAAAATTTTTAAAAGTGAACATTTTTTTGATTCTTTTAATAATAATGTTATTGTAAAGAGTCCGGTTGATCTCTTGTGTAGTTTGTTTAAACAATTGGATTTTAAAGTCCCTGAAAATTTCAATCTTGGCAATTATTTTATCTATAAATCAAGAGATATGGGACAAGAGGTTTTAAATCCAGTTGATGTTGCTGGTTGGCAAGGAAATCACGATTGGATTTCTACCGGTTCTCTTCCAATGAGATGGGATTTTATTGATGATATTTTATGGAAATTTTGGCAGAAGGATAAGTTTCAGTATCAAAAATTTTTAAAAAGTATTGTAGGAGAAAATGAAACCAATCCTCAAACCATTGTAAAAAAAGTTATTGATTTTATGTTTTGTGACTATGATATTAAAGAAGAAGACTTGTTAGATGCCACAGAAGTATTTAAATCAGAGGTGCCCGACATATATTATGAAGATGGTACATGGAATATAAATGATGACTCTGTTCCTCAGCAAACTTATCGCTTAATAGGTTTTTTGACTAAATTACCTGAATATCAATTGAAATGAGTAATAATTATTTAAATTCTGATAAACATAAAAAAGAGCATTCTCACTGGGACAGAAGAGGTTTTTTAAAAGTGTTAGGAATTGCTGGAGCTGGATCAATATCATTAGCTAATTCTCATTTATCTGTTATTAATTCAAGTTTTGTTTCAAATGCATTAAGTAATTCTATCTCAGATAGAGCTCTGGTAATGATAAGATTGAAGGGTGGTAATGATGGTCTTAATACAATTATACCCTTGTATGATTTTGATAATTATGTGTCAAAAAGACCAACCATACATATACCAAATAATAATTTAATTAAACTAAGTGATGATTTTTCAATTCCAAGTCATATGGATTCATTGATGCCGTTTTGGAAAGAAGGTAAAATGAAAGTTGTCCATGGTGTTGGTTATGAAAATCAAAATTTATCACACTTTACCTCATCGGATATATGGGCTACAGGAACGAGGAATAAATCTGATATGTCTACTGGGTGGATAGGAAGATTTTATGATGAAAAATATTTTGACTATACTATTAATCCACCCGAAAAACCTTTGGCAATCCAAATTGGAAGTAATGCAAATATGATTTTTAGAGGTGATCAAAGATCATATGCTTTTGCAGTAGCTAATGAAAGAAGATTGGAAAAAGTTGCGGAAAGAGGCGAGTTTTTTTCAACTCAAAATTTACCTGACTGTACACATGGTGATCAAGTTGAATTTTTAAGAAAGGTTTCAAATACTACGTACAGTTATGCTGATGTAATTAGTGAAGCCTTTAAAAAGTCAAATGATTTTGATTCATACACTGACTCTAATTTAGACAAACAACTTAGATTAGTAGCAAGATTAATTAAAGGAGGTTTAGGCTCTAAAATTTATATGGTTTCACTAGGTGGTTTTGATACTCACGGAAATCAACCCACAACTCATCAAGCACTTTTAACTCAATTGTCAAAATCTATAGAAACATTTTACAATGATTTAAATTATGATGGTCTTGACTCGAAAGTACTCACTATGACTTTTTCAGAATTTGGAAGAAGAGTAAGAGAAAATGGCTCCGAGGGTACTGATCATGGTTCATCTGCACCAGTAATGCTTTTTGGTCCTGCATTACGTGGTAGTGGTTTTGTTGGAAATCATCCAAGTTTAACTGATTTGGATAGGAGAGGAAATATGAAACATAATGTTGATTTCAGATCAATATATCAAACAATTTTGACTGATTGGCTTTGCGGTGATTCTAAATATATAAATAAAGCAATGTTAGGTGAAAATTATGAATTGCTAGGTCTTGGTTTTAATTGTGATGATAAAGAGATGGTTGATTATGATTCTTTACTAAATTATCATTATCCAATATATTCAAGTGGTAAAGATCGTGTTCATTTGAGTTTGAGGTTAAAACAAAATCATAACATTAGTATTAATGTTTTTGATATACTTGGAAGACAGGTTTCTAGAGTTTACAATGGAGAACTCCAAAGAGGGGAGCATAATTTTAATTTAAGTGAAAATGAATTTAGAAAACTATCTAGCGGTCAGTATTTTTATTCAATCAACATTTCAGGTGGAAAAACACTAAGTAAGTCTTTTATAGTTAGATAGAAGAAAAGATTTTTTCCATTTTTTCATTTTCTTCATTTGCAAGTTCTTTATCAACCAAAATTCTTCCACTAAATTCATCTATAATAAATTTTTTTCTTGATGCTATGTCCAATTGTACTTGGGGAGGAATTACAAAAAAAGACCCTGCAGAGGCACCTCTTTCTACTGGAACAACAGCTAGACCATTTTTGACACTTGATCTGATTTTTAGATAGGATTTTAATAGTGATTCATCAATTTTTGATTGAAATTCTTTTGATTTTTTTAGTAGTTCGTTTTCTTCATTTTCAGTTTCCTTCATGATCGCTTCTAGTTCATTTTTTTTATGATCTAAATGAGATTTTCTACTACTTTTTAACTCATTTGTTTCTTCAAATTTTTCTTTTTTCAATTCAATTTCAGACTTTAGTTCGTTTATCTGTTTTTCAAGGAATTCAATTTCTAATTCTTGATATTCTATTTCTTTACTCAAAGATTCAAACGCTCTATTATTTCTTACATTTTTTTGTTGATCATTATACTTTTTGATTAATGCTTTTGATTCTTCAATTTTGTTTAATTTTTCTTTGATTTCATTTTCAAATCCATCGAGTTCTGCTTGTACTTTACTTATTCTAACATCTAGTCCAGAAACTTCATCTTCTAAATCCTGAACTTCAAGAGGTAATTCTCCTCTTACACTTCTTATTTTGTCAACTCTTGAATCAATCAATTGTAAATCATATAAAGCTCTTAACCTTTCTTCGACAGAGTATTCAACTTTTTTTGCCATAATTAAAAATAATTTACAGGGTTTGTTTTAGTTTTAGTAATAATGCAGGCAAACTTAGGAATTTTTTTCTTAAGATAATTGAAAATCAACTCTTTTGTAAATTTCTCACTTTCATAATGACCAATATCAACCAAAAGTATTTGATTG
>MDSZ01219616.1_pt1 | contig 14262 bp, 16 predicted proteins | sample 811201 | NCBI WGS metagenome assembly MDSZ01 (sample SAMN05326647, study PRJNA326480) | marine metagenome | isolation source: seawater | place: Indian Ocean: North | collected 2010
ACGTTGATAGGCTGGGTGTGGAAGTGCGGTAACGCATGTAGCTGACCAGTACTAATAGCTCAATTGGCTTGATTTATGCACTGAAAAAAATTTTTTATATAGATAAGCACTTTAATTGTATTTGATAAAAATTAATTATAAATTTGAATCAGAATTTATAAAGTTTCATGAAAAAGAAGAATAAAGCTAGTTCATACTTAGAAATAATAAAAAAAATTGAGAAAGCAAGATCCATAAATAATAAGAATTGGATGGAACTTTATAGACTAGCTTTGTCGGTTGCACCAAATGAATCAATAAAAATAATAAAAAAAATTCTTTTACAAGATAGAAAAATTACTTCATTGGCAAAAAAACTTACTTATAAATAATTTGAAAAAAATAGATTTATTCACTAATGATGTAAATTTTCTAAATATTATAAAAAAAAAATATAAAATTTTAAATTTATTTACTGAGAAAAAAAATCTATTAAACACAAAAAATCAAAAATATTTCAAAGTTTTTTGGGTAAAAAACTTTCTTAAAATAAAGAAATACATAACTAGCTCAGATTTTGCACTTTGTTATAGTTTTGGTTTAATAATAAAAGAAGAATTAATTAAAAGTTATAGCGAAGGTATTTGGAACATTCATCCAGGAGATCTGCCAAAATATAGAGGCAGACATCCTATAACTGCAGCATTTTTAAACAATGAGAAAAAAATAGGAGTATGCGTTCATTCTATTAATAGAAATATAGATATGGGAGTTCTGCTCTCTAAAACCTATATAAAAAGAGAATATTTCGATGATGAACAAACAATTTTAAAAAAAGTTTTAAAAAAGATCCCTTCATTATTAAATGCTGCTTCAATAAATAAAAAAAATAAAAAAGGTAAAATATTAACTAAAGGATCTTATCACAAACCTTTTTACAGGGGTATAAGAATAGATGACTCGAAAAAATTTGAACATATATTTATTCATAATGCAGCTAAATCTCAGAAAATTCATGGTGGTATTTTTGTAAATAATAAAAAATATTATGACTCATATTTTTATAATTATAAAAATTTAAAGAAAAAGAAGTCTGAAATTATATTGTGTAAAAATAATAAAAAACTTATTCTAATTAAATGATAAAGAAATGTTCAATAATGCAACCCCACTTTTTTCCTTGGAGTGGTTATTTTAATCTCATAAATAAGTGCGATATTTTTATTTTTTTAGATGATGTTCAGTTTTCCAAAAATAGCTGGCAGGTTAGAAATAAATTGTTCGTAAATAAAAGTATAAAATGGATTACAGTGCCTACAAAAAAATCTTCTCTAAAAAACACGAAAATTAATGAAAAAATCATAGATTATAACTCTAAATGGAAAAAAAAAATAATTAAAACTATCATGCAAAATTATTCTTCATTCCCAGGATCAGAAGATCTCAATACTCTTATGAAAAAATTTAATGATGATAAATCAAAGAATTTGGCAGATTTAAATATTAATTTAATTAAGTTTATATGTAAAAAAATTTTTATTAATACAGAAATGGTTCGTTCTTCAATTTTTAAAATTGAAAAAAAAAGGACTGACAAAGTTATTGATATACTTAAATTAACTAAATCATCCGAATATATTTCTGCAATAGGTTCAAAAGATTATTTGCTTGAAGACGATTTTAAAAAAAAAATAAATATAAAATTAACATTTAATAATTACCAACGAGACGATTACAATAATATTTCAAAAAAAATTGGCGATCACAATTTATCTATTATAGATGTAATCGCTAATTTAGGCTGGAAAGAAACTTCTAAATATGTTAAAAAATAAAATGCAAAATGATTATAACTTAAAAAAAAATAAATACGGTTTCTATCAAATAAATCCAACACCTTCAAACGAAGTAATCACTAAATTTTATGCTGACGAATTTTACACTGGAGATTATAAAAATTTTAATGACTCCTCACTTGAGGTCCAGTTAAATGATAAAGAATTTTGGCACGGTAAGTGGCAGGATATGTACGATACTTTTATAGAGATAAATCCTTCATTAAAAAATAATTGTTCAATTCTTGATATAGGCTGTGGATGGGCACAAGCTTTATTGTTTTTTAAAAATAAAGGCTTTGATTGTTATGGTTTTGATCCAGCTCCAGAGGCAGTAGAGTATGGTATAAAACAAGGTTTAAATTTAAAACATGCTGGACTTGAAGGAATGGATGTATTTGATGAAAAGAAATTTGACGTAGTTTGTTTGTTAAATGTTCTTGAACATGTTGCTGACCCTGAGAAAACAGTTCTTCAAATAAAAAAAATTTTAAAAGATGATGGTATTTTATTGATAGATGTTCCAAATGAGTTTAATGATTTTCAGATTGCAGGTAGAGACTTACATAATCTAAATGATTGGTGGGTCGCTCCACCAAATCATTTAAATTATTTTAGCAAAAGTAGTTTAGAAAATTTTCTTAAAGAGCTGAAATTTAATGTGAAAATTTGTGAATCGTCTTTCCCCCTGGAGATGTTCTTATTGTTCGGTGACAATTATGTTAAAGATGGTAAACTTGGATCTTCATGTCATCGAAAAAGAGTTGCTTTTGAAGAAAATTTAAGAAAACATGGGAAAAAAGACACTTTAAAAAATTTATACAGAAATTTAGCGAACTTAAACCTTGGGCGTCAAATCTCAATTTATTGCACTAAATAAATTAATAAATGAGTTTAAAACGACATATCAAAAGTTTAAATCTAAAAGGTTATACAATTCTTGAGAATGTAATTTCTTCAGCTGAGTGCGAAATTTATAAAAAACTCTTGAATTCTGATTACAAAAAATATCACAGTAGTTATGCTAAATTCAAACAAAAAGGATCATCATTTAGTAAATCACCTGACAAAAAAACAATTTCTAGAGATAAAGTTGTTTATAATTTGCATAATAAAAACTACAGATGGTTTAAACTGTTTGAACACAAAAAAGTGCTAAGAATACTAGATTATGTGCTAAAAGTCGGTTCATATGATAACGAAGCGCCATATTATTTATATAATATTTCAGCAAGATGCCCACTAAAAGGCAATCCTGGTCAACAATTGCATGTTGATAGTGAGTTGCCAGGCCTTAACTATAATATCGTAACAAATGTGATGTGGTATTTTGACGATGTAGATGAATTAAATGGAACAACAATAATCGTACCAGGAAGTCATAAATTAAAAAAGTTTGCTCCTGAGGATAATGCTAAAGTTAAAAAAAAAAAATATATTAAAGCAAAAAAGGGTTCTGTTTTAATATTTAATGGTTGTCTTTGGCATGGAGCATCTGAAAAAAATACTGATGGGTCTAGATGGGCATTAGTTTTAGGGTATGCTAGATGGTTTATGAAACCATCATTTGACTATATGTTTAATACACCTCTTAAAATTTTCAAAAAATTAAAAAAATCACAAAAAGCTCTTTTAGGATTTGACCTTGTACCACCAAAAGATGAATTTACAAGGAGAAGAAGAAGATCTGATTTTTTTGAAAAACCTATATCAAAATTTAATTAATAAAAATTTAGATGAGAAAAAAAAAAATTATAATAAATCATTAAAATTAATTTATAAAATTCAAAATATAAGAAAAAAAAACAATGTAAATTGGATGGATGTTTTAAGGTTGGCTTTTAAACATGATCCCCGTGGTGCCGCAAAGATTATGTCAAATATTTGCAAGGATGACGAGAGAGTAAGCAGTTTGGTAGATAAACTTATAAAGTCGAAATAATTAAAATATTAAAAAAATTTAATATAAATTTTTTAAATTTATTGACTCATTAAAATTAAGATTTTTTTTTGCTTTTTTTCCAATCAATTTCGAATAGAGTTCAGGTTTCGTCATATTTTGAGGTCTACGAATTATTAGATTTTCTTTTTTTATAAAATGATCTTTTGTTATTTTTTTATTTACATAAATTCCTTTTCTTGAAAATTTTGAATATTTCCTCTCAGTTTTTGAAGGTGTTATTTGTTCTTTTCCACCTAGGAATTTTATAGTTTTAGCATAATCACAAATTATTTTTAAGTCACTTGGGTCGGCAGATAATGAATGGTCCAATCCAATTTTATTTTTATTTAATGTAAAATGTTTCTCTATTATTTGTGCACCTAAGTTTAATGCAAAGATTGATGCTTCAAAATTTTTGCAATGATCAGAGTATCCAATAACATATTTACTAAATTTTTTTTTCAAACTTAAAATTCTATTTAAGTTTGCTTTATTATATTCACAAGGATATAAAGAAACACAATGTAATAAAGCTAAGTTTTTATTATTAATAGTTTTTAATGCGGCAGCTATTTCTTTGCTGTTAGACATTCCAGTTGACAAAATTACAGGTTTTTTTAATTTTGAGATTTCTGATAATAAAGGAATGTCAGTTACATCTGATGATGCGATTTTAACTGCTTTTAAATTAAGTTTTTTTACTAGTTTTAAACTTTCAAAATCGAAAGGAGTACAAATAAAATCAATATTTATTTTTGCAGAATAATTTCTTAATTTTTTTAAGGAATTATAATTTAAGCTTACTCTTCTCCAGATATTAATAAGACTTTTTTTTCCTGAGGTTTTCTTTTGATTTTTTGTTTTTTTTTACTTTTTCTCCTGCTAATGTGACAGGCTTAAAAACTTGAAATTTTACAGCATCTGCACCAGCTTTTTTGGCCTCAAATATAAGTTTTTTGGCTTTTAAAAACTTTCCATCATGGTTAATACCAATCTCAGCAATTACATAAGGTTTTTTTAATTTATTAAATTTCATTATAAATATATTTAAAATAAATAATCAATCTTATGATACCTTTCAATTTTAATCTTTATTAAAAACCAAAATTATACTAATAGCATATAAATTATTAAATTTATGAAAATATTAGTGACCGGTGGCTCAGGTTTTATTGGCCAATTTCTAATAAAAAAACTTCTTTCAAAAGGTTATAAAGTTAGTTGTTTAGATCAAAATACAAACTCAATTAAAAATAAAAATTTGAAGTTTTTTAAATCATCAATATTAAATGAAAAAAAACTGAATTTTGCATCAAAAGGTGTAGATACAATTATTCATCTTGCTGCTTTGATGGGAGTTCAAAATACAGATAAAAATTCTGTTGATTGTTTAGATATAAACATACTTGGAACAAAAAAATACTAGAGGCAGCAAAAAAAAATAAAATTAAGAATATAATTTTTACCTCATCCTCCGAAATTTATGGAGACCAAAACCATTTCCCTATTTATGAAGATTTTGAAACTAGAAATAAGTCAGTTTATGCAATAAGCAAGAATGCTGGTGAAGCTTATATCAAAGGTTATGCAAAAAAATATAAAATTAATTTCAATATAATTAGATTTTTCAACGTTTATGGTCCAGGGCAAAAAAATAACTTTGTTATCTCAAAGTTTATAAATAACGCATCAACCAATCAAACTTTAAAAATATATGGAAATGGAAATCAAATAAGATCTTTCTGTCATGTAAGTGATGCAACCGATGGTCTAATAGAAGTATTAGAGAATGGAAGAAGAAATTGTGTTTATAACCTTGGAAATAATACTGAACCAATAACTATTTATAATTTAGCAAAATTGGTTTCATCAGTTTATAAAAAAAAAATTAAGATTAGAAGAGTTCCATATTCTCAAAGTGATCGAGCTGAGGACAGAGAAATCCAAAAAAGAATTCCAAGTATAAAAAAAATAATAACTGATACTAATTATTATCCTGAGATAAATTTGAAAGAAGGCATTCTTAGTTTAATTAATGATAAAAGATTAGTAAATGACAAATCTTTTATACAAAAAATAGGAATAGGAACCCTCCAGTTTGGTCAAAATTATGGGGTTGCAAATCAAACTGGAAAACTATCAACAAAAGATATCAAACTAATAAAAAAACTAGCTATAAAAAATGATATTAAAATAGTAGATACAGCAAATGTTTATGGTGACTCAGAAAAAAGATTAGGACAAATTGATTTTTCAAAATTTAAATTAGTCTCAAAATTACCTGGACTTGCACCAAAATCTAAAAGGTATGAGTGGGTTTTATCAAGTTTAAAATCAACACTAAAAAAACTTAATGTAAAAAAAATATATGGTTTGCACGTACATAGTACAAAATTTCTTTTAGATAAAAGAGGACATTCAATATACAAAGGTTTATTGAAAGCAAAAAAATTAGGATTGATAAAAAAAATTGGAGTGTCTGTTTATACGGCTGAAGAATTAAAAAAAATAATTTCTAAATTCAATATAGATTTAGTTTTGCTACCTTTTAATATTTTTGACCAAAGATTAGTTAAATCAAATTTACTTAAAGAGTTGAAAGATAAAAATATAGAAATACATTCAAGAACTACTTTTTTGCAAGGTTTGATCTTAATGAATATTAATGAATTGCCTAAAAAGTTTCAAAAATATAAGAAATATTTCAAAAATTGGGAACAATTATGTAAAAAATACAAAAAGTCAAAATATGAAATTTCTTTAAAATATGCTTTATCAAATAAATATATTGATAGAGTTATTGTTGGAGTAGATAATTTTAAACACTTTAAAAAACTAATAAATTCTGCTGGTTATATAAATATTCCTAAAAAATCTGTAGATGCTAGCAATGATATCGATCTCATAAATCCAGCAAAATGGTGATGAAAAAAATTGCTATAATTCAAGCTAGATTAAATTCTACGCGTCTACCTGGGAAAGTAATGTTTAATATTAACGGCATGCCTCTTATCGAAATTCTTTACAAAAGACTTAAGAGGTCTAAAGAATTAGACGATATTGTAATCGCAACAAATAAAAAAAGTAAAGAACTAATAAAATTTCTTAAAAAGAAAAAAATAAATTATTTTATTGGTAGTGAAAATAATGTTTTAAATAGATATTACAAAACTGCAGTAAAATATAAAGCTGATGTAATTATAAGAATTACAGCAGACGGTATACTAGCTGATCCTGTTTTAGTAGACCAATTTATAAAAAAATATAAATCTTTAAATGTTGACTATTTATGTAATTCACTTCCCTTAACATACCCAGATGGACTAGACTTTGAAATTTTTAATTTTAAAAGTTTAAAAAATGCTAATTTTAAAGCTAAGAAATTATACGATAAAGAACATGTAACGCCATTTATAATTAATAACAGCCATTTAAAAAAACATAACATAATTAACAAAGAAGATTCGTCAAATATTAGACTTACACTTGATGAGGTAGAAGATTTTGAAACATTAAAAAATATATTTAAATACTTCTATCCAAATATACACTTTAGTTGGAAAAAAGTAGTATCTTCTATAAACAGGAATAGGATAAAAACACTAAATAGTCATTTAAAAAGAAATGAAGGAGCATCTATGACTGCATCAAAAAAACTATGGAAAAGAGCAAAGAAGATTATACCAGGGGGAAATATGTTTTTATCGAAACGTCCAGAATTATTTCATCCTGAGAAATGGCCAGCTTATTATAAAAAATCTAGTGGAATAAATATCTGGGACTTAGATGGAAAAAAATATAGAGACTTATCTCTCATGGGAGTAGGTTGTAATATAATGGGATACTCAAATAAGAAAATAGATAACGCAGTTATTAGGGCATTAAAAAAAGGAAATAGCAGCACAATAAATTCTTATGAAGAAGTTAAATTATGTGAAAAGCTCTTAAGTTTGCATAAGTGGGCAGATATGGCAAAATTAGCTAAAACTGGAGGAGAGGCTTCAGCAATGGCAGTTAGAATCGCTAGGGCAGCCTCAGGAAAAGATAAAATTGCATTTTGTGGTTATCATGGCTGGCATGATTGGTATTTATCAGCGAATATTAAAAATAAAAATAATCTTAGTTCTCATTTAATGGCAGGATTAGAGGCAAAAGGGGTTCCAAAAAATCTTGAAAATACAGCATTTCCATTCACTTATAATAATATAGATGAATTAAATAATATTATAAAAAATCATGATATTGGCGCAATTAAAATGGAAGTTTCAAGAAACTTTAAACCAAAAAATAATTTCTTAAAAAAAATTAGAGCGATTTGTAATAAAAAAAATATTATTTTAATTTTTGACGAATGCACCTCTGGTTTTAGACAAACTTTTGGTGGTTTACATAAGTTATATGAAGTTGAACCAGACATAGCTTGGTTTGGAAAAGCTCTAGGAAATGGATATAGCATTTCTGCTATTATAGGTAAAAAAGAAATCATGGATTACGCGCAAGACACTTTTATGAGCAGCACTTTTTGGACTGAGAGAATTGGGTCTGTAGCTGCACTTGAAACTCTTAATGAAATGGAGAAGATTAAGTCATGGGAAATAATTACAAAAAAAGGTGAAAAAATACAAAAAAAATGGAACGAGATAGCTAAATCTAATAATTTAAAAATATCTGTTTTAGGTATACCTGCTTTATCCTCATTTTCAATTATTTCAAAAGATTGGTTAAAATATAAAACATTCATAACTCAAGAAATGCTTAAAAAAAAATGCTATGTTCTAATGCACTTTTTATGTCCGTTAAACATGAAGAAAAAATACTAGACGAATACCTAAACAACCTCGATGAAATATTTCTCAAAATATCAAAATTTGAAAAAAATATATTAGATGTTGACAAACATCTTGAAGGACCAATTTGCTATACTGGATTTAAGAGATTGAACTAAATGAAAAAAAAAAAAGATATAATTGGCTTAATCGGCCTAGGTTATGTTGGGCTACCACTATTTCTTTTAATAAATAAAAAAAGAAAAATTTATGGTTTTGATATAGACCAAAGAAAAATTGATCTTCTTAAAAATAATAAGTCTTACATTTCAGATATTTCAAATAAAGAAATAAGACAAATTAAAAAAGATGAAATTTTTAATATGAAAGAAGATTTACACAAAATTTCTAGCTGCAAGTATATTATTATTTGTTTACCCACTCCTTTAAAAAAAAATAATCCAGATATGTCTTATATAAAAAATGCTTTAAAAGCGATTTTTCCATATTTAGTTAAAGATCAAACAATAATTTTAGAAAGTAGTGTTTATCCAGGTGCTACAGAAGAAATTTTTGTTAAAAAAATTAACTCAAAGTTTAAAATTGGTAAAAATTTTTTTTTAGCATATTCACCAGAAAGAATTGATCCCGGCAAAAATAACGATTTAAAAAAAATAACTTATAGTAAAATCACTAAGCTTATTTCTGGATATACAAAAAAATGCGAAAAAAAAATATATAATTTATATAAAAATATTTTTCAAAATATTCATTTGTGTAAATCAATTAAAGTAGCCGAAACAAGCAAATTATTTGAAAATATTTTTAGAGCTGTAAATATTGGATTAGTTAACGAAATGAAAATCATAACAAATAAAATGAATATGAATATTCACGATGTTGTAGAATCAGCTGGGACAAAGCCTTTTGGTTTTAAAAAATTTGTTCCAGGTCCTGGGGTTGGTGGACACTGCATACCTGTAGATCCAATTTTTATGAAATGGGTTGCAAATAAAAATAATTATCGAAGTAAATTTATAGACCTCGGGGCAAAAATGAATCTTCAGATTACAGACTGGGTAATAGATAAGATAATTAATGTTATTAATAAAAAAAAAACAAGGTGCTTAATTTTGGGAGTTACATATAAAGCAAATATTAATGATGTAAGAGAATCTCCATCTTTAAAAATAATTAAAAAATTGATGAGTATTAAAAACTGTAAGGTAGATTTTATGGATCCTTATGTGAAAAGTGTTGAAATTAACAATAAACTACTTAGAGGAGTTAGAGTAAATAATTTTAGCAAGTATGATTTAACTATACTTTGTACTGATCACTATAAATTTAATTACAAAAAAATTTTAAATCAATCTAAAAAAATAATCGACACAAGAGGAAAATTCAAAGATAGTAAGCTTAACAAAATAATTCATCTTTAAAAAATTTTAATTATCAGTTACAAGTTAGAAAATATGAAAAAAGTTTTTATCACTGGGGGCGCGGGTTTTATTGGTTATAATTGTGCAATTTTTTTTTTAAAAAAGGGATTTACAGTAAAAATTTATGATAATCTCTCAAGAAAAACATCATTAATAAATTTTAAAAACCTTAAGAGGAGAAAAAAGGTAATATGCGAAAAGGGCAATCTTATAAATTATAAAAAACTTCAAAAAAGTATTTTAAATTTCAAACCAAATCTAATAATTAATTGTGCAGGACAAGTAGCCGTAACTACATCTATTAAAGATCCTAAACTAGATTTTGAAAGCAATGTTTTAGGCACATTTAATCTTTTGGAAGTAATGAGAAAAAACAAGCTAGTTTCAAGGTTTATACATTTGTCCACAAATAAAGTTTATGGTGATTTAAAAAGACTTAAGCTTAGATTAAACACAAATCATTATGAGTTAATAAATAATAAGAAGGGGATAGATGAAAATTTTCAACTAGATTTTCAATCTCCGTACGGATGTTCAAAAGGTGCATCTGATCAATACGTGATTGATTATAAAAGAATATTCAATTTAGATACTTATGTTGTTAGGCAGAGCTGTATATATGGACCTTACCAATATGGAATGGAAGATCAGGGATGGTTATCTTGGATAACTATGCGTTCTATTTTAAATAAAAAAATTACAATATTTGGTGATGGAAAACAAGTAAGAGATGTATTGTACGTAGATGATTTAGTTAAATTATTTTATAAGATTTACTTAAATAAAAAAAAATTAAAAAATAATTATTTTAATTGCGGTGGTGGGCCCAAAAATACTTTAAGCATTATTGAATTGTGCAAAATTTTAGAAAAAATAAATAATAAAAAACTTAATGTTAAACATGAAAAAGAGAGAAAAAGTGACCAAAAGATATTCGTATCTAATAATGAATTATTAAAAAAAACCTTTTCGTGGAAACCAATGACTAATAAAATCAAGGGAATTGCACTCCTATATGAATGGATGGTTTCAAATATTGAGGATTTAAAAAAAATTTAATTATAAAGTGAAAAAACAACATTTGGCTTTTGTAGACCATTCCTTTCATATTAAGACTAGAAGTGGAGATTTTTTAAGAAATATTTTTAAAGAAAAATATATCATTAACGATTATTGGGTTGATAAAAATTTAAAATTCGACAAAAAAATATTTGATTATGATAATATATTCTTTTTTCAAATATTGCCTCCACTTAAAATTTTAAAAAAGTTAAAATTTAAAAATTTAATCTGGGCTCCTATGTATGATAGCCCTCATCATCCAATTGGTTTCTCTCCATTGTTATGGAAAATAGCAGAGTATTTTAATATAAAAATTTTAAGCTTTTCAAAAAAACTTTCTAATCAAATTTCAAAATTTAATATTAATTTTTTAGATTTAAAATATTTTATTAAGCCCTCAAAAAATGAAATAAAACATATTAAAAAAATAAATATTTTATTTTGGTACAGAGGAGATATTGATTATGATGACTGGTCAAAAGTTTTACCTAAAGAGAATATTGGTAAAATAACTTATTTTGATACACAATCTAAAAATAGATTATCAAATTTTAAAAACTATAAACTTATAAGATATATACATAAACCTTTCGCAAGCAGAAAATATTTTAAAAAGTTGATAATGCAGTCAAATGTATTTATCTGTCCAAGATTAAAAGAAGGCATAGGGATGGCAAACGTCGAAGCTATATCTTTAGGAAAATATCTAATATCGAATAATGATGCCACAATGTCAGAGTACATTATTAATGATAAAATTGGAATTTTTTATAATAATTGGAAAAGAAAAAAACTTAATATTCAAAATGTGATCAAATTTAATTCTTATAGATATAGTTATGCTCTAAAGGGATATAAAACATTTCAGAAAAACAGGATTAAAATAATAAATTTTGTGCAAAGAGAAAAATATAAAGATTATAATCTAAACTATTACTTTTTCTTATTGTTTATATTCAGATTATACTCTTTAAAAAGAAAATTATTTATCATCTTAAATAAGTTTATTTAAATATATGATAAATTTAATTACCAAATTTATAATTAAACAAAAAAAAATAAATGAAATAATTGCATATTTAAAAAACAAAAGTGATTTTAAAAAGAAAAATTTAGATAGTAAAAAAACAATACTTGTAGAATATAATTCCTTTTATACTTTTAATATTTTGCTTTATTATCTTATTAATTATTTTAAGGTCAATGAAAATTATAAAATTAAATGTTTTTATAACTTTTACGCAATTAAACACGGTCTTAAAAATCAAAATTTCAAATCTGTTTTTATAAAGACAATTTTTAAGTTATCTTTAGGTATATCCAAATATTATAAATTTCTTGGATGTGAGGAAATTATAGTACCTGTTTTTGATGAATTAAAATATTCAAATCAAGTAAAAAAAAATTACTCAAAAGTAAAGAATAAAAATAAATTAATTAATTTGAAATTAAATGGCATATTGATTGGAGATTTAATTTATGATTGCTATTTAGCTAGATTTAGTGAGCCCACAATCAATATTAAATCAAAAAAATTTATAGATTTTTTTGAAGAATTTAATCTCTTATTTTATTTTTGGTTAGAATATTTTTCTAAAAATAAAATTCATACAATAGTCGGTCCACATTTGGTGTATTCATATGGATTACCTTTAAGGGTCGCAAAAAAATTTAAATGTAATTCCATACTTGCTAAGGTTCATTCTATTAGAAAATTAAAAAAAATTAATGAAACTGAAGCAGAGCATATGATAGTAAAAAATATAAATTTTTCCGAGACTCAAAAAAAAGAAAACAGATCATGGGCAAGAAAAGAGCTAAATAACGCTTTAATTAAATCAAATTTAAAAAAATATACCACACTTACAACACCTTCTTTCTCTAACTTAAAATCTAAAAAAATTATTAAAAATGATAATAAACTTAAAATTCTTGTTTTGCCTCATGATTTTTATGATGCTCCACATGTATTCGGAGATCACAAATTTTTTTCAGACTACTATGAGTGGTTAAAATATTTAATAAAAATTTCAAATGAAGTAGACTATACATGGTATGTTAAGACGCATCCTAATTTAATTGGTATTTTGGGGAGAAAACAAAAAAGCTCTAGAGAACAAATTTACGATCTATTTAAAAATCAAAAAAATTTTACAATATTACCTAGCAATTATTCTCACAAACAGATAATTAAAGAAAAAATAGATTGCATGATCACATGCCATGGAAATGCAGCACACGAATATTCATACCTAGGAGTACCAACAATTGCATGCTCAAATGTATCACCATACAAAAATTTCAATTTTTGTATATCTCTTAAAAGTAAAAAAGATTTAGATTACAAGATACAAAATTTAAAAAAAATTATTAAAAAAAAAAAAATAGATAAAACAAAAATTCTTGATTATTTCTTCATGGAATTTAATTATATTGAAACTGAAAGTTGGTTGTTTGATTTTTTTGAAAGCTCAAAGTTCGTAAGTGGATGGGAGAAAAGAAACTCTTCTTTAAATATATTTGATTATTGGATAAAAAACTTTGAAAAAATAGATAAAAAATTAATATTTAAAAAATTAAATAATTTTTTTAAATCTAAAGATAACTTTTTGAACAAATCTCACTATAATTAAATTAAGAGTTAACTGATTAAATAATTAGAGTTTAATTTTAAATTTTTTTATATTATTTATGTACTATTTTAAAATAAAATATATATTTAATATTTGTTGTTAAATAAATTTACCAAAGATTAGAATTGTTTATAAAAGTTATAAAATCTCTGCCCTATAAGTTTAAAATAAGGACAATTATTTTATTTATTTCAATGATATTTTCTAATTTACTTGATTTTTTATCAATAGCTTTGGTGGTTCCAATCATTGCTTTAATTCAAAAAAAAAACCTAGAGGACAATCAATTTTCTGGGATTTTTGAATACTTCAATTTTCAAATAGACATTTACTCAATTATATATTTATTAATTTTTTTTATTGTTCTTAAAGGAATTCTTACTCTTTTGATAATTTATTTACAAACCAGTTATTCAATTAAATTAAATAATTATTTTCGAACTAATGTTTTTTATAATTACATTTATAATGATTTTGAAAACTCATTTGATGAACACTCATCAATAACATATAGAAATATGGTAACAGAAGTAAATGAATTTATGTCGGGTTACATAAGGCCTATATTAAATATTACTTCAAGTTTAATTTTATTTTTATTTA
>MDSZ01259636.1_pt1 | contig 14262 bp, 14 predicted proteins | sample 811201 | NCBI WGS metagenome assembly MDSZ01 (sample SAMN05326647, study PRJNA326480) | marine metagenome | isolation source: seawater | place: Indian Ocean: North | collected 2010
AAACTTTTAGAAAAATTTTCTAATAAAAATAGGAAAAAAATTTTAGTTTTACGATTGCCTGCTGCTGTAGGTATAAATTCACACTCTAATTTTATTTCAAATCTTATGTTGGTATATAAAAAAAATCAACCTAATTTAGTTACAATTAACAACAAAGAAGATTTATTTAATAATACGATACATACAGAGGAGATTTTTAAATTTATAAAAAATTATATTAAAAAAAAAACAAATTTTTTTTATAGTATTTTTGTTTTAGGTTCTAAAGATCCTATAAAGCTTATAAATTTAATTTCAATTTATGAAAATTTTTATAAAAGAAAAATTAAATTAAACTATTTAGTTAGTAAGAATAAGAATAAGATTGTCGATGTTTCAAAAGCAGTAAAATTTGGTTTTAAGCCTTTAAAAACCTCAAAGACAATTATAAAGATGTTAAAAGATAATAATGTTAAAAAAAAAATATAATAATTATTTTTAAATTATTTTATGAGAATCGCTTGCATACAACTATCAACTGGAGAAAATTATGATTTTAATTGTTCCCAACTTATAAAATTTATAAAAAAATCTATTAATATTAATGCTGATTTAATAATAACGCCTGAGGCATCTACCATTTTGTCGATTGATAAAAAGAAGGTTTTTAATCATTCATATTCAATGAGAAGTGATCCTATTATTAGAAAAATAAAGTTAATTGCTAAAAAAAATAAAAAATGGATCTTATTAGGATCAATATTTACTAAAGAAAAAAATAAATTAAGAAATAGATCTGTTGTGATTAATCCCAATGGAAAAATAGCAGCCTACTACGATAAAATAAATATGTTTAATGTAAAACTTTCAAAAAAAGAAACTCATAATGAAAGTAAAATATTTGTGCCTGGAAAAATATTAAAATCAGTTAATTTGCCATGGGGCAAGTTAGGTTTAACAATTTGTTATGATTTAAGATTTCCTGAACTTTTCAGAAACTTGAGTAAAAGAAATTTAAATTTTATATCTGTTCCATCAGCTTTTACAAAAATAACAGGAAAAAAACATTGGATAACTTTATTAAGAGCTAGAGCAATAGAAAACTTTTGTTATATTTTTGCACCAGCTCAGACAGGAAAAAATAATACTAAAAGAGAAACTTATGGACACTCAGTAATTATATCACCTGATGGAGATATATTAAAATTGAAGAAAAAAAATCAGGGAATAATTTATACGGATATTGACCCAAAACTTTCAATGAAATTAAGAAAAAAAATACCAAGTTTAAATATAAAAAATAAAGCTTAATTATTACAAAAAATAAAATTTAAAATTATTAGAAAACTAATTAATAAATCAGTTAAAAAATTATCATAAATAGTCTCAAGGTTTGACTTAGGATTTAATCTTAATATAAAGTTAATCAAATTAAATTTAAAAAAAATACAAAATAAAACAAAAAATCATTTTAATACCAATGTATACTTTTAAAAAATTTTCATCCAAATCAATTCCTAAATTTATTTCAGCAAAAGATGAATTTTTGTATTTAGCAAAATATGGAAAAGTCCTTGATTTTACAAGCGGTTGGACTGGTTTTGCAACATTAGGACATAACAATAAAGAAATATTAGACTCAATTAAAAAGCAAATGAAAATTTACTGTCATGTTGATTTTAATGAGTTTGAAAATCCTCTTATAGAAAAATTATCAAAAAAAATAATTCAGTTTTCAAAGTATAAAAATAAAAAAATATGGTATTCTGGAAATAGTGGTAGCGAGGCTTTAGAGGCAGCAATGAAGTTGAGCTATAGTGTTCATTTTAGTAATAATAAAAAAAATAAAACAAAATTTATTCATCGATCTCAATCTTTTCATGGTGCATCGTTACATCCACTTTCTATATCTACCTTTGATATATTTGAAATTTTTAATAAAATTAAGACTAACAATATCGAAATTAATCAAAACAATATTTATACTAAATATAACAGTAAACTAAAAATGGGTATCAAGAATAAAGAGAGTGTTAAACAACACTTAGAAAGATCGCTAAAAAATCTTGAGGATAAAATTAAGAAAAACAATCCAGAGACAATTTGTGCTATGGTAGGCGAAACTCAATTAGGATCTTTAGTTGGAGATGTGCCAGCACAAAAAGGATATTGGAAAGAGGTATCTAAAATTTTGAAAAAATATGATATCCATCTAATTTTAGATGAAATTTATTGTGGCATGGGAAGAAGTGGTAAATTATTTAACTATGAGTGGGATGATGTTAATCCTGACTTAGTTTGTGTAGGAAAAAATACTACTAGTGGGTGCATACCATTTTCTTTTGTTTTATCAAACCAAGTATTTGAAAATAAAATTTTAAAAAATCTAGGAAGAGTTACTTTAGGACATACTTTTCAAGGACATTCTCTAGGATTAGTTGCTACTGATACAGTTCTTAATATAATCAAAAGAGACAAATTATTAAATAGAGTAGAAAAGGTAGGAAAATATATTCAAAAAATAATTGAGGATGAGCTAAAAACAAACCATATGTTTTCAAATATTAGAGGAAGGGGCTTTGGAATTTCAGTTCAGCATCAAGTAAAAAATCAGAATCTTTTTTCTAGTGATTTAAAATCAATTTTACTTGAAAAACATAAAATTTTAATGAATATAAAATTTCACAGAAGCTCATTTACACCATGCTATAATATGAACAAAAGAAATATAGATATGGCTGTAGATAAATTTATTACAACTTTTAAATTATTATCCAAAAATTCAAACAAGTATAATTAATTTAAACAATTATTAAGATTTGTTAAAACTTTTTAAATCTTTTATAGCAACCCATTTAAATATTTTTTTGGCTTTTAATGAGTTTCCTAATATTCTTTTAGGTTCATCTAATCCTTTATTATTAAAAATATATTTCACTTTTAACATTTTTGCTATTTGTAGGATTGAGTAGTTCTTTTTTGCTGATACATTAAATATACCCGATTTGTTAATCTTAAAAGCTTTATGGCTTAGATTTGCTAGATCATTTATGTGAATAAAGTTTCTTATAGAGGAACCTTTATTATTTAAAACTACGGGTGTTTGATTTGCTTTATTTTTTAAAAATTTGTAAATAATTGACGACCTTATTTTAGGCCCATAAACATTTGGTATCCTAAATATTTGATGTTGTAATTTATTTTTTTTAGAAAACTTAATTAATTTATTTTCACAGATTAATTTTAATTTACCATAATTTGTAAATGGTTTTGGAGTATCCTTTTCTTCATTATACTTTATATTTTTTCCATAAACTGCAAAACTAGAAAAATATTGAATCTTTTTAATATTATTTAATTTTATAATTTTAAGAGTGTTATTTATTATATTTATACCTTCATAAAAATATTTTTTTTTTGAAATACTATTGAAGTTTAAATTGAAACTTAAACAAATAACTAGATCTATTTTATTTTCAAATTTTACATTACTAACTCTTTTTTTAGATAGATTAATCTTCTTAAAGCTTTTATTGCTCAGTTTATTAAAATTTATATCTACCTTAAAAATTTTATATTTTTGTTTATAAAATTTAACTAAATACTTACCAATTGATCCTTCTGAACCAATAATTAGTAAGTTTTGCTTCACCGATTTAAATAAATTATTTAATTTTAAATTCTTTACCCATTACAGGTCCAGACCATTTTTTAGATAGAATATCTTCTTTTATTAATAGTGATTGGTAAATACAGTCGTCAATATCTACTTCATATCTATAACTTCCTGCTCTACCAATTGAATAAGTATTTTCTACAAATTTATCAAAATATTTTTTTGCTTTTTTCTGCTCAGATTTAATTGGCACAGGATAATACCTCCCATTTAAAGATGGAATCTCCATTCCAATTAAAGTAGTTTTTGATTTATGTTTCGTAAATTTTTTATATTCAACTAATCTTGTGAAACTTTCTCTATTAGGGTAGTATAAGAAAAATACATTTTTTGGAAAAAGATTTTCTTTTGGAAATACGATTTTATGAAAGTCTCTGCCTATAAAAGCAAGTTTCCCAAATTTAAAGTTAAAAATTTCATCTGGAGAAACAGTATTTATAAAAATATCAAATTTAATTTTTTTTTTATTGATTAATGCAGTCTTATTTTTAAAATTAATTTTTTTTAATTCACTTTTGAGATTAACTTTAACATTTTTTATATTTTTAATATTATCAAAGTAAGAATTGTAACCATCTTTTTCAGTTGGATAACAAGATATATGATCATCAAAAGCTGCTTTAGACCCTTTTTTAATCGTATATCCTTTCGGAGACCAATTAAATGTATCTAGCTTTTTATTGGAATCAACTAACCACATTTTTTTATTATATTGTTCAATAATTTTTTTATATAAAGTTGGCCCAATAGATTTCAGCCAAAATTCTTCTAAGTTATTTGCTTTAATTTTCTTTTTTGAGTTTTTCCTAATCTCTTTTTTGATTCTGTATTTATCAGGCATTTCCTCTATATCATCTGTATTTATTGGATAATTATAAAATTTATTATCTCCTTCCACATAGCTTTTAAATTGGTGATAATTACAGTTCCGTAATTTTAAAAATCTTTTTAGATAATTGAAAGTTTCAATTTTAGTAGTTAAAAAATGTCTTGGACCAAATGTGTATGGGTGGCCACCATAGTAAAAAGTTCTAACCCCTGCTCCAAGAAAACCAGATCTTTCAACAAGGTTTATTTTTGTACCTTTAATATGTGATAAAATTTCTGCAGAAGAGCAACCTGCAAATCCGCCTCCTAAAATTAGAATATTCATATTTTTGGTATAGATTATTTTTTTGAGTTTACAATAGTATTTATTTAATATTTTATGATTATTAACTATCGCAATGAATAATTTAATAATTGGTTCTTCAGGAAAAATTGGATCTTATTATTTAAAAAGGTCAAAACTTTCAAATAATATTTTTACATCTAGAAAAAAAAATAAATTAAAGGGATTAATAAAAATTAATTTTCATAAAAAAGCCTTTTTAGAAACCTTAGAAAAAAATAATATTTCGAAAGCTGTAATTTTTACCGCAATAAGTGATCCTGTGGCATGCGTGAATAATAAAAAAATTAGTCACAAAGTAAACATAGTATTAATTAAAAAAATTATTGATCTATTAATAAAAAAAAATATTTATTTTATTTTTTTTTCATCAGAATATATTTTTTTAGGAAATCGAAAAAATTTATATAGGGAAACTTCTAAAGCAAATACCAAAATGCTTTACGGAAAGCAAAAAATTATAATTGAAAAATATTTAAAAAAAAAAAAATATAATAATTATTCAATTCTTAGACTATCAAAAACTTATGGGGACCAAATGGGTGATAATACATTATTTAGTAATACACTAAAAAATTATTTAAATGGAGTTAGAAAATTTGAAATTGCGCATGATCAGTACTTTAGACCTTTATACGTCAATGATTTAATTAAAGTTATAGATTATTTCTTGAAAAATAAAATAAAAGGAGTTTTTAATATATGTGGAGATCAATATTTAAGTAGATATAATTTAATTAAAAAAATGTTTGAAACTTTAAAAATAAAAGATGTAATTATAAATAAATGTTTATTAGCAAAATTTAATAATAAAATTTTTTTTCCAAAAAAATTAAATCTTTCAAATAAAAAAATCAAAAAAAAGATTGGAATTAAATTTACAAATTTTGAGAAAATATTAAAACGAATAAATGTATAAATTCATCAAATTTAACCATTCAATTACTTTAGAAAAATTTTTAAAAAAAAAAATTAGAAAAGATCAAAATGTGTTTCGATATAATTTTCATGAAAATGAAAAAGATAAAGATCAACTTATGATGATTTGGCAAAAAAAGAATTACTTTTATCCACCAAAAAAATTTTTAGATTCTCAAAAGATATATTTTTTAAAACAAGGAAAACTGAATGTTTATATTTTTAATAAGAATGGAAAATTATTGAAGCTTCATAAGCTCTCAAAAAAAAACCCGGTATGCAAAGTAAAAAAAAATGTTTATCATGCAGATGTTGCTAAAAGTACATATTCAATACATTGCGAAGTTACATCTCATTCATTCAAAAATAGAAAAATTGTATTTATGAATGTAAAAAATCAATCAAAAATTAAAGAAATCCTTATTTCTTGACTTTATATTGTTTAACAACTATTTCCATAACCTATGTTCGAGATAAGATATAATCGATATAAGCATTATTATTGTTGAATTTTATTTTTGTAAGTAAATATGATTAAAAAAATATTTAATGATTTTGATTCAATAAAAAAGAATATTAAAAAAATTGGAAATAAAAAAAAAATTATTCTATGCCATGGGGTGTTTGATCTGTTTCATGCGGGTCATCTTTATTCTTTAAAAAAAGCAAAAGAGCTAGGAGATATTCTAATTGTTAGCTTAACATCAGACAGGTTTGTTAAAAAAGGTCCAAACAGACCTTTTTTTAAATTTGATCAAAGAGCCGATGTAATTGCAGGTTTGTCTGCTGTTGATTATGTTTTAAAAAGTGATTTCGAGACAGCTATCAATGTAATAAAATTTATAAAACCTAAAATTTATTTTAAAGGGCCTGATTATAAAGATTTAAAAAAAGATATAACTGGTAACATTTATAAAGAAATAGAAGCAGTGAAATCTATTGGTGGTAAGGTAGTCTATAGTGACACTGTAACCTTTAGTTCATCTAAAATTTTAAATTCTATTGATATACAAAATAAAGATCAGGATTTATTTATAAAAAACATTAAAAAAAAATACAGTTTTGAATATATTGAAAATAATATATTCAAAAAAATTGCAAATCAAAATATTTTAGTATTTGGTGAAAGTATAATTGATAATTATATTTTTTCAAAATATCTTGGAATTTCTGGCAAGGATCAAATACAAACATTAGAAAAATTAAGTGAAAAAAATTATGCAGGTGGAGCCTTAGCTACTGCTAATAATGTTTCTTCATTTTCTAAAAATATAAAACTTGTTACAGTTTTCGGAAATAATATTGGTCAAATTAATTTTTGTAAAAAAAATTTAAAGAAAAATATAAAGGTAAAATATTTTATTAGGAAAAATTCTCCGACAATAACAAAAACAAAAATTATAGATTTGGATGAAAATCAGAAGGTCTTAGGTCTATATAAATTTAATGATAAAGAAATGGCAAGTTATGAATATAAAAAAGTTTATGAAATATTTAAAAAAAATTTAAAAAAAACAGATATTGTAATTGTTACTGATTATGGTCACTATTTAATAAATGAGCAAATAGCAAAAAAAATTTCTAAATTAAAAAAAACTCTTATAGTAAATACTCAGATAAATGCTGCAAATTTTGGATTTCATGGGATTAGCAAATATAAGGGATGTGAGTGTGCTGTTATTAATGAACTAGAATTAAGATTTGAAACTAGAAATAGAAAAGAAAAAATTTCTAATTTATTAATAAAATTAGCTAAACAATTAAAAATTGGTACTTTAGTTGTTACATGTGGCAACAAAGGCTCTTATGCTTATTCAAGAAAGTTAGATAAAATTTTTTACTGTCCTGCTTTTGCAACAAAAGTAGTTGATAAAATAGGTGCTGGAGATTGTTTTATGAGTGTTTTTGGTATTGTATCAAAATATACTAAAAATGATCTTTTGTTACCAATGTTTATTGCATCAATTGCAACTTCTGAAATTATTTCAAATTTTGGAAATCAAAATAATTTAAATTTGAATTCATTAAAGAAAAATATTCAATATATTTTAAAATAATAAATTATGAAATTATTAGTTACAGGTGGAGCTGGTTTTATTGGAAGTCACTTTGTTGATTTGGCAGTTAAAAAAAAAAATGTAAATAAAATTGTTATAATTGATAATTTAGAGGATGGTTCTTTAAGAAACTTAAAAGATGCATTAAAAAGTAAAAAAGTAAAATTTGTAAAAGCAGATATAAGAGATTTTAATAAGATAAAAAATTTATTTAAGAATATAGATAGTGTCGTTCATTTTGCAGCTTTATCAGATGTAGTCCCCTCGATTGTAGAACCTAAATTATACATGGACAATAATATAAATGGTACAATAAATATTCTTGAATCTATGAAGATAAATAAAGTAAAAAAAATAGTTTATGCTGCATCGTCATCTTGCTATGGAATGCCAAAAAAATTTCCCACTAAAGAAAATTCACCGATGGATCCTAGATATCCTTATGCAATGTCTAAGTTAGTTTGTGAAAATATAATTGAACATTGGAGCAGTGTTTATGGTTTTGAATTTATTTCTTTAAGACTTTTTAATGTTTATGGCACCAGATCTAGAACTAACTCTGCATATGGCGCTGCTCTTGGTGTATTTTTAAAACAAAAAATCTTAAACAAACCTTTCACAATAGTTGGTAACGGAAATCAAAGAAGAGATTTTATTTATGTATCTGATGTCTGTAATGCTTTTTATAAATCATTAAGTAAAAATTTATCAAATCAAAAATTAAACATTGGGTTTGGAAAACCAAGAAAAGTAAATGAAATGGTAAAAATCATTGATGGTCCTAAAACTTACATTCCCAAAAGACCTGGCGAGCCAGATTGCACACACGCGGACATATCTAAAGCAAAAAAATATTTAAAATGGAAACCAAAAGTTACTTTAGAGAATGGCCTTAATGAAGTATTAAAAAATATTAATTATTGGAAAGATGCTCCACTTTGGACGCCAAAAAAAATTAAGCTTGCAACCAAAGATTGGTTTAAATATATAAAAAAATAAAATTATGAATTTATTAATTACAGGCGGTTCAGGTTACGTTGGTTCTAGGCTAATTTATAAACTTTTGGAGGAAACTGATCATAATATTATAAATTATGACATATCTTTATTTGGAGATAAACATCTTCCAAAAAACGAAAATTTTTTTTATTATAAAGAGGATATTACTGATGCAAAGAAATTTGAAGAAGTCATAGTAAAAAAAAAAATTGATACCGTATTACATTTAGCATGTATATCAAATGATCCAACATATGAGCTCAATTCAGAATTATCTAAGAGAATAAATTATGATTGTTTTGAAGATTTAGTTAAAGTGTCAAAAAAAAATAATGTTAAAAAATTTATATACGCATCGACTTGTTCAGTTTATGGTATTTCCGATAGTCCAAATGTAATTGAAACAAATGAGTTAAAACCAATAACAGACTATAATAAATATAAGGCTCTTTGTGAGCCTATTTTACTAAAATATTTAGATAATAATTTTAATGGAATTATAATAAGACCTGCAACTGTATGTGGTTTTAGTGAAAAAATGAGATTTGATTTAACAGTAAATATTTTAACAAATTATGCATATAATAAGGGTTTTATAAGAGTATTTGGTGGTAATCAATCTAGACCTAATTGTCATATAGATGATATGTGTGATCTTTATAAAAAATTAATTCATGATGATATCTCAAAATTTAATGGAGAAATTTTTAATGTTGGAACAGAGAATCTAAAAATTATTGAAGTGGCTGAGAAAGTAAAGTCTGTAATGAAGAATAAACTTAATAAAAATGATATTGAAATTAAAGTGGAAAAGAGTGCAGATATAAGGTCTTATATGATTAATTCGGATAAAATTAAAAATGTTTTAGGGTTTAAATTTAAAAAAACAGTAACAGATGCTATTGAAGATTTATGCGATGCATTCGAAAAAAAGATAATTAAAGATAGCTTTTCGGATGAATGGTCAAATATCAAAGTTTTGACTAAGATAAAAGAAAATAAAAATCAAAACAAAGTGCAGTGAAAAAAATACAAGAAAAATTTGAAAAGAATGGTTATGTAATTGTTCCTGGAGATAAAAAATTACTTAATAAAATTAGAAAAATTATTTTTAATAATATTAAAAATAATAAAAAAATAAAAAATAAAATTGATAATGAAGAAAATATAACCAACATATTTAATAATTTTCATAATTTTATTAGTCTGAAAGAACTTAATTCTTTAAGATTTAATATTTATAAAAAGATTAATGTTGGAAAAATATTTGGCGAAATCTATTATAAAATAGCTAAAGATTATTTAGATGAGCTAGTCGGTAATGAGTTAGCTATGCAGAAAAAAATTAATCTATCGATCCAAATGCCAAATGATAAAGATTCCTTATTAGATCTTCATTCAGATATTTATGCAGGCGAAAGTCCATTTCAAGTTGTGGTGTGGATACCATTAGTTGACGCTTATGATTCAAAGTCAATGTTTTTTACTAAACCAAGTTTTAATAAAAAAATGAATGAAAAATTACTAAATACTGACGATTTTACTACTAAAGAGATGTATAATAAAAACAAGAAAAACTTTAAATTTTTAAATATTAAATACGGAGATATTTTAATTTTTTCTCCAATAATTTTACATGGAAATACAATAAACAAAACAAAAGAAACTAGGTTTTCACTAAATTGCAGATTTAAAAATTTACTTTCACCATATGATGTTACGGTCAAATCACATAGAAATATACCTAATTTTTACAGACCTTTAAATATAAAGCCAATGACAAAAATTGGTTTTAATTATTTAAAAAAATATTCAAAATAAATTATGAAAAAATATGCTGGTTATATTAATCTTAAAAATTTAAATGGAGTACTTTATCCATCTTCTATTCAAAATATTATGATGAAAGATTTCATACAAAATGTTTTAGGGGGAAATTTTTATTTATCTCCAACTGAACTTTTACAAGCAAAATACCCAATTACATTAAAAACTCTTATAGGAAAAGAAACAAAAGTCGATGGTATTGTAATGTTATCAAGTTTCTATTTACCAGAAAACTATTTTGTTAGAAAACAATTATACAAAGAAATTGTTAAAATGAAAAAATCGGTTCATTTTATTTTAGATGAATTAGAATATAGATCAAATAAAGATATTGATAAAATTGAGGAATATTTAATATTTAATAATGAATTTTTTACAAATACAAGAATGAAACTAAATAAAGAAGAAAAATCTTTTATGAAAAATTTTAGTAAAGTTAGTTTCGTATAATAATTTAATTTTTAATTTTACTCAAAATAAATAAATTCATAATCTCCAGTATACCCTGAATTTTTTAATAACCAAATCCATTCTTTTTTTGAAAAAAAAGATTCGCATGTTAATGCCCAACACTGCAGATTGAAAAGTTCTTTATCATTTCTATAACTTTCAGAACAAATAAAATGTTTTTTTCCAACTCTTTGAATTTCTTTAATTGCTTGAATTAGATAATTTATTTGTAAATTGTGTAAGGTGTTAATTGAAAATACAAAGTCAAATTCTTTTGTTTTAAACTTTAATTTTTTTCTCAAATCCCCTTTATTTAAAAATTTTCTAATTTCTTTTTTTGATTTTTTTAATCCATACCTTGAAATATCAATTCCCTTGATTGTGATATCTGGAAGAATTTTTTTGATTTCATATAATAAGAAAGCTTTACCACAACCCAGATCTAAAACTTTTGATTTATTTTTAAGTTTATATCTTTTAATAAATTTTTTTGCTACTTGTTCCCATCTACCAGGTATATATTTGTATCCTCCGTAACCAAATTTTCTATTTCCATCCCAATAATCATAACCATATTTTTTTGAAATAGTCATACATTCAGCCTTTTTATTTACCATCCTTTCAATATAATCCCTCTTAGTTTTAGTGTGGAGTGATGTAATTATTTTAAGTTCTTTCACAACTTTACCAATTCTTATTTAGATCAGCATCATTCTTTAGACTTATAAATGTTGGGCCATTTATTTTATAAGTTTTTTTGACAAATTTTTCAGTTTCTATTCCATTTTTAGGATAAAAAGATTTTATATTTTTCATTAGTGACATTAATTTTTTAGCATCTATTTCGCTATGAGTGGGTCCTAAAGAGGGGTAATCAGCAAAACCAACAAGATTCACATTTGCTTTTTGTTGATCTATGTCTAATTTTACTTGTTCAAATGGTCTCTCAATTAAAAATGGAGTAATTGTATAAACCCAGGGTTTTAACCCTTGCAATGCTGCTCCTGAAGCAAATCCAATAATACTTTGTTCACATATACCTAAATTAAAAAATCTACTAGAGTGTTCTTTTCTAAAACTATCAAAAATTCCATATCCAATATCACCTACAATTAAAATTATTTTTTTGTCTTTTCTTGCAAGTTCTGTAATTACTTTTCCAAACGTTCTTCTCATTTAAAAACCCAATCTTTTTTTTGCAATATTTAATTCATCCATACTCAGTTTTCTTGCGTGCCAAACAGGATCGTTTTCAAATTCTTTAACTCCTTTACCTTTTATGGTGTTAAAAATAATTACAGTTGGTACTTTTGTTTTATTTTTTTGATTGAGGGATTTTAATATTAAATTAAAATCATGCCCATTTTTTACATTAATACAATTTATATTAAAAGATTTTATTTTGTTTACTAAATTATGGAGAGGAATTGCATCATCTAGTTTTGAAAGAGCTTGAATCTTGTTATAGTCAATTAGTATAATTAAATTATCAAGTTGATGTTTTGATGCTATCAAAAGTGTTTCCCAAGTAGTACCTTCTTGACATTCACCATCACTTATTAAAACGTAAATTTTTTCTTTTTTTTTTAGAATTTTGTTAGCAAAAGCCATACCTGCTGCTATAGGTAATCCATGACCAAGGCTACCCGTTGTACAATAAATTCCATTTTTTTCGTCAATTTCCAGATGAGTCGTAATTTTAGGTTTCAGTCCTTTTTCTCTTAGTAAAATACAAAGTGGAAAAGATGCATGAGCTTTGCTTAAAATAAATTTATCTTTTTTTTTTAGTATTTTGGAATATAGGGCTATAATTATTTCTATCATAGAAAAACTACCGCCTAAATGAGCTTCCTTTTTTTTCTGAAACATAATTAAAGTCTCTTGACGTAATTTAATAGCTTTTAATTTTAATTTGTTTAGTTCGAATTTTGAAATCATATAATTTTTTTATAAAATGCTTATATTACATATCTTATGAAATAAAATATTTAAATTACCAATATTTAAAGTAAAGTTAAAGCTTAATGAAAAACTACCAAATATATATTAAGTTATTTTTTTTAGTGCCTATAATATTATTATTATTTATAATCAGAATTTTTAAGGATTTTAGAATCAACAAAATTATTTCACACAAAATAGGGCATATGACATTTCCGATTGAAATTTATATTTGTGAAAAAAAAGATAATCCAAAGAAAATTCCTGTCATTTGGTTTTTTGATAGAAGAATAGCTAATCAATTTTTGAAAAAACAATGGTCAAAAAAACTATTGATTTTACCAAGACATGTGTTGGAACCAATTTATATTTTATTTAAAAAATATAAATTTTTTTATATGTTTCTTGAGGATTTTAGCAAAGATTCTGAAGAAGTTAAAAGAAGTCTCAAGGATGGAGTGAAACATATAGATGATAAAAAAGTATTGTCTAAATATAAACCTACTATTGAATTTAACCATAACGAAAAAATTGAAGGTGAGAATTATTTAAAAAAAATAGGATTTGATAATACAAAATTTTTTGCTTTTGCTTCCAGAACCCCTGACTTTCATAATGAAAAAGAAGGTTCAGTTAGAAACACAGATATTAATAGTAATAATCTAGCAGTAAATTTTTTGATATCGAAAGGATATAAAGCAATAAGAATGGGAAGAAATGAGTCAAAAAAAATTAAATTAAACAACTCAAACATTGTAGATTATGCAAGCTCTCACTGTGGCAGTGATTTTTTAGATTTTTATATAATATCTAAATGTGAATTTTTGATATCAGCTTCCACTGGTATTACTAGAGTGGCAGCCTTATTTAGAAAACCGTGTTTAGTAGTAGACGAATTGAATCCTTATGATCTTGATCGATTACCAGAAAGGATAATGCTTTTATTAAAAAAAATTAAAAATATAAAAACAGGTAAATTTATTAGCTTTCAAGAGGCTTATGAAAAAAAACTAAATTATATTGGCGGGCATTTAGAATTAAATAAGTTAGGATATAAACTTATTGATAATAGTGAATTTGAGATAAAAAGAGCTACAGAAAGTTTTTTTGATTTAATAAATAATGATATTAGTTTAAATGAAAATTTACAAAAGCAAAAAAAATATTGGCAAAATGTAGAAGAACACTTCGGATTTAAAAATAAGAGTACCATTATTTGTCCTGATTTTTATTCAAATAATAAT
>MDSZ01218824.1_pt1 | contig 14261 bp, 17 predicted proteins | sample 811201 | NCBI WGS metagenome assembly MDSZ01 (sample SAMN05326647, study PRJNA326480) | marine metagenome | isolation source: seawater | place: Indian Ocean: North | collected 2010
AAAGGAGATACTGGTTCAGTCGGTTCAACTGGTGCAAAAGGTGATAAAGGTGATAAAGGAGATACTGGAGCAACTGGTTCTCAGGGAGCACAAGGATATTCTGGACCTACTGGTAATAGCCACTTAAGTAATGTTGCCAGTATCACGTATAATTCTAAAACAGGTAAAGTAGTAGTAACTATAGGCAAAACAGCCTATAATTTAGCCATATCTAAGTAAGAATATAGGTATGAATACAGATTCAATAACTAATTTAAATCAAAGGAGTAATGATAGATGGCTACCAAAAAGAACGGTAATGGCAGTAGTACATGCCCAAAATGTACCAATGGAAATGGCAAGAAAGTACAAGAATGTACAAATAAACGTCAAGCTCTTTCACAACTTAAAAGAAAAAAATGAACAACTTTTAAATTTCTTAACGACAAACAAAAAGAGTTCTATAAACAGTTAGAAGCTTATACTATTACCTTTTGTACAGGCCCAGCTGGAACGGGAAAAAGCTTTATCTCTATCTACCACGCACTTCGACAGCTAGCCAGTAAAGAAAATTCAATTGATGGCATTATTTTATGTAGACCTCTAATCACAGTTGATAACGAAGGTATTGGTTTTTTACCAGGAACTTTAGAAGATAAAGTTGATCCTTATATGATGGCGTATTGGCAAATTATTGAGAAATTAGTAGGCAAAGCTATTCTTCATAATTTAGTCGAAGGAGGGGTTATCAAAGTGATACCCGTAGCATTTTTTAGAGGTCTAAGTATTGAAAATAAAGTTATACTTTATGATGAAGCTCAAAACTCTACAAGCTCCGCTATGAAGTCGTTTTTGACTAGAATCGGCCATAACTCTAAGATGGTTATTATGGGTGATATCAAGCAAACTGATCGAAAAGGTGTTACTGGATTACAGGATGGAATGGAGAGATTAAAGGGCTTACCTAAAGTTAGTAGCTTTGAATTTACAAATGACGATATTGTACGGCATGATTTGATAAATCAGATCCTAGAGCGCTACGAGATCGATCCTGAGAAATAACTTGACAATTTTTGTGTTCTGGAGTATATTAAATCATGCGATTAGTGCCTGCCCATAAAGATGAAGTTATTAACGTCAACGAGCGTGTCGTTAGTAATGCACGTACTGTTGCAGAATTAGAAAAGTATCGAAATCAGCCTGCTGACTTAGATACTGATTTTAGTGCCACCCCTGGCGCAGAAACGGTCGAAGATTTCTTATTTAAAAAATATAAGACTTTAGACGAGCTAGGTTAGTATTATGGCGAACTGGTCGCATTGGTATAAGAACGCAATCGTGTCCGAAACGTCTGAGTATCAGGGAACCGGAAACGTTACTTTAGATGCAAAGTATATGTTTGCTGGATTTCTTCAGTCTTTCTTTAAGACACAAACACGTTACAAGTGGGATAGTAATATACAACTCACTAAAATTTTAATTGCAGATAAAAATGCAATTGATATTGGAGTTGTTGAGCGTAGACCATCAGTTATTATATCAAGAGGAAGTTTAGGTTGGGCTTATGCAACACGAGGCCAGGGTGCTTTAGGGCACACAGCTAAAGGTCGAGTCACAGTAGGCTCACTATCAACTGGACAACTAGAAGACAGTACTTTAACGGATTTAATTCGTGGCAGTATTACAATTAACTGTATTGCAAAGTATGGGTTACAAGCAGAAGAACTTGCTAACTTAGTTTTCTTTGCATTATCAGGTAATAAAGATAAGTTTTTTGACAGAGGAATACATAGCTTAACAGGTTTAGCAATTGGCGAAGAGAGTATATTGCGTTCAAATAGTGATATTGAATTAACAGCTGTACCAGTATCATTGCAGTTTAGTTTGGTAAAAGATGTTTTCACGTCTTTCCAATCCCGAGATTTGGTACTTCACTACACAAGTTCTGAATACCCAGTTAAGGATTGGTATGAGGGATCTGCATTCAATGTGAATGTAAGTGGTAATGTCGTTACAACATACACTGCTCCTGATACTGGTGAATCTTTAACAGCAACTTATGTTGATGCAACGAGTGGAGAATCACGTACTCAAGTTTCTTTAACTGGTGCAATTAATGGCTCAAATAAAACCTTTACATTACCAAATAATGAGTATGCATTAGGTTATTACAAAATTCTGAGTTCAGCAGTTGTGGATATTGAACAGCAATCACCTTTCTATCCAACACCATATGCAACAGCTAGCGGATTAGCTTACAGTGGAGTAGCACAGCAAGTGTTGGCTTCTGGTACAAGTTCAGGCACAAGTATTACTCAAAGTCAATATAGAGATGATGGAACTACAACGTATCCATAAAGATGAGGAAATATGACTAAATTAGCAGCAGAGCAAATTAAAATGGCAGCGTTTCATGATGAGTTAGAAAAGTTAGGCGCTGCTCCAGCAATTTTAGCTGGATTAGCAAGACTGTTACCTGCTATTGGGCGTATTGGAGCACGAGCAGCTGCCGGAGTTGGTAAAAGGTTTGCTAGTGGTGCACAGTATGCAAAGTCTATGCGTCCTACAAAAATTTTAAAAAAAGCACCAAAGACAACTATAAAAAGACCAGGAATATTTCAAAGAATGGGAGGACAAGCAACAAGAAATACTAGATTGTTGTTTACAAACCCTGCAAAACTTATGAGAGAGCAGTATAAAGGTATGCGTACTTTTACAACTAGCGCTAAATCATCAAAGATACGAGGCGGCAAGTACTATGGTCGCTTTGGAAAACCAAAAAAAGTATTAGGCTATAATCGTGCCGGTCAAGCAATTGTTCAGAGAAGTCCTTTAGGTACAGCTACCATTGGACTTGGATTTTCAGGAGCTGGAATGGGAGGATTAGAGTTTGCTACTAATAAGTACGACGAACAAGGTCGCAAACGTAGTTTAGGTCAACGTTTAGGAAGAGCTGGGCGTGAAGGTGCCATTTGGACCGTCGCTCCCACAGCCGCTATGGGATACTATGGACTCAAATTTGTGCATGATATAGCAAAAAGTTCCAAACAGACCAAACCACAGACGTTAAGTCAAGCGAACTTAAATTACAATAATCAGCTTCCGATGGGAATGTCGTAAGCTGTTAAATTAGTTAATAGGAGGAACATATAATGGCATATGTAAAACCAGGTGTTGAGATCAAACAGGTCCAAGCCTCTGCTACGCCGATATTGAACCCTGCCGATCTACCTAGTGTGGTCGTTGGTCCCGGATACTATGTACATCCTTACGGTCCAGCAACAACATCCGTAGGTGGAGATTCTTACTATACATATAGTGGAACTGCTTTAGAAGTAGATTTATCTAACTCTAATGCATCTTATAACACTATCGATAGTCCAGACGAGTCTCTAGCAATCGTAGATTTAGTAGGTAAGGGTGGAAGCGCAGCTGGCACAATTACACATTTATCAGATAGTCAATGGAGCATTTCTGGCTCTAAGATTACTATTGATGCGTCAATTGGCTCGTTCTCTACTACAAATACTGCAGAAGTGCACGTATCGTGGAGAACTTTAAGAACTGATCTTAACTCATATCAAGTAATAAATAGTACTTCAGAAATAAGTACTAAAATTGGAGACCCAGTTTCCTACAACCCACTTGCATTTGGTGTGTCTGTAGCAATGTCTAATGCTGGATCTGCTATTGGTGCCTACGGTATCCCTAAAGATACTGGAGACTCAGTTGCAGTTTCAGATTATGAATCAGCTATGGATGACTTATTATTAAATGATGTATATGCAGTAGCTCCAGCAGCACAGATTGCAGGACTAGAAGCAGCAATGAAAACGAAAGTTGAAGCAGCTTCTGTACCAGCAGTGAAAAAAGAGCGTATTGCTATCACTAATACTAAGATTCCAACTACAAACGGGTATTATCGTGGTCAAGGTGGAGCAGAAAATAAAGCTAACGTAGCTGGTGATGTTAGAGATGCTAATGCAGCATTCTCAAAACGTGTTGTTAGAACACACCCAGATATAGCTTATATTATCGAAAACCGTCACGTTAATACTTTGAAGAAGGATTGGATCGCTGAAAGTTTCTACAATGCAGGTGTATCTCAGTATGGAGCATCAGGCTTCGATGAAATCGGCGCTTATGCGAAATTTACTGGTACTACAAACGTAGGAACAAAAACATATTATTATGGTGATAATATTACTGACGCAATAGTAACTGAATTAATCGCAGCAGGAGTCACAGAGATGAATGCATTTGTACCAGTACCAGGTTGGGCTTATAGTGCAGCTGTCGCTGGACAATCAGCAGGACTTGCTCCTGAGCAACCATTCACTAACATGCCTGTAGCAGGTCTACTTCTTACTCATGGATCGCAAGATCACTTTATAGAAGCTGATTTGAATACAATGGCAGGTGGTGGAGCTTATGTGATGACACAAAAGTCTGCAGCAGCACCAATTGTGTCTAGACATCAAGTTACTACTGATGTTACAAGTATTGCAAAAAGAGAGTTGAGTGTGACACGTGCAGTGGATTACTCATCTAAATTTATAAGACAAGGGTTAGAGCCTTATATAGGTCGATATAATATCACACCTCAGTTTTTAAAATTATTTAACTCTGTACTAGTTGCTCAAGGTTTATTCCTTGTACGTAACGGTGTATTAAATGATTTTAAAGTTGCGAGTGTGAAAGTAGACGAGACAGCTCCAGATACAATCTTAGCTGATATCGAGATACTGGTCAAATACCCTGTAAACTATATTAAGATTCAGCTTATTTTCTAAACCTATTGATTTAGGTTTTAAAATAAGTTATAATTAATAATACCTTTAAGGAGGAATAATTATGGCGACAAGAAAAACAGTCAATGACTTTACAGATACTAATGGGCCGAATACAGTACAGCCTTACGACGTGTTTGGAAAAGGAACTGGATTTGTTTCCGCTGAATCTGTAATAGTAGCAGCGGGACTACCAGCATGGGACGATAATACGTTAACAGACATGATTCCAATTGGATTAGTTGAGAATGCAAACATTCAACAGAATAAAGCATTACAACAATTATTTGAAATTGGATCACGTAGACCTTTTTTCGTACCAGGTAGACACCAGATACAGGCCGCAATGTCTAGAGTTATTTTCAATGGCCCATCATTAATGAAAGCTCTTTATTATTTAGTAGGAGAAGATACCGATGGTGTATCTAATGCATCCCTTGGTGGAATCAACATAGATGACTTACCAGGTTTTGGTAACTTTGCAGATACGACAGAAGATCTGTCCGCAGATTCAGATCCATTATGGATCAACTTAGCATCTGAAATGTTTAATCATCCATTTGGTTTAGCTTTCTTACTAAAAAATATGGAAGGTGGAAATTATGGTGGAGTTTTCTTAGAAGAGTGTTTTGTACAAGCGCATCAGTTCTCTGTTGCATCTCAGCAAACAGTTCTTTTAGAAAACGTGTCTCTTAGAGCAGCGAGAGTTGTAGGAATATCTGCAGAATCAATGCCGGGAGAAGCCGCTAATAATACATTAGACGCGAGCTAAGCAATACCTTAGTAATAGTATCCTACATTTAGGCTAAAAAAAATAAAGGGGGTAAGTTTTAACGCTTATCCCCCTTATTTAAATTTTATCAGGGTATACAGGTATGCCCATAAAATTTATTTTATCTTTATTTAGCCCATTTTCCCACTTTTACAATACGTGCTATGATACCATAGACACTTGTATCCATAAATGCGTCAGTGGCTGACTCATTCTCAGGTTTTGCATCCCCATTCTTTACCAACAAATTCAATAACCTTTGAATTTTATCATTCATCCTAATAATCAACCCTGTTAAACTCATTAAGGTATCTTCCTTTGTTGCTAGTGTTGTGCCTAATGCAATATTACCTGGACCGTAGTCCCTTTGTTTTTTGCAAAATACTTCGTAGTCTTCTGCTTGTATACGTTTAAACTCTACCATCATTTCTGGGTAAACTCTTTCACAAAATTCTACAGCAGTTTCTACTTTTGATTCTTTAACCATATTTATCTCCTAATGTATCCAACAATCACCAATGTGAGCATCTGCTTCCATTGGAACTGAAGGTGCGTAAAAGTTAAAAGCGGTAACCATCTCAGTTTCCACTAGTTTCGCTACTTTATCTACACAGTCAATATGAGCTTCAACCAAAATCTCATCATGTACAACATTAATTAATCTAGCGTCATACTCATATTTATCTATTCTACGTTTAATTCTACACATAGCAAGTTTTGTAGTACTTGCACCGGTACCTTGAAACGGTAGATTCTTAGCAATGTTTAGTGCATGTGAAGCTTGACGTCCGTCTTCCCAATCCATTGACGATAAATCACTTTGCCTATTGTCAAGTGGTGATAACGCAACATGTGTACGTCGTGCATGAGATTCAAGTCTATCCATAGCTTGTTTAATATACGGGAAGGTAAAGAAGTATTTATTAATCAAATATCTTGCTTCCTGCATATTTATATCAAGTGTATGGCTAAGCTTCATCGGCCCCATTCCATATATCAACCCAAATGTAATTGCTTTTGCAGCTGTTCGTTCTTTCTTACTTACATCATCATAAGGAATATTAAATACTAACGATGCAGAGTTAGTATGTAAGTCAACTCCTCTTTTTAGAGCATCTAAAAATTTAGGCTCTTGACTTAGATGTGCAAGTAATCGTAATTCCTGACCAGAAAAATCTGCAGCAATAATTTTGTAATCTGGAGACTGCGCAGTAAAAGCTGCACGATATTCAGCTTCACTAGGAATGTTTTGCATATTTGGATTACTACTTGCATAGCGTCCAGTATGTGCTCTTCCCAATTGCCAAAATTCAGCATGGATTCTACCACTTACGGAATGTACATTCTTATCATAAAACTCTTCACCATATGTATTAACCTTTTTCATAGCTATACGATAGTCAAGTAAAGATTTCACAGCAGGATGATTACTGTATTTTTTCAGTGCATCTGTCCCTGTTGATGTGATTTCTTTGCTACATATCTGCTGTAAGATCGGTAAAATCTGTTTTGGTGATTTGTAGTTTATATCTGGGTTACCAAATATATCTTGTTTACAATAAGGTTTGTAGTGTTCATTTAGTATTTCTTTTGCTTTTACAGCTTGCTCTAAAGCAGAATCTTTTAAAGCTAGCCATTTTGCACGGTCTAAATAAATACCGTTTAGTTCCATATCCCCTGTAGCACGAAGGCACTCATTCTCAAGATCTGCGAGTGTCCCCATGTTATTTTGTTTAATTTTTAATAGCAGAGTTTCATATAACGGGATTAAGTTTTTTACATCATCTGCTGCGTATTTTAGTTGTTGATCTGTAAATGTATCTCCTAGTTTCATATTCACAAATGTTTTCTGTTGCTCTTTACTCATAGAAAGGCCAAGATACTTTGAAAGTACCTCATCTAAACTATGTTGAGCAGTTAGTTGACCTTGTGTAATAAGACAATCCATAAGGAATGTATCTTTTAGGTTTTGCATATCAATATAAAAATTTGCCTTTAACATCTTGTAGTCAAACTTTGCATTGTGTAATACTTTTATACATTTATCGAGCTCTAGCCATTGTAACAATGGGTCGAGATGATCTTTTGTTTCTGCTACATCAATTACATATTGTCGTTCTGCATCACCTATAGCTATTAGGAGAACATCATCAACTAGTGGATCTAATCCACTTGTCTCAGTATCTAAAGCTATGATTTCTTTTTTACTGACATATTCTAAACATTCGTTTATCTTTTCTTTTGTATTAGTGTATATCATCATATAAGAATGGTTCTAACATTTTTCTTAGACGCTTCGTTCTAAGTTTTATCAAGACTTTCTCTTTTATCTGCCTAATCCGTTCGCGAGTTAGTCCTAAGTCAACTCCAATCTCTTCCAATGTATATGTACGCACATTATCTATACCATAATACATGTAGATAATATGTTTTTCACGTTCTGTAAATTCACTCAGTACAGTATCAAATTCTTGTTTTACTGCATCTACCCAAGCTTCTGTTTGTGTTACATCTACGTTTGATGGAAGAACATCTTGAAGTGTCTTTTTGTTATCGGTTTGTGGAGCATCTAATGGAACATACGAGTATGAATACTTAGAATCTTCTATTAGTTTACTCTCACCTAGCTCATTTAGTTTCATTTTTACCTCTTGATCAGATAGAGATGATCCAGCCTGAGCTTCTAAATCTAAGCGTAGTTTGCTTAGTCGTGTTATATTTGTTATTTTATTGACTGGAAGTCTAATAAGTTTAGCATGTTCATGAATACTATTCATAATAGATTGTCTAATCCACCATACCGCATAGGTAATAAAGTTATTAGTTCTTTCTATATCAAACTTATTAAAAGCCTTCACAAGCCCTAAATTGCCTTCTGCAATTAATTCATCTAAGGGTAATCCTTGATTTTGATATTGTCGTGCAATAGACACTACAAACTTAAGATGACAGTTAGCAAGCTTTTGATAAGCAGCCTGATTTCCGGCTTTTGCTTTAATAATTAGCTCTCGCTCTTCTTCTTTAGTTAGTTTTGTGTCTGTCCACAATGATTTAAAGTATTGATCTAATCCTGGCATAATAAAGTACATGAGGGAGCAACAAGTACTCCCTCATTTAAGATATTAAATCTTACTTCTTTTTTCCAGCACTTAATGCACCCAAAGCATCTACGATACCTTGACCACCTAAGTAAGATGGAACTATTACTACAACTGCACCTATAATTTGCTCAGAAGCTTCAGGAGTTAAACCCATCCAGTCTGTTGCAATAACTGTTAATAGGCCGCCAATAGCTACCCATAGTTTTCTTGAACTTAGTTTTTCTTTCATGTATTTCCTCTAGGTTAATAGTTAAAAAGTTTGAATAAATTGCGGTGGATTATGCTGTTTCCTAATATAGTTTAGAACCAGCTGTGCTCCAACTTGTGCAATTATCCTGTTGCCAACTTGTACAATTCCAGCGTTTAGCTCATGCGCTCGTTGACAGCTACCACCTTCTCCATTATCTGCATCAGTGCCCAATGTTGCTATCATATTTGAGAGGGTGTTTTTGGGGTGTTTTGTGAATGCAGCAATTGAGCTGCCTTCTGAACGTAAGTCAATCCAGTATTGATCTGGATTATCATTACAGCCCCAAGTGAATAACATTTTACGAAACTTTGCATTGTCTACACACGATATAACGCAAGTGTAAGCATTTAGTTCCGAGGGACTCGTTATTCTTTCGATTATTGAATCGAACCCGTAGTTTGCAGAGACAGAGTTTACTTTGTATTCCATGAAGTCATCTTCATCAAAGTTTTGATATGATAAGTTTGGTGTGTCAACCGTATCATCATCAGCAAAAGTAAAATGTGTATCTGGTAGTTGTTTATGTTGTTTTAGGTGATATAAGGTTGAAGCTAGCCAGCTACCAATACCTCCAGCACCTACAACTAATATTTTACGCATCATGTGTTTGTCCTCTATTAATTGTTAATATAGTACTCGGCGAAAAGAATCGCGTATTTTCTTGCCCATCATAATAATAGGACTTTATCTCTTTTAGTTTTGGGGAGTAGATTACATAAATACCTGCATAGCCTGCTCCTAATATATCAGTTTCTGATGGTATAGGTGCATGATGTGGATGAGTATGAAAAATACCTACCAAATCTAAATTACTATTACTATCAAAATGAGTTGTTCTTTTTAATACATTAAAAAATTCATTTTGATCAGGTATGTAATGTACTGCCTTATTTTTATTACTTCTATTTGTTAAGGGTATAAACTCCGTACAAGTATAAGAACTCTCGTCAGATTTACCAACGAGAGCTCCACATACTTCTAATTCTGGAGAGTTATCCCCATAATTAATCATTGCCTCTAAAATATCTTTAGTGACATTTAATTTCATTATCTACGAGACTTTCTCTTAGCTTGCTTCTCACGTCTCAACGCTACTAAGTAGCTTGGAGTTTTATGCTCTATTTGAGCTGGAGTAAAGATCTTTGTTACTTGTGTTTCAGAGATCCCAAGCATTCTTGATAAAGTACTAATATGTAGATTATACCTTTGAGTTACAGCTTGTACAGGTTTGTTTGTTCTACGTCCAAGTCCACCTGTCTCAGTTTTTCCAGCAAATCTTGGCTGGTGATTAACTAATTTACTTGTACCAGAGGTTGAATGTGTTCTATCAATACCAAACACAGTCTTACGTCTAAATGCATCGAGGCCACCATAGGTTGGTAGATTTCTAATACCTTTAGCTTGTAAGCGCTCCATTACAGTCGCAACACATACACCATCTCTGAATAAATCAGCAGTCCATTGTCTAATGGTTGGATCCTTAAAAGTATCATATGTAGGATTTACACCAGTCATTTTAATCCCGGCATCTTTACATAATCCTGCTATAACAGTTTCTGATACTTTCAATGTTTTACTAATTGGTTGTACAAACTTAACTGATGAGTTTTGATAAATCCCTTTGTGGGCTTTATACAGCATAAATTGCTTCTTTACATAGTTGATTGCCTTTTGTCTAGCTTTTCCTGTAAATCGACTCATTTGTTTTAAAGTATTTAAGTTTATTCTCATGCGAATTTCCTTGGTTTATTTTGTTGTTATTATTCAGTTTCAAGTAAGGGGAGCATGACGCTCACACTCCCCTTCTTTATAGTTGTTCTATCCGCCAACTAAAGCGTTTGTAAGAGTAACATCTTCAGCGTCTAAAAGACTTTCCAATGTAATACTCTCAGGACTTGTTTGAGTGCCATTGATGTAGGCCCATTTACCATTCTCATCACACTCTTGTTTGATTCTGTCAAGAACATTCACGGCAGAATCCATTACTTCATCGTGACCACGACTGGACACGATCTTTAAGTGTACCTTATTATTTAAGGCATTATCTATTTCGTTTACTTTTGACATGTCTTAGTTCCCATTGTTTGTTAACGTGTTTATATGTTGTGCAACTAGTGCATCATTATGCAATGCATAAATTCGATTTACTAGTTTGTCCATACCTACTTGTGAAGTAGATTTATCAACAATGCAGATATATTGTCCGGTGTTGTAATCATATACACCGCAACTATTTTTATCTTCACTTTCATAATTCTTCTCCAAGAAGTAAGTTCTCATTTTACCATCGATTCGGTAACCAAACTTATTATCCTCACCAATTCTATGATCAGTTGCTGTAAGATCAAAGAGCGACTCTGTCTCACTTAGGAGTAGCTTTGATTTTTCAACCGCAGTTACATAAGCTGATTTACCATCTTCTATTATATCTTTAATGTCATCTGCTTCAACATCAAGCACAACTGTTCCATCTAGTAATGCAGTGACCACTTCCATGATATGATATTTTTTACGAAGGTTTATGATTTTGTGAGTATTCTTAACTCTAAATTCCCGATCTCCTAGTACGAGATACATCTTGCCTTTTTTTCGTTCAAGTGGAAACTTAAGAGTTACGTTTGTATGATCAAAATCATCTCTCACATTTATGTCAATGCCGCGCTGCAGATACTTGTGAAAGTATAACGAACAAGCACTAACACTTTTTACGAAGCTATCAAAGTCAGGTTGATTCTCAAAGCATATACCACGTTCTAAAATGTCACCCATCTCTTTGTAGTTGATGCGCTTCTCATTGAGGTACCATCGCGTACTCGTGACATTATTTACGTTTGTTGAGGTAACAGAGCTTACATTGAATTTAATATCTCCAATAGTTCCTGCTACATCTAAGCCTCGATCAGCTATCGATTGAATCCCGCTTGCAAAAGAGGTAATCATTGTATCAAAATAAATATCTTGTATATTTTGATAACGTGTAAGATTAGATACTAGATTATGTACCCAATGCTCCATTACGGTTGCAGCTGCACAGGTTTTATCAATCGTTAGATGTTGACCTTGATATTCAACGCCATTCTTACTAAAGATCATATCATTAATCTTTAGTTGTTTTGTTTCATCTTTCAGTAAGTCTAGTTTGTCCTTTGTCTTTTGTCTAATACGCTCTTGCGCGTTTTCTTCTCTTTGCTTGCGTATTTCTCTTTTCAAAAAGATTTTCAAACTACGTCGTAATTCATTATTATCAACTAAGTCAAAATCTTCTTTTACAATTCCTTTTTGACGAATGTAGTGTTTAAACACTGCATCATCTTGAGGAACTTCAGCTTGGTCATCGAGAAATAATAATTTACCAAGATGAAGTTTATCTTGCCTGTAAGAAGTCTCTGGCTTGTATAGTATCCTACCAACATCACAATAGTTATATGCTTCATGTGTGTGTGGTAAGATATATAGCTCAGCATCATTAGATCCATTCCAATAACCACTGTTAGGGCGATTATTATGGGCTTCTAAGATACACATACGTGTATTATCCATTTCACCTACAAATGTAATCATCTTCATATCAGATAAACCGCATAAAGCTTCTTTTACTTTATCACTAATTTGTGACATAGGTGAAGTGGTTACTTTCATAGTAGGCCACCATTTTTTTGCATTAACTTTAAGTTTATTAAAATCATCTATATCAGCTCGAGAGTCACTTTTAGATCGGTTGTTTATCTTATCGATATTTTCATGAATTTGATCTCTAAGTGCTTTACTTGCTTCTGCAAGATTCTCAAATATTTGAGTAGTAGCTATCTTTATCCCTAGTAGTTTTAGTAATGTAATAGCATACTTGTATTCGCTTAGATCTTTTAAGTCAGCTTTTGATAGATTGCGAAAACCGTGAAGGACAGTTTTATCATCAAATAAAGCTCTGGAATTATATCCATAGCCATCATCTTTGATATTTTTTACCCAACCAGTTTTTAGATTGTCACGACATAATTGTTCGTTGACTCTCATAGCTCTATCATGCTCGTCTTCAGGATCCGGAAATTTATGTATTTGAACTTGGTCATCACTAGCTCGCATGTGACATACAACTTTATCTGTAGCTTCAATGTAATGAAACATTTTAAAGCTTGCAAGTTCATCGTCATCATCTGGACCTAGCCCATACGTTGTAAGAGGGTTCGCTAGCTTTTGTATTTGCTCCACTGACAACCCAAGTGAGTACAGCGAATTAATCGCTGGCAGTAAGTCTTTTTTTGTCTGCATTTTTCTGTTTCCTTTTAGTTGTTAATCAAATAAGTTCGCTTTTTCAGTAGCATCTGCAGCAGGTTGAACCATAGGTTTTAACTCTGCAACTGGTACAGCTGTAAATACAAGGTAATTATTATGATCAGGAAATGTTGTAATCTGTTTCCCAATACAGTCTCCGAGGTTATCAAAACTGTAAAATTTTAGAAGCTTTGCGAGTGCTGAGCTTGCTGAAATGTTTCCAGTCTCATCCAAAGAGAGCCATAAGCCTTGTATTTTTGTAGCACCTTTTGAATCAGTTACCCATGTATCTGAAATGTTAAAGGTTTTACCATCTTGTTGTGATACCTTAAATAGTACTTTTTTTGATTGTTTTCCATTTACAGGTACTTCTATCTCTTCCACAGAATCAATTGTCACAGTTCTATCTAGACTACCAATTCCGAGGTTTAATAAGTCATTTGCCATATTATTTTTTGATTTGGTTGTTGTTGTGTATTTATATTCTATAAAAAAAAGCCCGAATAAACGGGCTAATTTTCTCTTAACCTATAACATATTTCTTATACCAATTTATAAGAATTATGAAACGGGCTCTTCTTTTGCTGGTTCAAAATCTAACTCACAAGTATCATTATTACAGAATTTATCTACAACTGCTTCATTATTTTTTACTTGTCTAAAGGATAGTTTTGAAAGTTTCTTACGCATTTTATCATATGTCTTTTGATCAATTTCTTCATAAGGCATTTGCTGATATGCACCTAACTCTAATTTAGGTAAAAACGAAATGCCTTTTAATTGATACTGAAAGTAATTTAAAGCATAAGGAATTTGAGGTCCTTCAGTATTAGGATCAAATGTAACTGTGCAAGATACTTGATTATCTGCCCAATATTTTTGCATAAAGGCAGCTAAACTAAGTTGTTCCCACATAGGTACTTGAGATAGTGTACGTACACCGTCACCGATGTATACAGGTACTTCAATTACGACTGTAGATTCCTCACTACCAAATGCAGGCTCAATTGCATATCCCGCTTTTTGTAATGGTGGAACTAGTGCACTATGCTTTGATAATCTAATACGTCTAATGTAGTATTTACTCTCTGGATAGT
>MDSZ01255814.1_pt1 | contig 14261 bp, 23 predicted proteins | sample 811201 | NCBI WGS metagenome assembly MDSZ01 (sample SAMN05326647, study PRJNA326480) | marine metagenome | isolation source: seawater | place: Indian Ocean: North | collected 2010
ATGAGGAGTCTGTTAGCAGTCTTTTTGTGTAATGGAATTTGTAATTAAAGCAATCATTGGCGGAATAATTATAGCGACAGTTAGCACCGTAAGTGAAAAGTATCCTACAATTGGTGCCTTTATATTAGGTATTCCTTTGGCTAGTTTTGTTTCTTTTGTATTTTTATACTATGCTGGAGTTGATGTACAAACATTTAAAACTTTGAGTATTCAAACTATCTATTTTGTTTTGGTCAGCTTATTATTCTTTCCTATATTTGTTTATCTTTTACCAGCTTACGGTTTTTGGATAGCAATGGCAATAGGAACGGTGATAACTGGATCACTTATGCTGGGGTTGTACAGATTCTTGTAGACATACAAAAGTTTTATCTAAAGAGTGAGGAAAGTATAATTTTCTTGCTTTACCAGAGGTTTCGCATTGAGGCAGATATTCATAAGACGCAACATGCTCTGTTTTAATAGATCCATCAGCCAAGGCTGTCACAAGTATTAATAACCATTCTTTCATTAGGAGATTTTATATATTGTTTTCTGTAGGTACAATCGAACTATTACCAAATAGATCAACTGCTTTCCAAGATGAATATATTTTCCAACCTGCTATTTTAGGGTCAGCATCTTCCATCGCCAACTTAAAAACTTTATCAGATGCTATTTTGGCTTGTTTGATTAACTCTTTATCTTCTTTGTCTTTCATTTTCCAACGATATTGTCGAATGCTCTTATATAGTAAATCATGTATTATTGCCGCTCTTGCCACATCAAAAGGTGCTATTGCCCACCACAAAGCTCTTGGCACAGATGCTAGGTCTGTAACAAATCCTGTAGGTACTTTGATAGTTTCTGTTTTATTGGTGTCTCTCTTAACCTTTACACCAACGCCTTTCAATGCTTTAATGTCTTCTACTGATAGATCTTTTGTCGTGTATGATAAATCTCTGCCCAAAATCCACTTACGCGGTGGATTGAATTCTGCCATAATCTTGGCGTTAAAATGTCCCATGTTAAACTTTCCCCTCTGTCATTGTTTAAATATTTATCCTAAGCCAAGCTAAATACGTAGTAAGGAACATTATCATGAAAAAAGTTACTAGAAGCATACTTGATGAACTTAATAACCTTAATCTACACAAGGATAAACAGTCTTTGATAGAAAGTACAGGTAATAATCTCATCCAAAGCACGATTAATTTGTTTAGACAGATCAACGAACAATATGATGCTGATACTGCTCTAGAACTAGAAAGACGTTTTTTAAATAGCATTAGATCAGGTGATCCAAAGAAATTTAAAAGAGGCATGGCAAAGTTAAAAGAGAGCAAAAAGAATGATACTTAAAGAAGGCGGCAACATATTCAAGGATGCTGATGGCAAACCTACGACTACTAGAATAAGCCGTGATGCTGTTGACCCTACTCTGGATTGGGTAGAAAAGGTTACTGGACTAAAACTAAAAGATAACAAGTTAGGTAGCACAGGAATCAAAGCATCTAGTGGAGACATAGACGTGGCTGTAGATGCTTCCAAAATAGATAAGGAAGCAACATATCAGAAGTTAGTAGCATGGGCACAAAAGAATCATCCTAATGATAGTGCTAGACAATGGGCGGCTAAATCAGGAACAAATGTTCATTTTAAAACACCAATCAATGGAAATCCTGCTAACGGATTTGTACAAACGGATTTGATGTTTGGCAATCCGCAATGGATGAAGTTTGCTCTTAAGGGCAGTGGCGATGGCACAATTTACAAAGGATCACATAGAATGATCATGTTGGCTAGTGTGGCAAAAGCACAAGGAATGCAATGGTCACCCACTAAAGGATTAGTCAACAGAGAAACTAAAGAAGTTATTACAACTGATCCCGAAGAGATAGCTAGAAGATTAATTGGACCTTCAGCAAATAAACAGGATTTAGATAGTGTTGAAAATATAAACAAAGCTATCAAAACAAGAAAAGATTACAACGAATTAGTAGCAGACTTCAAAAAGAATATTGAAGCACAAGGATTACCCATGCCAGAAAATAGAAGCATTAGAGCTGGACTTATGATAGCTGAAAAAGAATACAAACCTGGACTTTTTAAAAGCACCATTGGAGGATTAGCGAATCTTGGAAAGACCGCAGTGGCTGGTTTTCAAGCAGGTAGAGCCGCAGGTGGTGGCTTTGGAGCAATGAGTCAAGCATACAAAAAAGCTGGCGGTGGACAGACAACAATAGGCCAGGTAGGTGATAAACTAACAACTGTAGGACAAACAATAACTGGCAATCAAGTAAAGATGATTTTAAATCCTACTATGGAAAAGCCAGCTAGAAAAATTAGGATCATTGCTAAAAACAAAGTTGATAGATATAAAAAAGCTGGTTGGGAAGTATACGATCCTAAAAATAAAGAACACAACAGAGCGGCTGTAGGTATGGGTGCTAAAGACTTTACTGTCTTGTATAGACAAAAACCAGATGGTTCTTATCAAAAGATAAAGGTTGCTAACAAAGATGTCTTCAAGTATACTAAACAACGTGCTAGAAGAAATTACAGTGCATGGTCTGCGACAAAACCAAAAGGTGCTGTTGAAAGTGTAATGAACGAAAGTGCTAGAATACAACACATAGAAGATTTAGTTTTTTATGAAGGTTCTAGAGGTGCTATGAGAGCATTATCAAGTTTAAGAAACATGGCAAGTGGAGGACATAAGGATGTCACTATCAAATGGGATGGATCTCCCGCAGTCATTTTTGGCCGCGATGAAGATGGAGAGTTTATACTTACAGACAAGTCAGGATTCAGTGCTGTCAAAACAGATGGCAGAGCTAAGAGTCCAGAACAACTTAAAGATATTTTACTCAACAGAGGCGGAGGCAAAAACAAAGATGACCCAGGACGCATAGCATTCGCTAACAATATGGCAGGTATATTTGATATCTTCAAAGGTGCTGTGCCAAAGGATTTTGTAGGATTTTTCAAAGGTGATTTATTGTATTACAAAACTCCTAAGATAGTTGATAACAATTTTGTATTCAAACCAAACCCAGGCGGCGTAGAATATGCTGTTGATGTATCTAGTGATTTAGGAAAACGTATTGCCAAGTCAGAAACAGCGGTAGTGATACATAGAATGGTTGACATAGACGGATCAGAGTCACCATTGAAAGATTTAGGTATGTTCCAAGGAAATGATTTATTGGTTGTGCCACCTATGAGTGTAGAAACTCCTCCGGAAGTTCCTAATGCTGAAATTGAAAGACTGGCACAGATTATTAAAAACGATAGTGCTGACCTTGATAGTTTGCTAGATATGAATAAACTAAGAACAATGAAGTTAACTAATTTTTCTGACATATTATACAATTATGTCAACCAAAGTGTAGATAGAGGCACACTAGATTCTATAGGTAGAGACTTTATGAAATGGTTAATGAGCCACGAAAAGATAAGTGAAGTAAAGAAAAACAAGATAGCACAATACATCAAACAAAACATGAAAGCATTTAAAAGTTTATGGGAAGTAGTTGGAGGCATTATGAAAGTTAAAAATAACATCATAGCACAACTAGATTCTCAAGCAGGATCCGTAAAGGCAACCACAGCTGGTAAGCCTGGTGGAGAAGGTTATGTCCTAGCACACCCTGGTGGGGACATGAAATTAGTAAATAGAGCAGGGTTTACAGCGGCCAACAGAGCCGTAAAACGATAGGAGAATGTTATGAGAATGACAGAAATGATGAGCAGTGAGCAATTCAGTACAATCAAAGATGATATGCCATTAGAAGCATTACCTGCTAAAGGTGGTAGTGTTTATGATATGACTGACTCACAAAAGAGAATGGCAAGAATGGGACAGCAAATTGCGGCAGGCCTAAGTCCAAGAAGTAGTGATATTAAGTGGCCTGATGATCAGCAATGGTTAGATGCTTTACATTTTTCCAATGAATTGATTAGAGCTGGATCCAACAGTACGATGGACGATGTACTTCGTAGATCTGGTATATCACAAGAAAAAGCAGATGCTATTATGGATAAAGTAGCAAAAGGTGATGTTGATATTACCAAGTCAGTTCCAGACCCAGAAGGCGAGGAAAAAGGAGCTGAAAGACTAGCCAAGGCAATCGCTAAAGCATAATGGATTTTATTAAAGAAATACACGAAGCACGTCTGACAAGAGGTGATGGAGCAAGATCCTTAACCTATACAGACTGTTGTGAAAGAGCCTATCTTACAATGTTAGTGCTGGAAGTTCTTAGAAAGTTTCCAGGTACCACTCCTATCGTACAGCAATACGCAAGGAACACTTCAGGATATGATAGTTACAAGCATTTTAGATTAAGCGGTACAGACTTATACAACTTCGTGTATTTCATTGTAGGCGATGAAGACGCCCACAAAAAACTTAAGGATCCAGGTGCGGCAAGAAGAATGAGAGAACGCACACAATTTCCTTTGATGAACTTCAATCGTTATGTTGAAAGATTAAGATACAACAGAGCTCCGACAGCTGATGATCAAAATCTTTTTATTAGACTAGAAGGCGTACTTAGAATAACCAATTCTGATTATAAAATTGTTAGAAGAAATATATTCTCATTTCAACGTATCTCTACAAGAGAAAAGCAAAGCACTATTACTAGATTACTTTTAGCGGCAAGAGCTAAACTTAGAACAAGTGATGTAATAGGCTACATAGAAGAATTAAGTGCACTTAAAGATTTAGAAATATTTAAGGTTACAGACCCAGAACCAAAAGTCAGTGTTCCAGACGTTGATGTTACAGGTAAAGACCTAGGTGGATATAGATATCTTGTAGGTGCTAAGAATCTTTTATTAACAAAAAAGTTTTTAGAATTAGCAAAAGACAATAAAAGCATACCCGCAAACGTCGTACAAGCATATATTCCTGCTATATCAACAATAGATAACATAGTAAAAGCAGGTCCTGGTTTCGTACAAATGCTTAGAACATTAGAAAATCGAGCCAAAAAACACCCTAAAAGCTAGTTATTTTCCTGTTTTGGTAAATACATATAACAACTTCTTAGAGTAAAGAAGTATGTCATTAAGAGAAATAGGAGAAAACAATGGCAGGAATAACAAAAGTAAACCCAACCGCTACTACATTAGGTTACGAAGTAGTAGGTAAAGACGTACAGTTCTTTACAATTGATTACATCAACGCAATCAATGGTTCAGCAGGACCAAACGGTGCCCAAAAAGCAGTATTAGACACAATCGCTACTACAGCTACAATTTTAGCGGCAGGTCCATTAGGTAACTCAAACACAGAGCAGACTTTCATGACTGAAGGTAAAGACTCAGTGGTTGCGGCTACTTTACAAGCGGCTATCAGAGCATTAGGTACAGTTGACTCAGTTGACTTATCAGGCGCTACTGTAAATGATAAAACACTTGTAATTGCTGTATAATAATAGTAATTAAGTTTTTTACTAAAACAATTAAAAGGGCTCATTCACATTGTTTGAGCCCTTTTTTTATGACCGGTAAATAGAGTATGCTCAAAGTATACACATTAATAGACATCACCGAAACAAAGAGCTATAGAAGTGCTGATCAAAAGTTAAATCATCAGCAGGCAAACTTTATGACTTTTCTACAGACTTTGATGTTGACTATGAACTTTTTTTATGATAAAGCACCTACTTTAATTGAGTGCGATGAAAAAAAATTAAAGGAGTTAGGCTTTGGCACAGATTACAAAGGAAGCCACAACGTATGGTGCCTAGAAGCAAGGGTTGATGAAGGTAGACAGATACCTGATGTTGAAACTTTACAAAATGATTTTGATCTAGTGCCGGTGATACCAAATCTAAACGAGACTATATTGATAAATAACAATGTATTTAGAGCAAAAGATAAAAAGGCAAGAAACATAACATTTAACAAGGCAAACATTACATAATCAGGCAGAGATTAAAGGCCCCTTCCGAGAGACAAGAGGAATGGAGATTTAGATTATGGCAAGAGCCACAAAATTAGAGCGTGAGAGCTTAGAAGCACATGTAGATTTGTGCGAACAGCGTTACATTAATTTAGAAACACGCTTGGAAAAGATTGAAGTAAAAGTTGAACACATTCATGCTGATATTACCAGCGGTAATAAGGCAATGATGAAGGTAGTTCTAGGAGCTACCGGTACCATCGTAGCTGGTTTGTTGTCAACTATAGTAGTCCTCTTAATATCATTTAACTAAAACAATCTATATAAATACTGTTATGCTAGTGACAGACATCACATCTACGGACTTAAACGAGAAACAGATCTGGGGAAGACGGGGTAAAAAACTTGTCAGAAAGTACAGATGTACTTCTGGACGTCGTAAGAATCGTATCGTTGCCAACATGTCTCAATGTTTTGCTTCGCCTAATATGAAAGCAAGAATGTCTATGAAACGCACAAGGGCTAGACTTGGAGCAAGAATAGTTAGAAAAGCACAGCGAACAAAGAGAACAAATCCAGCATCAATAGCACTAAAAAGACTTAACAGGAGGATCAAATGATTATTTCTGAGATAGTTGACGAAGGTGCTGTACAAATATTTGGTAGGAAAAAAGGTAAAGTAGTTCGTAAATATAGATGTACTAGCGGACAGAAAAAAGGTAGAATCGTAGCAAAACCACAAACCTGTAGTAATCCTATAAGAGTATCAAGTAGGATAAGTATTAAAAAGGCAAAAGCTAGACGTAGTCCACTTATTAAGGTTAAGACTAGGTTTACAAAAAGAACAAGTCCTACAAGTCAAAGGTTACAAAGATTGAACGTGTCAAGACTCAAACCTACGAAGCGTTCTATTAAAAAAACAAGGAGAATGAAATGAGGCTTGAACAATTAGAAACAGAACAAGCAAAATTAACACAAGCTCAAATTGATGAAAAGCTAGGACAAACTGTAGCCAACGTAGCAAAGACAGTAGGTAGAGGAGCAGTCCAAGGTGGAAAGGCTGTGGCAAATTTAGCTGTGAAAGGTGCCAAAGCAGGTGTTAAGGGAGCAACCAATCTAGCACAAAAAGCGATGCAACAAAGAGCGGCACAAGGTTCAAGATTAGCAGGTGGTAAGAGTCAATCTAAATTCCAACAAGCAACACAAAGAATCGGAGCAGGACAAGGTATAACTGGAATGCTTTCACAAGAGTTGGCCCCTCATATCAAAGGATTACAGGCTGTGTTATCTGACCCAATGACAAGAGCTAAATGGAAACAATTAGTGGCACAAGCGGCAAAAAGAGTCAAGTAATGAGGTTAGAAGAATTCAAAATTGATGAAAGACAATACCTAAAAGAAAAGTATCCACATCTAACTGAGGAACAATTAGATGAAATACTTCCCGCACTGGGGGCAATAGGAGCAGGCGCACTAGGTGCGGCGAAGGTAGCAGGAACGGCTTTAGCAACTGGAGCAAGACTAGCAGGCACAGGACTTGCCAAGGCGGCAGGTGCCGCTGGTAGACTAGGAACAAAGATGGGAACTGCGGCACTCAAAGGAACTGGCAAACTGGCAACCAAGGCCGCAACTGGTGGAGCAAAGGCTTTAAAAGGCTTTGGCACTACAGGAGCAAAGACTTTAAAAGGTGTAGGAAAAAATATAGCAAAAACAGGAGCAGACATTGCTGGTAACATGGCAGACCAAGCTTCAAATAAGATGTTGAAAGTAGGAGCACAATTACCAGTAGGCGGACAACCAGTAAAAGTAGATAAGGTACAAGGAGACGAAGTTACCTTTGCGGATCCTAAAAATCCAAACGCTCCAAAAACTGTAGTTAAGAAAAACAGTCCAATTGTCAAATCGGCATTGAGTGCGTTGATTCCAAGATGAAAATTAACGAACTAATAACAAGTTTCGAAATACAAAGAAGCAATGAAGAAAAAAGAGTATTAGAAAAATGCTCTAAACAACCAATACCAATACGTAATTTCGCTGAGAGAGATAGATTCATATTAGATGGCCTAATCCGAAAGGCATTAGTAAGTAAGATAATAGAAGATGATGGATCTGTATTGGTAATCGTTAATGAAATATAACCCACTTTACGTAAAACAGCTAGAAGAAATAATTAGTGCTGGATTGAAAGAAGTAGCTATTCCTTATCAAAAAGGTAATAGTATAAGAATAAAGCATATGATTGTTCGTAAACATTCCAATGGTTATAGAGTGTTTGATTGTAGATGTAATAAACATATTGAGACAGTATTTTGTAAAACTGCGGCTGTTGCCATAGCAAAAGGACTAGCAGAAGATAAGAATTACCGCATTGATCCTGTGTTATCATTAGATCATCAAGTATCTAAACACTATAATGACGCTTTATATGCTAAAAGATCTATGAAAAACGCTGAAAATGAAGATACAAAAACTACAGCAGAGATTAAATACGATATAGCAGTTGACAAGGCTTGGTCCTGTTTAGACCAATTAGAAAAGTTTATCTTTGATAAATAAATATGTAGTTGCAATACAAGGAATAAAACATGCTAATAAATGAGTTTTCAAAACCAGTCACGCTTGAATCCTTAAATGAGAATCTGGCACAAAGATTTGGACAAAAAATAGATGTATCTAAGTTCACACGTGAGCAACTTGAAGATGCTCGTAATAAACTTAGAACACAAATATCACAAATAGAAACAAATGAAAGTTATGAAGCTGTAAACACAGACTCATATCAAAAAAGTAAACTATTCCTTGACATTATAAATCAAGCAATTGATGAAATGGACAGCTCATCAGACACAACCCCTGAAACAGAAGAAAAAATAGTTGAAGGCGCAGAGGAACAATCAGCACTAGTTATGGCCGCAAAGGACATGGTAGATAGAGTGACAGGCTGGATGGAAGACACAGCAGAAATGCAGACTGAATCTATGCTAGAAATAGGCGACAAGATTAGAGACGAATATGGCATTGACAAATCCGACGAGTTTATAAACACGGTTAAGCCGGCACTCGAAGGATTGTTTACTTCATTGGAAAGCACTAGAGACTCCTTGACAGGTGGCGTAGCTATTTTGACAGGAGAAGGCGCACCAGAAACAATGGGCGATGAAGTTCCTGCGGAGGAACCAGAAATGGAACCTACAGTGGACGATGAAGCAGGAGCGGAAGCAGAAGACCCAGTAGGCGACGAGTTTGGAGCATCAGGCCCAGCGTCAGGTGAAGACGAAGAGGCGGATAGGCCCAAACGAGAAAGTGTAGAATTAAGTAAAAGATTAGGTTTGCTCTTAGCAGACTCAAAAAAAAAGGCTATAGATTAAGCGAAGACGTCAAAGATAATCTTACCCAAATATTACATCTTAAGCACAAAGAAGGCGCAACCAGTATAAGCTGGGACGACCTAAATAATTTCCTAGACAACGCAGGCAGTGAACATTACGACAGAGAGAGTTTCGTCAAGGCGTACAATAATGATCCAAGAATACAGGAATTGGTATCAAGTTTTGATGAAAATGGTGTGGTGCTTAAAGGGGGCGAAGCACCACAATCAGAACCAGAAGATGATACTGTAGACCAAATGGCATCACGAGCCGCAAAATCAGCTTTAAAATAACACTTGACATTTAAGATAAATTAGTGTAGTATCTTAATAGAAAATATAATGAGCGAACGAACAAAAGAAGAAATAATAGAAAATATTAATCATATTGTGGATAACCATATCCAACCTGCTGTGGCTCAGCATGGAGGCGTAGTCAGGCTAGAAGATTTTGATATGGAAACAGGCGATGCTCTAATGCTTCTGTCAGGTGCCTGCTCTGGTTGTGCCAGTAGCAGTATCACACTGAAGTTAGGTGTAGAAAACATGCTGAAACATTACATTCCAGAAGTTCAAAAAGTCACTGGAATGGATGATCCAAATTCCACAGTAGATCCTTATTATGTTTAGAAGTAGGAACATAAATGGCTTTAATAAACAAAGTAAATGATATAGAATTCTATGCCGTCCCAAATCAACATTGGGTAGTATCGGCTTTTTATCCCGACTATAAAGATCTAGAAAAGTTTTTTGATTTTACAGATATAGACATAAGTGAAAAAACAGCTACAGTAAATGGATTACAACGTCCTATAAAAAACGAAGAATGGACAGAAGAACGAACCAAATACATGACATGGATGCTAGACACACTAAAACAAGTAAACATACCTGTAACTGCTATAAAAGAAAGACAAAGTAAAGATCAAAGTGGTTGGAATTCAGCTTGGACAATAAACTATTTTCCAGGAGGTTGGCAAGCTGGACACTTTCATTCTACTGATAGATCTGCTCAATCTAATAAACGTTTTATATCAACTGTAATGTTTTTTGATGATATAAATCCTACACGTGATAATCGTTGGAATGGTTGTTTGTATACATTGTTACAAAATCCTTATGGGTACACGTATGATCATAAGTTTCACCCAAAGGCAGGACAGGTTATTATTATGGATGATAGAGTATGGCACGGAACTTACCCCACAGAAGATAATCGCAGAGTTTTTGTAAGCGATTTTGATGTAGATAATGAAAATTAGATATTACAAAGATCTAAGTGGATTAAGATGGATAGGTTTTGCCCTTGCTATGATTGGTGCTTTTATACTATCCAATGCTGATGTCAGCACACAATGGATGGGTTGGGCAATAGCGACTATGTCTTGTTCTATTTGGGTATACATGGGAATAAGAGATGGTGATATTCCAAGAGCATTAATGGAGTTCTGTTATCTCTGTCTAGCTCTTAGAGCAATTTACAACTGGGTGTTAGCATGACATTAATAAAAAGCAAATATGATTACAAAGAAATAAAGAAGAAAAGTGTTGAAGGTAAAAGACTCTATGCTTGTCCAGATGGCAATGCCGTCGCTAGTGTAACAACAATACTTGATGCCACTAAAGATAAGACACACCTTATAGCATGGCGCAAAAGAGTAGGTGAACAGAAGGCAAAAGAAGTTGTAACAGAAGCATCTGGGGTTGGTACTAGAATGCACAAGTATCTAGAAGATTATGTTGAATCCGGAGACTGGAAAGAACCAGGATCTAATCCATATGCTAGACAGGCACATAGCATGGCACAACAAATAAAAGATAATGTAATGGATCATGTAGAGGTATGGGGTAGTGAAGTACAACTGTATCATCCAAAGATTTATGCTGGCACAACAGATTTAGTTGGAACGTACAAAGGACAACCAGCAATAATGGATTTCAAACAAACGAACAAACCTAAAAGAGAAGAGTGGGTTGAGGATTACTATCTTCAACTAACAGCATACGCCCTGGCACATAATGAGCTGTACAATACAAACATAAAGGAAGGACATGTATTCATGTGTTCTAGAGACTTACAGTACCAGCAATTTGATTTGTTACCAGAAGACTTTGCTAAATGGGAGTCTAAATGGTGGGATAGGGTTTATGAGTATTACGACAAATACGCATAAATACTATTGAATTAAGGAGTATACAGTGGCAGTCGTACAGATATCCAGAATACAAGTAAGAAGAGGACAAAAGAATCAAGGTTCGGGTGTACCTCAGCTATCTGGCGGTGAGTTTGGTTGGGCAGTAGATTCAAGAGAACTATACATAGGAAATGGATCAGTTGCTGAAGGGTCACCAGCAGTAGGTAACACAAAAATAATTACAGAGCATGATGATCTTTTTACATTAGCTAACACATACACATATTTAGGAGGACAAACTGTACAAACAGGTATTACTTCTACATCACCAGTTAAAAGAACTTTACAACAAAGATTAGACGAGCAGGTATCTATTAAATCATTTGGTGCCGCAGGTGATGGTTCAGATCAAACTGTGGCAATACAACGTGCTATAGATCAATTATATATTAATAGCTCTACCAAAGGCACAGAAGAAAGTAGAGCCATACTGTATTTTCCTCCAGGCATATACAAAATTACGTCTACAATATACATACCACCATTTGCTAGTATTGTTGGAGCAGGCAAGGATAAAACAAAATTTAATGTTACTAACAATGTTGTTGTATTCCAAACTGTAAATGAGTCAAGTACGCCTGGAAACTATGCCAATGATAGTTCAAGCACAACAATTAATCAGCCAAGACAAATTGTTATGAAGGACTTTACAGTAGCAACAACACAGACTACACAACCTGTACTTAAATTACAGAGTTGTAAGATGAGTAACTTTGAAAACATAAGAATTACAGGACCTTGGACTACAGGGACAGCAATTACTAGAGCAAACGCAGGACTAGAATTAAGTTCATTGAGTAATGTAGTATGTACCCAAGAAAACAAATTTGATCATGTAAGTGTAAATGGAATGAGTGTTGGTGTTGTAAGTGATGATGATGTTTACAATAACCACTTTCATTGTTGTTACTTTACAAATCTAGGACAAGGTGTACAGTTTGGACAAAATACTACACTTGGTTCGCAAGGACAAACGACAGGTCCAAGTAAAAACAAATTTGGATTTAGTGAATTTAAAAATATAGATAGAGAAGCCATTGCTATACAAAATGGCTCAAACAATTTCAGCACCCATAACAATTTTGAAAGCGTGGGTAATGTTGGAGGCACAGAAGGCAACGCTCAATATAGTGTTATAGATTTTGTTGTTCCTGGAAATTCTTCAGTAGAAGATTCGTTTACAAGAACAGCAGAACTTTCCTATGGACAGACTTATATTACAAATAAACCTTATATTTCTGAAATCAAAGGTTATGTTAACGCAACATTAGGCGGATTTCATAATTTAGAAGTATCAGAAACTTCAAGCTACACATACTTTTTCAGGCTACCAGGCGACTATTCTAGAACTTATGAAGTGGATTATTTTTATAACAGCTCTTTGGTAAACGCACAACGCAGTGGAAAAATGACTTTCCAATTAGATCAATCAACAAGCTCTGTTAATTTTATAGATGATTACGATTACCAAGGGGATAGCAATTACGAAACTGCTATGAAGTTCCAAGCTAGTTTGGTAAACACAGATGGCATATCTTCGGTTGACACGATAGTGGTTTCTGTGTTAAACTCTGTTGTAAATGATACAGGAAGATTCACTTTTAAGATCAAAGTATTGGGATAAATGCTAGGTAACAAGTTAGAAGATAAAATAAAAGTCTGGAAAAATCTAAGAAACAAATTAGAAAATCATCCAAGACCGTTTGATGTATTGGTACAGTATTGTAACAAGCTACATGTTTCTGCTAAGAAAACCAATGCTTGGGATCCAAAGGCGAAGATAGAACCTTGGCACCTGATTGAGAAAGATGAATTTACTGAGTATGAAATCGCACAACTTATGGCATATACTTTACAGTTAACCGATAGGTTTAGTAGTGCCAACATTGAGATACATATCAGTAAGGATACACAAAAAGACAATTTGGTGTACCTTGTATATCTAGACAGAGGAATAATTTTGGGATACTACAACGAAGCAATTACTGTTGATGAACTTCCAAAACATGTTGTCTCACAAAAGATATACAAGTTGCCACCGCTCCACTAAATATTTTTTATTATGAAGGAAGTGTAATGAAGGAAGATATACATATCAAAAAGCGAGACGGAAGCAGAGTACCGTTAGATATACAGAAGATTCACAAGGTAGTAAATTTTGCCTGCGAAGGATTGGCAGGAGTATCAAGCAGTTTAATACAAATGAACGCAGGTATTCAATTTGCTGACGGAATGACATCAAGAGAAATACAAGATTTATTGATTAGATCAGCAAACGATCTTATTACTTTAGAAAATCCAAACTATCAATATGCCGCGGCAAGGTTATTGTTGTACGGAATTTACAAAGATGTGTTTGGTGGATTCGAAAAGATAACATTGCATGAGATGGTAAAAAGAAATATAGAAAGAAAAGTATACGACTCGGCTATCCTTGATATGTATACTGAAGAAGAATTTGACAAGATGGAAAAATATATCCATCATAATAGAGATGAAAACTTTACCTATGCTGGCTTGAGACAAATTGTTGACAAGTATTTGTGTCAGGATAGAAGTTCATCTGAGATATATGAATCACCGCAACACATGTATATGATGATTGCCGCTACATTATTTGCTAGGTATCCTAAGGAGGATAGGTTACATTATGTAAGGAGATATTATGACGCGACCTCACTTTTTAAAATTAATATCCCAACGCCAGTCATGGCCGGTGTCAGAACGCCTATTAGACAGTTTGCTTCGTGTGTCCTTGTTGACAGTGACGATACCCTTGATAGTATCTTCGCAAGTGATATGTC
>MDSZ01109404.1_pt1 | contig 14249 bp, 11 predicted proteins | sample 811201 | NCBI WGS metagenome assembly MDSZ01 (sample SAMN05326647, study PRJNA326480) | marine metagenome | isolation source: seawater | place: Indian Ocean: North | collected 2010
AGGCACGATTAAATTTTAAAAGAATAATAATTATTATTTGAAATTTCTGGATTTTTTAAATAAATTTAAATAAATAAAATGTTTTATTTATTTATTATTAGATTTTTTATTTAAAAACTTTATTAATTATTATGCAAACTTCTAAAGCTACTGATATTCTTCAAGATTTATGGCATTTAATTTTGTCTAATTTACAAAAAACATTATCTCTTAGATTTGAAATTAAATATAAAGAAGATGGAAGTCCAGTTACTAGTGCTGATATCTGGCATGAAAAATTGATAATGGATTTTCTTTATGAAAGAATACCCCAAATAAAAATCATATCTGAAGAAAGTTACGATGGGGAGGATCTTCCTAATAATTGTTGGGTGGCGATATTAGATCCAATTGATGGAACAGAAAACTTTGCATCAGGAATGAAGGAATGGGGTGTAGCCCTCTCTATATGGAATGGAGGAGAACATTTTGGCAGTGCTCTATATTTGCCTGAATTAAATGATTATCTTATATCTGGGCAGAAAATAGATAAATTTCAATCTAGGATTATTGGTCTTTCTTCCTCATATAATAATAAGATTGGAAATATAATTAGAGAATCTAAAGAATCGAGAATTATTGGCTGTTGTGTTTATAATTCATTCAATGTTATAAGAGGTAGTTATAAACAATTTATTAATCCTAAAGGGGCATATTGTTGGGATTTGCAAGCATCATTAATGCTGGCTTTGGAACATTCTTGTAAAATAAAACTTAATGGAGATAAATATTATGGAAAATTGCTTGAACCTAATAAAAGACATCGTATCACTATATCCAACTAACGACATTTTTATTATTGGTAAAGGTCCTTCAATAGATTTGATTAATCAAAAAATTTTTGAAAAATCTTTAGTAATTGCTATAAATGATTCGGATAGAATTTACCCTGCTGACATAACAATTTTTTACAGTAATTGGGTAAAAAAGTCTATAGAAAATGAAGGCATAAATTCATCGCTATATATTTCTTCAACTGATTTTCAAGCATCCAAATTTTCAAATATAGCCAAAAGTATTAGAAGGCCACATATCTCTCTAAATAATGACAACGCTGATTTAATGATTCAGAGATTATTAGGAAATGAAATAATCATTGAAGATGTTCTTTTTCTTACGGCTTTGCAAATTGCTCGTCAGATCGCCTTACTAAGAAATACTGCTCAAAATGTTTATATGGTTGGCTTTGACTTTTCTGGTAGTGACGGACAATCTGCAAAAATTGATAAAAGTTATGAAAATGTAAATGAAAATACGAGAAATTTAATAATAGGAATTCAAGAAAATTATTTTCTAAATGCACTGTACATGTTGAAAAATTCTGAGATAAACATTTTTCATGTTGGTCAAAGATCATATTCAAGAATTAATAATGTTGAATTAGAAGAAAAGTTCTTAGGTTCTAGAATCTCTAAAAAAAATAATTGGAATGTAAAAATAGTTGCTGAATTAACAACTAATCATTTTGGAGATAGACAAAGATTGGCGAAATTAGTAAGATCTGCCAAAGCAGCTGGAGCTGATTTCGTTAAAGTTCAGGCTAGAAATGTAGAGACTTTTTATTCTAAAGAGGAATTGTCTTCTGAATATAAATCACCATTTGGCAATACATTTAGAGCCTATAGAAATCAACTGGAATTATCTAAAGATGATTTTTTATATCTTGATAATCTTTGTGAAAATTTAAATATCAAGTGGTTTGCTTCTGCTCTTGATCAAATCTCTTATGAATTTTTAGTAAATACAAATTGTTATGCAATTAAGTTGCCTTCTACTATTTCTGATCATAAAGAATACCTTTCTCATGTTGCGGATAATTGTAAAAAACCGATTGTAATTTCTACTGGGATGACAGAATCAAGTTATGAAGATTGGGTAATTGAAAAGTTTGGTAAAACTAAAGAATTGTTTTTATTGCAATGTAGCTCTGCCTACCCTACCCCTTTAGAGGCTTGTAATATTGCAGTGATTAAACATTATGAAAATGTTTCTATAAAATATCCAAATATTATCCCAGGATATTCTAGTCATGATGATGGATGGTTTGGATCTTGTCTTGCAGTAGCCGCAGGTGCAAAGATGATCGAAAAGCATATTAAGTTAGGCACTACAGATTGGGCTCATTTTGATGCAGTTGCTTTAGATATAAGAACTAATGAATTTGCCAATTATGTTAGTAAGATTAGAGAAGCTGAACTGATTTTAGGTAATCAATCAAAACAAATTAATAAGTATGAGAATCATAAATATAAAGTAAGGTGAATATTAATTTCAAATAGATTTTAGTTTATAAGATCTAAAATTCTGGAGGCTTTATTTTATTTTCAATAAGCCATTCTTCGGTTTTTTTTACATCCTTTAGATCATGAATATCAAAACAACCTTTGGTAAGGTAAGGGATAATTTTGTCACCCATACAAGGCCATGATCCATAATTTTTGTTTTTATTCATATTCTTTATAGAAGATGACCAAAGTACCCAAAAGGAATGATCGAAGAACATTGCTGGGGGTAAATCTTGTCTATTTGCGGATACTTGTTTTTGATTATTTACAAATGGTAAAAGAATCCCCTCCTTGTTTAATCTTTGAGCTCTAAGCGGATGATATTCTGCACATTTATGAGATGGAATAACAGAAGAACATTTCTTAGGACCATAACTAATTAAAATATTTATACAATCATCTATCATTTCAGTTGTAATAGTTGCTACGTTTGCATGCTGTACTACTACGATATCAACCTTCCCATCTATCATCATTTCTTTAAGCGCATGCGAAACAGAATCGGAACTTTGAGAAGAATCAGTTGCCAATTCAGGAGGACGTTCAATACACTTATAACCCGCTTTTTTGCCTGCTTCTAATATTTTTTTACAATCACTGCTTATATAAAATTTATTAATTTTTTCGCTTTTAAGAGCAGCATTCGCTGTCCAGTGAAGTAACGGATGTCCTAAAATTGGAAGAAGATTTTTATCTTTTAAAGAGCTCCCACCTCTTCCAATAATTAGTGATGCTATATTAAATTTCATTTTTTAGAATCTCCAAACCTAAAGCATGATTTTTTTTGTGATTTATCCTACTAAAGATTTTTTTAATTATATTTTATCAAAAATCAATTTAATATCGAAATTTGATTAATAGTAAAACCTAGAAAAACTCTTAGTTATACCTTATTATTTAGTATTTAATTTATCAACCAAAAAAATTTATTAATTGTTTTTTTAATTTTGATTAATTTTAATTTTCAAACAAAAGTTTTATTTTGCTATTTCACTAAGCTCCCTGAATACCTTTTTTCTTGAAAATGAACTAATAAATTGTGAATTTAAAAATAGAAGATATAGGAAGTAAATATAAAAAAAGAAAGTTTTTAATGAATATTTATTGATCCATTAAAATTTTCATTACTTTTTTCACAGAAGTATTATTTAAGTTTAAAAGTAAGATTTCAAAATATTTATTTGCTAAAAAAACTTATATCAAAAATTTCTCTCAACAAAAATTCCAGTGGAGCCAAGCGGATTTGAACCGCTGACCCCCTGCATGCCATGCAGGTGCTCTACCAGCTGAGCTATGGCCCCAGATCTCTAAACGTTATTCATATCAATCATTTTAAAGATTTTTATCGTAACGTTCTTAATTCTTATAGTACTTTATAGCGTTTGATTATTGAAATCTGCACCTTAAAATTCACTTAGAGAGTTACAAGTTGTAGCATGCTTTCTTGTACTGTTCTAAAGCAATTCCGTGCCTACTTTAAAAGTCAAGTTGGTCATGGGTTGTAACTTAATAAGAGGCCCTAATAAATTATTACTAGTATAAAGATTTAAAAATATTAATCCAATTTAATTAAATCAAATAATTCTATTATTAATATCTCGATTATTTATTATATCCAGACATGTTGAACATGCTTTAGATCTAGATTCTAAAAGAGCCTCTTCACTATAATAAGCAGTATGAGGATTCACTATAATTCTTCCTTTAAATTTATTCTCTAGCCATTCAATGTTTAACTTATCGTTAACTAAAGGTGGCTCCTCAGTCCAAACATCAGTTGCATATCCTTCTAAGTCCCTTGTAAGTAATTTATCTAATATTAATTCCTTGTTTTTAACTATTTGTCCTCTAGATAAATTTATAAGAAATGAACCTTTTTTAATATTTTCCAGAAAATGCTCATCTACCATTCCTTGAGTTTCTTTTGTTAAGGGAGTATTTATGGAGACTATATCTGAGTTTTTAAGAAGTTCTAATAATGTCTTATATTTCTTTATTCCATACACCTTCTCATATCCATTGGGAATATATGGATCATAAAAACCTATTTTTTGAGAAAAAGGTAGGAATTTTTTAGCAATAGAACCGCCAATTCTTCCAAGCCCAATAATACCTAGAGACATTTTGTTTAATCTTTTCATACTAAGATTAAAATTTTTGCCCAACCAATAATTTTTATCCTCTTTGGCAAGACTTTCTAAAGCACCAATTTTCCTTGTTAGATATAAAATCATTGCTAATGCAGTATCAGCAACCTCATCAATTCCATAGTCAGGAGTATTAGCTACAAGAATATTATTTTTTTTACACAAATTTAAATCAATGTTATCAAAACCTACTCCATATCTTACGATTGCTCTGATTTTTGGATATTTCTTTATGAAATCTTCATCTATTAATTTGTGCCAGACAAGAATAATAGTAGTTTCGCTTGATATCTCATCTTGAAAGTTTTTCCCTAGTAATTGTTTTTCTATTGAGAAATCTTTAATATGATCTGTTACTGCAACTAAATCAGAATTCATCTTTTTGCAAATACTTTACCTATTAATATCTTATAAAATTGAATGTATGTATTTAACTTGATTAATTACATTACAACAATACCCATACTCATTGTCATACCATAAAACTATTTTTATTAATTCAGAATCTATAACATCAATCCATCTTGAATCTATTATTGCAGAATATTTTTCTCCAATGTAATCCATAGAAACTAATGGGCTAGGAGAAATTTTCAATAAAGGGAAATTTTGTGAATTCATAAAATCTTTAAAACCTTTAATTATTTCTCGTTTGTTTATCCTCTTTTCAACAAGAAATGATAAGTCTGCAGACCCAATAATTTGTGTTGGAGTTCTGTAAGAAAAAGAACCAATATTTCTAGTTAGTTTTGGTAATACTTTGAAAACCGCATCCATAGCAGATGTAGGTTTAGGAATCATATTTCCGATGGCTGATCTTCCCAAAGCATAATGGTGGTAAACCTCTCCAGGGACTGACCAAGAACTAGATGGTCCATCCATCAAATTTTGATAACTTAACCATGGATGTAATGTCGTAACGTAACCTAATCTTATTTTGAAAAGTTCATCAATTATCTTTGCAACGGGAGCTATAGCAGTTGCATCACAAATACTGGAGGAAATTAAATAATGTTTATTAGGATTAAATTCACTTTCATTTACTCCAAGAACCATTGTAAAGTCAACGTTCTCAGGTGAGTTTGTAAAAATAAAGCGTTTATTATTATAATTATTTGCCTCTATTAGTTTTTTTGCTTTAATTGTATTCTCAAGTACTCCACTTGAGTCTATTATTATGTCTACTTCCCATTTATCCCAAGGGACTAAATTAATATCATGTTCAATACAAGTATTTATTGACTGTTCTTTATAAATTATTTTGTTTCCTGAAACCTTCGATTTATTTTTTGATTGTCCATAAATTGAATCATAATTTAATGTATAAACCCAATTATTTATATCTGGATTTATTTCATTTATTATTTTCAATTCAATATGTGGATCCTCCACACACATTTTGAAAATATGTCTACCTATCCTACCTAATCCATTTAAACCTACTTTTAATTTTTTATTCATAGGAAATAATATTCTTCATTAACGATTCAAAGTTTCTTGTCTCCAAAAGGACATTTTTTTTTATTAATTCTGATTTAGGAAATGATTTTAAAGATTTATATTGTGAAAATAGTATAAATTTAATACCAATTTCAATTGAGGCTTTTAAATCATTAATACTATCTCCTATAAATATATCATTTACAGAAACTTGTTTCTCTTTTAGATGATGCAATTTATTTTTTTCAGAAGCAAGAATTTCTTCAAAATAATTTAATAGAAAGTGCTTTTTTAAGAAAAATGTAATTTCATCCTTTTCGCCACCACTTAGGACAAATAATTTTAAATTTTTATGATTTGATTTAGTAAATCTCAAGAATTCAATTAATCCATTAGTAGGAAAAGCCTTTTTGAAAAAAATACTACATTCATAAGCGTATAACTCCATTATTTTTGATACGGTATGATCCTGAAAGAATCTTGTAAGTTTATTCTCTCTCGATATCCCTGCATTAATATTAAAAAAGTTTATAGCCTCAATTGTCTCTTTATTTTTTCCTAAAAGTTTAAATATTGTCTTTTCTATAGCCATTTCTTTGAAATGGTTTGAGTCAACAATCACTCCATCAAAATCTAGAAAAACTTTATTACTTTTTTTAAAATTAATCATACAAATGTTTTTTTCTTTAGAAAATTATATGTATTAAAGTTTATTATTTTAATCCATTCAAATATAGAATATTATTTCTAATAAATAACAAACCAAATTTAATTTTTAGTCAAATGAAAAATATGACAATAGATCGAAATTTAGTAAATTATGTTTATGCTTAATTAAGCATTTTTTATTAAAAACTCATAAATATATATATGGATAAATCTTCAGTAGGAACAATAAATTCTTTAAGAGTACTATGGTCATATTTATCTAGAAAAAGAAAAAGCCAAATAAATCTTTTGCTTGTATTTATGCTTTTAAGCGCTCTTGCAGAGTTAACTTCAATTGGCTCAGTAATACCTTTATTAACTGTAGTAACTAACCCTGAAAAAGTATGGAATATTGAATTCCTACAATCTATTTATAAATTTTGGGGATTTAAAAATCCTTCAGATCTATTATTCCCAATTACTCTAATTTTTGGTTTAACTTGCCTTCTGTCAGCATCTGTAAAAATAATTAATAGTTGGCTTACTGGTAAAGTTGCTGCCTTTATTGGAAGCGATTTAAGTTATGTATGTTATAAAAATACTCTTCTTCAACCCTATGAAATTCATATAGAAAGAAATACAAGTAGCATAGTTTCATCTCTGATAAATCAGCTTGATAGAACAGTTAAAGCAATAAATACAGCCTTAATCTTTTTTACAGGTGTGATAATCTCATCTTTTTTATTAATTACATTAATTTATTTAAATTGGCTAGTAGCTTTTTTAACAATATTCTTTTTAGGGAGTATTTATCTTTTAATCGCATTCTTAACTAAAAAGAAACTTTCAATAAATAGTCAATTGGTCATTGTTTCTGATCAAGGACGAATTAAATCTTTGCAAGAAGGACTTGGTGCCATTAGGGAAGTCATAATGGGAAGAACACAATCTATTTATTTAAAAAATTATCTTGAGTCTGATAAACCTATAAGGCAGTATTTAGCCCAAAATACGTTCATCTCAACTTTTCCAAGATACGCTATTGAAGCTGCAGCTCTAATATTGATGACAATTTTTATATATTTTTTAGCCAGTAGAAGAGCTAATTATGAATCTTTTTTACCTTTATTAGGTTCTATCATCCTTTGTTCTCAAAAATTACTACCCTCTTTACAGTCTGTCTATTCAAGTTGGGCTGCTTTAAGAGGTTTTGGGGAATCAATTCTAGAAGTTATTAAAATCATTGATCAACCCATAGGGGAAAATCTAGAAATAAATGATTCTGTATTAGAAACAAAATTTGAAAGCCTCTGTTTAAATTCGGTCGCATTTACATATAAAAATGCTCAAAAAGTAACCTTATCAAATATCAATTTAAAAATAAATAAGGGAGAATCAATAGGTATAGTTGGAACCACTGGGAGTGGGAAAAGTACTTTAATGGATATTTTAATGGGTCTATTGAAGCCTAGTGATGGAGAAATTTTGATTAATGGCAAAAGTTTGTATAAAAAAGACAATAGAAATCTTTTAAATAAATGGAGAAAAAGCATTTCACATGTCCCTCAAAATATTTTTTTGTCAGATAGTTCAATACTTGAAAATATAGCTTTTGGAGATGCTCTCGAAGAAATTGATGTAGAAAGGGTAAAAATATGCGCTGAAAAAGCTCAACTCTCTAATTTTATTGAAAGTTGTCCTAATGGGCTTAAGACTGTTGTTGGTGAAAGGGGTGTTAAATTAAGTGGTGGACAGCGTCAAAGGATAGGAATTGCAAGAGCACTTTATAAGAAATCACAGGTTTTATTCCTTGATGAAGCTACTAGTGCTTTAGATATTTATACAGAGAGAAAACTGATGAAGGAACTAAGAAAAATGCCTGAGGATTTAACAATTATTATTATCGCTCATAGATTAACAACATTAAAAAACTGTGAAAAAGTTTTAAAAGTAGAAAAAGGAAAAATTGTTTTTAATAGATAAAACAAAGTTTTTAAAGTTAGTCTTGATTAAAAAAAGAGGACATAATGGGTATTTTTTCTTTTTTTTGGTTAATAATAATATCAGTTACGCTAATTTCTAGTTAACATTCATAGAATGGGCTGACTTTAAATTTAATTAATTTCTTTAAATGACATCTAAAGCTACAAATGCATCTCATAAGAGTTCTTTAGAATGTTTAAATGAGTTTGAAAAGCCTGAGGCTCATAAATTTAAGTCAGTATTTATAAGTCAAGAAAAGAACTTTGCGAATAAACATGGTTTTCATTACAGATCTAGTGCTCAATTCTACTTTGAAATCAATAGAGATAAGGGAATTAAAACAAGTTTAATATTATTCAATTATTTTAAAATAAAAAATAAAAACCAAGTTGCTGTGTGTGTATCTTTAAGAGACAGTAAGGGAAATCTTGTAGAAAGAAGGAATATTGATTTTAAAAATCAAAATATAATTGTGATAAATGACATTTTTTGGAACATAAATAACCATAGAGGTTCAGTTGAGGTAGAGTACTTTAGTTTAAAAAATTTAGTTATACCTTATGCCGCTGTTATTGGTGTATATGAAACCATTAAAGGAATAAGTTATTTGCACACATATTCTAGAAGTTACTCTAAACACGAAATGGAATCGGGATTCACAGTAATGGAAGGTTGTGAATCAAATTGGACAATAAGAGATACTGAAGATGTAGAGAGTTTTACTATCGTACATAATGGTTATTTAGAAGTTGAAGCTCAAGACATTAAAATAAAAATAATTACTGAATCAGGCCGAATCTTAGAACAATCATATTTACTTAATGCTTTAAAGCCTTATGAGATTTTTGAGATCGTCCCACAAAATATTTTTAAAGGTCTATCTTCATGGTTAAATAATGAGCAGGCTAATTGCTCAATTCACTTTAAAATAAATGGAGCTTTCACAAGGACTTTAGTTGGTAATAGAACGAAGAATAAAACTGATATGCAAGTAACGCACTCTAATTTTGCTTATAACCATCATCAAACTGATTTCGTAGAAACTGAGAAAGGATTTATGCCATATCCCAAATTTGATGTAAGAGATGGACAAATTAACATCTATCCTGACATGCCCCAAGGTAAATATTTTATCGATTATGAGTCTAAAAAAAATAAACAGAAAGAATTCTCTTCTGGAGAATATATCTCTTATAAAGTCGATAATCATCAGAACTTTAATATTGAATTAGGTAAATTTGATTCTCATTTGCCCTCAAGAATCCCTATCGGATTTAGTGGTAGAAGTCTTAATGCTGCAACGGAAATAATCCCATATGAAATTAGCTTGGGCATTTGTAGTAAAGTTCGACCCAACAAGCGGTTTTGGTGGGGGCCAATAGGAAATAGTAAATTAAGAAACTCCTTAGTATTTGGACTTCTTAAGGATATTTATGGAGAATACTCAAATGAAGATCTAATTATAAGAATCTATAACGATCAAAACGAAGAATATAATGAATTGATTTATTCTTCTTCCGACTTGATTTCTAAAGATTTTAGAATTGATCTATCAAATTATGATCTTGAAAATATAATTAATTTTGGTATGTACACAGTATTTTCAGAATATCCAGGATTCTTCGTTTATTCCCTAACGGAAAACACAAAAGGAAGTATTGCAATAGAACATGGGTTTTGACGCTTAATAAATTTTTTTCTTAAAAAAACAAATTTTTAAAAGGCGAATTTTTTAAAATCAACTAATTTAAGATTAAAAATTGATTTATTGTATTATTTAAAATAATTATTTAGTTAACTCCCATTAAGTATGGTTCGTGATTTAAAAGATAAAACTAAAATTTTAATAGTTGGATTAGGTGTAGTATCTATACTAGAAGCGGTTTATCAAAAAGTTCTAGGAAATGAAGTATATATTATTTCATCAGCTTATAATTTTGGAGGTTCATGGGGACCGATCTACCTTAAAGAGCATAATATAAAAACTGATTTAGGTGTTCATTATATTGAAGAACAGCCAGATACAGAATATATGATGAATTTAATATTAGGAAAGACAATTAGATTAAGAGAGAAGTACATCATTAATTTTGAAAATTTAGACAATTTAGTTTTTGAACCTAATTTTAAAAATAATTTGTATCTAGTTGGTGGTGCAATTTACTTAGAAAAAAGATTAAAGGATTTAATTAGAAATTTCAAAATAAGAATAATAAATGCCAAAGTTGAAAAAGTTGTTAGAAAAAATCAATTTTATGATGTTTTTCTTAAAAACAATGACGAAAAGCAAAAAATCATAAGCTGTGAAAAATTTATTTTTACATCAGGAACTAAAGATATAAATTTTTTTAATGAAAATAATTTAATCAAACTTCCAAATAATAAGTCAGGTGTAAGAATAAGATCGCATATGTATTTTTATATTAAAAATAATAATTCAAACAAATTTGATCAATATATTTGTAAAAATCACAGTTACATAAAGTATATTCATAATATTTCGAAAGATTCACAAGGTAATAATAAAAAATTCCAGTTTATTGTTGCCTCATTAATTAACAATATGGAACCTACTTCTTTTAATAAAGAAAAAGTTAGAGAAAGTCTCGAGGAATTAGGTTTTTCTAATAAAAATAATATTGAGCATTTACATTCTATTAGGACAGTATTAGCAGAATATGGCGATAATGTTAATAATGTAATTAAAGACAATATGGGGAATAATTTAGAATTTATTAAAACTGAGGATTTAGGAAAGTCTCTGGGAGTTTATTGTAAAAAATATCAGAATATTTTTAAAAAAAATAATATTTTACTCCCTTAAAGTTTATTTATGAAAAAAAAATCCTTTTCAAATTCATTGAAGAAACTAAATGTTTTAATAATCGGTTTGGGTCAAGCAGGATCTAGATTTGATGAAGACGATAGAAAGATAATATGGAGTCATACTGGAGCTTATCTTGAAGATAAAGAGTCATTTTATATAGTTAATGGAGTTGACCCATCTGAGGAAAATAGACTTCATTTTAATAACCGAATCAAAGAAGACAAAGCAGTTTCTTCTTTAAAAGAAATTTCCTCTAAAGAAATAGATATAGTAAGTATTGCTACTCCATTTAAATATAGGTTAGAGATTTTTGAAGAAATTTTTAGTTTGGGTATTAAGCCAAAAGTTATAATATGTGAAAAGCCACTTGCTCAAACAAAGAAAGAAAGAGATCAGATTATTTTAATTTGCAATTTAAACAATACAGAATTACTTGTTCACTATAATAGAAGATTCATTAATACTTATCAAAATTTGTTCCAAATGCTTTCAAGTAAGGAGTTTGGGAAGGTTTTTTCTATTACGGTGAAAAGTCCGAATAGAGGTTGGTCAATAGGGTCTCATGCAATTGATTTGTTATTGTATTTATCAAATGAATATCCTTTGGATTGGGAAGTGCTTAATATCCCCTCTTTAGTGGAAGATAATGAAAATGCTTTTGATTTTATTGGTTATTTCCCCTCAGGGTTCACTGGTCGAGTTTTAACGCAATGTAGTTCGAAGATTCTTATTTTTGAAGTTGAAATTATCTGTGAATCTGGCAGGATAAGGACATTTAATAATGGGGATGAAACAGTCATAGAAGAATTTGAATACTCTAAGCAATTTAAAAACTATAAATTCCCAAAGCTATTAAAGAAAATTAAAAATAAACAAAATTCAAGTTTTTTATCAATAGTTGAGAATGCGAAGGATGTAATTTTTAAAAAATCTAATATTATTTCAAATGGAATTACAGCTAGTAGTTCAGAAGAATTATTAGATAAGATACAAGAAAAATTTTTAAGATGTTAAACGATAATCTGGCTATTCTAGGTGGACCAAAAACAAGAAATAAACCTTTCACTTTAGAACCATTAATCGATAATAGAGAAAAAGATCTTATCTTGGAAGCGATAAATAAAATGAATTTTTCTAGATATATAGGTTCTAAGCCTGATAACTTTGAGGAAACACTTACTTTAACTAGTAAGCAAGCCAAATATATTAATTCTGATTGGCACTTTTTAGGTGGACCTAATATTAGAAACTTTAGCGCAAACTTTGCAAATAAATTTGGGATTGAGTTTGCAATACCAGTAAATTCAGCCACTTCCGGTATCTCTACAGCAGTCGCCGCTTTAGGTTTAAATAGTGGAGATGAGATTATTGTGCCAGGGCTTTCATATACAGCATCAGGGACAGCTCCAGTTTTATTTAACGTTGTTCCTAAATTTGTTGATGTTAATCCTGATACTTTTTGTATAGATCCGCTTTCAATTCGAAAAGCAATAACAAAGAAGACAAAAGCTATAATGTGCGTTCATTTATTAGGAAATATGTGCGAAATGGATGAGATTTTGAAAATAGCTTTTGATAATAATTTGAAAATTATTGAAGATGTTGCTCAAGCACCCGGATCTAAATATAAAGGTAAATATGCAGGAACTATAGGTGATTTGGGGATATTCAGTTTTCAGCAATCAAAGAATATAATGACAGGTGAAGGTGGTATGATTATTACTTCAAATAAAGAACTTGCAAAAAAATGTAGGTTAATTATTAATCATGGAGAAGTTTGTTTTGACGAGAATGCTACTCATGAAGAACTGGTAAACATAATTGGCAGTAATTTTAGGATGACTGAACTGACTGCAGCAATTGGTATTGCACAGTTAGAAAAACTTGATGAGGTTAATAATATCAGAAATTGTAATGCATATTATTTGATGAATTTGTTAGAGCAATTTAAATTTCTCAAACCACCCAGTATTCATGATTATATAGAGCCTATTTTTCATATCCTTAGTTTTAAATTTTTAAAGGATAAAATTGGAATATCTAGAGATCTTTTTCTCGCAGCTTTAAGAGCTGAAGGAATACCCGTTGGAACAGGATATGTTCGGGGCATGTATAAAAATCCGATGTTTATAAAAAAAATTGCCTATGGAAAAGATAATTATCCATGGGATTTGGACAGAATTCCTGAAGTCATCAATTTCAATGAAGATTTCAAAAATATTGAAAACCTTATAAATAATGAGTTCGTTTGGTTTTATCAAATAGCAAATTCTTCCACAAAAACAGATATGGAAGATATCTTTATCGCTATAAAAAAAATAGTAAAAAACTTAGATAAATTAAAAAATAATGAAAATCAAATCTTATTTAATGTGGATACTTCATTGAAGCAAGGAAGAATTTGATGGAATATGTTGCGGTTATTCATGCACGTGGTGGTTCAGTAAGAGTTCCAAAAAAAAATATCAGACTTTTGGGTAATGTCCCGTTAATAGCTTGGACTATAAAAGCAGCAATAAATAGTGTATGTAATAGAGTTATTGTTTCAACTGATAGTCATGAAATTGCAAAGATTGCAACTGCTAATGGGGCTGAAGTTCCTTTTCTTAGACCAAAAGAAATCTCCTTCGATGTCCCTTCTGAACTTGTAACTCAGCATGCCATTAGATTTCATGAAAAGGAATTAGGAAAACTTATAAAAATAGCTGTCACAATTCAACCAACAACTCCTTTTTTGACTTCTGAAGATATAAATAAGAGCATACAAATTATGAACAGTAATTTAGAATTTGATTCTGTTTTTACAGCTGGACCTGTAGTTCAAAGGCCCGAATGGATGTTTTCAGTTGAGAACGAATCTGGAAAAGCATTTAAGCTTAG
>MDSZ01176181.1_pt1 | contig 14249 bp, 12 predicted proteins | sample 811201 | NCBI WGS metagenome assembly MDSZ01 (sample SAMN05326647, study PRJNA326480) | marine metagenome | isolation source: seawater | place: Indian Ocean: North | collected 2010
GCTTTTTCTATTAAATTATCAACATCAATATCTCCATATGCTAGGGCTACCCCCATTCTTCTATATTTACGTGATGTAGGCTTACCAAATATTTTAAAATTTGTATTCGCATATTTTACCGCATTAGCAAAGCCTGTATATATTGGGGTCCCTAAACTGTCTTTGTCAGCTAAAATTACAGATGATGCTCCATTCCTTTGGGGAGATATTTCTAATACAGGGATTCCTAATATTGCACGTGCATGAAGTTCAAATTGAGAGAAATTTTGTGTTCCTGCTAAAGTCACCATTCCAGTATCATGTGGTCTTGGAGAAAGCTCTGAAAAATATACTTGATTATTTCCAATAAAAAACTCAACGCCCCATATTCCGTTCCCACCTAAAGATTTCGTGATTTTATTTGCCATATCTTGAGCTTCTAGCAAATAGGATGATTTCATTTCCATGGGCTGCCAACTCTGCTGGTAATCACCTCTTTCTTGTGTATGTCCAATTGGAGAACAAAAAAGTGTAGTAGCACTATTCTGTGTTAAAGTTAATAATGTGATTTCATAATCAAAAGGGATAAATTCTTCTACTATAACCTCTATTATATCACCTCTTGATCCATCTATTGCATAATTCCAAGAAAATTCAACATCTCTCAACTCTTTAATTACTGATTGTCCTTTTCCAGAAGATGACATTAGTGGCTTTACAACGCAAGGTGTGCCAATAATATTTACAGCACTATAAAGTTCCTCTAATGTGCTTGCATATTTATATTTTGCCGTATTAATCCCTAAATCAATATAAGCTAGATCTCTAATTGCTTTACGATTCATAGTAAAATTAGCAGCTTTAGCTGATGGAATCACATTATATCCTTGCTTTTCGTATTCATAAAATCTTTCTGTTCTAATAGATTCAATTTCTGGAACTATAAAATCTGGATTGTATTTTTCAACTAAATTATCAAGAGATTCAGAATCTAGCATATTAATAGTCTCACATTCATGTGCAACATGCATAGCAGGAGCATTATCATAATTATCTACAGCAATAACATATTGCCCAAGCCTTTGAAATGCAATAACAAGCTCCTTACCTAATTCTCCTGAACCTAATAACAAAATCTTTTTTTGCATATTTTTATTATTAATTTTTATAGTCTATTATCTAATATCTTATTAATATATTTTCCAAAAACATCAAATTCAATATTTACCATATCACCTTTATTAAACAAATAGAAATTTGTATTCTCATATGTATATGGAATAACGGCAACAGAAAAAAAAGTATCTTCTACATCCATAATAGTCAAACTTACTCCATTAATACATATTGATCCTTTTCTAACAATCAAATTTTTGTTGTCTTCATTATAATCAAACATAAAAATATACGACCCCTCTGCCTCTTGGATATTTAAGCACTTACTAATTTGATCTACATGTCCTTGTACAATGTGGCCATCTATTCTTGAATTTATCTGTAAACTTCTTTCAATATTAACTTTATCGCCAATTTTCAACAATCCTAAATTCGTTTTATCTAAAGTTTCCTTTATTGCAGTAACAGTATAATTATCATTGTTAACATCTACAATCGTTAAACATACTCCATTATGTGAGACACTTTGGTCTATAGTTAATTCATGGGTAATTGAAGATTTAAACGTAATATGCAAATTTTTTTCATCATTTCTTAAATGAATTACATCATTCATGTTTTCAATTATTCCTGTAAACATATCTTAATAATTTATTGTTTGTTCTTTCATGTTTGGCATTTTTCTTTTTTCATATAATTGATTTCTCAATTGAGGTTGAAATCCTGCAGAACGTATACATTCTTGTATTTGTTTTGCTGTAAATCTATGTGGCGCACCTGCTACAGAAATAACATTTTCCTCTATCATAATTGATCCCATGTCATTTGCTCCTGCGTGTAAAGTTAATTGAGCCACTTGAGGCCCAACAGTCAACCAAGATGTCTGTATATTTTTAATGTTAGGAAGCATTATTCTTGATATTGCAATCATTCTTATATATTCATCTGTAGTAACAGTATTATTTATTCCTTTAACTTTTTGAAGTAAAGTGCCATCATCCATAAAAACCCATGGAATAAATGCAAGAAATCCATTCTCACCATCAGGTTTCTGCTGCTGAACTTCTCTAATTCTAATCAAGTGATCAAATCTCTCTTCTAACGTTTCTACATGTCCAAACATCATTGTAGCAGAAGTTGTCAATCCAATCTTATGAGCTGCCTTCATAATATCTAACCATTCCTGACCTGTACATTTTCCTTTTGATATTAATCTTCTTACCCTATCACTTAAAATCTCTGCTCCTGCTCCAGGCATGCTATCCATACCCGCATCTTTTAATCTACTTAATACTTCTACATGTGGTAATCTGCCTATTTTACATATATGCGCAATTTCTGGAGGACCTAATGCATGTAACCTAATATTTGGATAGAGGCTCTTTAATTTTTTAAATAAGTTTACATAATAGTCTATTCCTAATTCTGGGTGATGCCCCCCCTGTAAAAGTAATTGATCCCCCCCATATTTAATTGTCTCTTCAATCTTTTTCTTATATGTATCTATATCTGTAATATATACTTCTTCGTGTTTAGGATGTCTAAAAAAATTGCAAAATTTACAATTTGCAATACAGGCATTTGTAGTGTTTACATTTCTGTCTATTTGCCAAGTGACTACATCATCCATCACTAATTTTTTTCTCAATTCATTTGCAACAAACATCAATTCTGCTGTTGATAGATTTTTAAATAAAAACATGCCTTCATTTATAGATAAAAAATCTTTTTTTAATGCTCTATTAATTAATTCCTGAGTATCCATAAAAAAATGTAAGTTTACATAATCAAAATTACATAATTTTATGAAGATATTAATAAAAAGAAAAAATACATTATCTAAGAACGATAATTTAATAATTTTATATAAAAACAAACTATCACTATCACAATTTAATCTAGAAAAAAAAGAATTAGATTATGTAAAAAGAGAGTTGAAAGACAAAAAAGAACTTATTACAATAAATCAATACTATAGACATATATTTATAGTGTCCCCGCAGAAAAAAACAACTACAAATGAATATTATGAGAATTGTAGAATGATAGGTGACAAAATAGAAGAAAAGTTAAAAAATCAAATGTCTGTTATGTTTGTTGATTTAAAAGAAAGTGGAAGTGATATACTGAAAGTTGCTGAAGGTTTTGCTTTAGCAGCTTATACTTTCAACAAACACAAAAGTAAAAAGAAAACCAATAAAAAGATAATTAATTTTTATAGCTATCCACATCAAAAAGATTTGCTCGAATTAGAAAATCTTATTCAAGCTGTATACCTTACAAAAAACTTAATTAATGAACCCTTTTCACATCTTACAGCTAAAGGTTTAGCTAATGCCGCTAAAAAATCTGGAAAAAAATCAGGATATAAGGTTACTATATTTAATAAGAATAAAATAAAATCATTAAAAATGGGCGGTTTATTAGCTGTAAATAAAGGAAGTATTGATGATCCCACATTTACAATAATGGAATGGAAACCAAAAAACGCAAAAAATATACAACCTATAGTTTTAGTTGGTAAAGGAGTTGTGTATGACACAGGAGGTCTCAGTTTAAAACCCACTGCAAATTCTATGGATTTAATGAAAATAGATATGGGGGGTGCTGGGACAGTAATTGGAGCAATGCAAGCTATTGCTTCAAATAATTTGCCATATTATGTGATTGGTCTAAATCCAGCAACAGATAATCGTCCATCTGGAAACGCATATGCTCCTGGAGATGTAATTACAATGCATAGTGGAAAAACGGTTGAAGTTTTAAATACTGATGCTGAAGGAAGATTATTATTAGCTGACGCACTTAGTTATGCCAAACGCTATAACCCTAAGCTAGTAATTGATCTAGCAACATTAACAGGAGCTGCAGTCGCTGCTATAGGTAATTATGGTTTAGTTAGTATGCATCAGGATGCAAAAAAAGAACATCAAAAACTGAAAAAAATCGGAGATCAAGTACATGAAAGGTTAGCAGAACTTCCCTTCTGGTCAGATTATGATGAACTTATAAAATCAGATATTGCTGATATAAAAAACTTAGGGGGCGCGCATGCGGGGGCAATTACTGCAGGCAAGTTTTTAGCTAATTTTATTGATTATCCTTGGATTCATATTGATTTGTCAGGAGTATATTCAAAAACAAAATATGGCTATAGAGGAAAAGGGGCAACTGGCATGGGAGTCAGATTACTATATGAATTTATTAAAAAATCATGTGATGAAAAAAATTAAGCTAGGTGTATCTGTAGGAGATCTAAATGGTGTGGGAATAGAGATTATATTAAAAACTTTTAAAGATATTAGAATACTTGATTTTTGCACTCCAATTATATTTTGTTCTAATAAAATTATATCTAAATATAGAAGTCTAACTAGAACACAAGACATTAATATTAATTTTAATATTATTAATTCAATGAAAGATGTTAATTATAAAAAATGTAACATATTAAATATCTCAAAAGAAGATACAGAAATAAAATTGGGGACGCCTACTTCATTCAGTGGAGAATATGCATATACTTCTCTTAAAAAAAGTATTCAAGAGTTAAAAAACAATACAATTAATGCACTTGTTACTGCTCCAATTAACAAAAATTCAATTAAAATTAATAATCCTGATTTTATTGGCCATACTGAATTATTAGAAAAAGAATTTAAAGGGGATGCATTAATGATTATGACGAGTGATGTGATGAAAATAGCATGTGTTACAGGGCATATGCCATTGTCTGATATTCCTAAAAATATTAATGTTAATACAATTATTAATAAAACAAAAATATTAAATCAGAGTTTAATGTCAGATTTTGGAATTATCAAGCCAAAAATTGCTATACTAGGTATTAACCCACATGCAGGAGAGAACGGGACAATGGGAAAAGAAGAAGAAGAAATAATTATACCAGCTATTGATAAATTAAAAAAGGACAATATTATATGCTATGGCCCTTATCCTGCAGACAGTTTTTTTACTGATAAAAATTTACAGTTTTTTGATGGAATTCTAGCAATGTACCATGATCAAGCCTTAATTCCTTTTAAAACAATTAGTTTTTCAAATGGAGTCAATTTTACTGCTGGTCTAAATATAGTAAGAACATCCCCTGCACATGGGACGGCACATGATATTGCAGGTAAAGGGATGGCAGATGAAAATTCTTTTAGACAGGCTGTTTATGTAGCTTGTGATGCATATAAAAAAAGAATTTTATACACCGAATTACATACTATAAATGATTAAAACAACAAGTTATTTTTAAAATATAAATAAATTCATACCTTTGCAGCCTTCAATTTCATCTAAGAATGAATGATTATAGTATTACTGTTGGAAACTTAGCAGATGGGGCTCATTCATTTGAATTTAAAATTGATGATACGTTCTTTAAAAATTTTACTGATTCTGAGATACAATATGCAAATATAAATTCTAGAATTACATTGACTAAAAGGTTTAATAAACGGTTATTATCAATTATACTTAAAGGGGAAATTAATCGCATGCTATGTGACCTTTGCGCTGAAGAAATTGATATAGAAATAAATGAAAAAACTGATGTTATCATTAAAACCTTTGAAGAAAAAATCAATGAAGATTCTGATGAAAGTGTTATTTATATAAATTCATATGACAACCAGTTATCAATAAAACATTTATTATTTGAACTAATTACATTGTCTCTTCCAAAGAAAAAAAGTCATAAACTAAATATAAATGGATCAAAAAAATGTAATAAGCAAATGCTAGATTTAATAAAAGAATATAGTACAATAAAATCAAAAAATGTCAACCCGATATGGGAAAAACTAAAAAATATTAAATAATATACAATGGCACATCCTAAACGAAAAATATCCAAAACTAGAAGAGATAAAAGGAGAACTCATTATAAAGCTACTACTCAAACAATTAAAACTTGTAAAGAGACTGGTGAGACTCATTTGTATCATCATGCATATGAGCATGAAGGAAATCTTTACTATAGAGGAAAATTAGTCTCTTCAAATTATACTAAATAAGTTTTTATAGTTTGTCTACTATTAAAACTGCTTTTTATTTATGAAAATTGGTATAGATATTATGGGGGGGGATTTTGCCCCAGAAAAAATCATTCATGGTTCTATCCTTGCTAGTAAAGAAATTTCTAGTGAAAATTTAATATTATTTGGAGAAAAACAAACAATTATTAATGAAATAAAAAAATATAATCTTCAAAAAATAAATTTCGAAATTGTTGATTGTCCTGATACTATACGTATGGCAGAACATCCTATTAAAGCATTTAAAAACAAGCCTGAATCTAGTATTGCTAAGGGTTTTAAATACTTAGATGAAAATCTAATAGACGGATTTGCTTCTTGCGGAAATACTGGCGCCATGTATGTCGGAGGATATTATTCTGTTAAAGCAATTAGCGGTATATTAAGACCTTGTATCTCAGCATTAATACCGCAACAAAATGGAGGGACAACAGTTTTATTAGATGTAGGTGCTAATGCTGATTGCAAAGCAGATGTTTTATATCAATTCGGGGTGTTAGGATCAATATTTGCTGAACATGTGTGTGGCATAAAAAATCCGAAAGTTAGTTTATTAAACTTAGGTGAGGAGGCCAGTAAAGGGAATATGTTAACTCAATCTTCCTTTATAATGATGAATGAAACAAGTGATTTTAACTTTATAGGAAATATTGAATCACGTGATATATTTAATGCAAAAACAGATGTCATTATTTGTGATGGGTTTACAGGAAATGTTGTATTAAAACAAGCAGAAGCTTTTTATGATATAATAAAAAAGCGAAATATAAACGATTCTTTCTTTGAACGGTTTAATTATGAAAATTATGGAGGCACTCCTATATTAGGATTAAATAAACCTGTTATTATTGGGCATGGAATATCTAATGAAATAGCAGTTAAAAACATGATTCTATTAACAAAAGATATAATTAATGCTGATTTAACAAATAAAATAACTAATGTGCTAAAATGATGAAAAAAAAGAATGCTATAATTACAGGGATAGAAGCATATCTTCCAGAATACATACTTACAAACAAAGAGTTGGAAAATATTGTAGACACCAATGATGAATGGATTACTACTAGAACGGGTATTAAAGAAAGAAGAATATTAAAAGGAGAGAATAAAGGAGCTTCAGATCTTGGCGTAGGAGCTATAACCAAATTACTAAAAAAAACAAATACAAAAGCAGAAGAAATAGATTTGATTATTTGTGCAACTGCTACTCCTGATATGATTTTTCCTTCAACAGCATGTATTATTGCTGACAAAATAGGTGCTAAGAATGCATTTGCATACGATTTAATGGCTGCATGTTCTGGTTTTTTATATGCTATAACAACAGCGTCTAAATTTATAGAAACAGAAAGCTATAAAAAAATAATTGTTGTAGGTGCAGATAAAATGTCATCTATAATTGATTACCAAGATAGAGCAACATGTATTATTTTTGGTGATGGTGCAGGAGCTGTACTCATGGAGGGAAGTGATCAAAATCTGGGGATTAGAGATTCCATATTAAAAAGTGATGGAGAAGGAAGAAATTTCTTACATATGAAAGCAGGAGGGTCTGTTATGCCTGCTAGCATTGATACAGTTAAAAAAAGGCAGCATTATGTCTTCCAAGATGGACAAACAGTATTCAAGTCGGCTGTTAAAAATATGGCTGATGTATCTGAAGAAATTATGACAAAGAACAACCTAAAAGCCGATGATATAGCTTGGTTAGTTCCACATCAAGCAAACAAAAGAATTATTGATGCAACTGCTAGAAGAATGGGTGTAGGAGATGAAAAAGTAATGCTAAATATAGAAAAATATGGAAATACTACAAATGGGACTATCCCTATTTGCTTATGGGAATGGGAAAAAAAATTAAAAAAAGGAGATAATATTATTCTTGCAGCATTTGGAGGAGGCTTTACATGGGGGGCTGTTTATTTAAAATGGGCTTATGACAGTTGAAAAACGTATATATTTTACATAAAAATGATGTTTTTTTGCATAAAATGATGTTTTTTTGCATAAAATGATGTTTTTTTGCATAAAATGATGTTTTTTACACAAAAAAAATTGATATGAATCTAAAAGAAATACAAGAGCTGATTAAATTTGTCGCTAAATCTGGAGCAACAGAAGTAGATTTAGAAATAGATAATGTTAAAATTTCAATAAAATCTCCTAGCAAAAAAAGAAGAGGAACACAACAACATGAAGAGCCTATGACTGTTATTCAACAAGTCCCTGCTGTTCAACAAATACAGCCTGTCCCTCAAACAATGAATCAGGAAGTAACTGCAAAAGAAGAAAAAGAAAAGCCTTCTTCTAAGCAAGAAACAGATAATGATGAAGGCTATATTACAATTAATGCATCTATGATTGGGACATTTTACAGATCCTCATCTCCAGAAAGCCCTCCTTTTGTAAATGTTGGAGATTCTATTAAAAAAGGGGACGTATTATGTATCATTGAGGCTATGAAACTTTTCAATGAAATTGAGTCAGAAGTTAATGGAAAAGTCATAAAAGTTTTAGTTGATGACTCAACACCTGTTGAATTTGATCAACCATTATTTTTAATTGACCCTTCATAAATCATAACAAAAAATATGTTTAAAAAAATTCTAATAGCAAATAGAGGAGAAATTGCATTGCGAATTATTCGAACATGCAAAGAAATGGGCATTAAAACAGTGGCCGTATATTCAAATGCAGATAAAGAAAGTTTACATGTTAGATTCGCAGATGAAGCCGTTTGTATCGGTCCAGCTAAAAGCTCTGATTCTTATTTAAAAATATCAAACATTATTGCGGCTGCAGAAATAACAAATTCAGATGCAATACATCCAGGATATGGGTTTTTAGCTGAAAATGCAAATTTTTCAAAAATTTGTGACGAAAATGATATTAAATTTATAGGAGCAAAGGCAGATATGATTGAAAATATGGGCGATAAAGCTGCCGCAAAAATAACTATGGAACAAGCCGGAGTACCGACAATCCCTGGTTCAAAAGGCACTATAAAAGATTTTAAAACTTGTGAAAAATTAGCCAAAGAAATAGGATACCCAGTAATGCTAAAGGCTACTGCCGGAGGTGGAGGGAAAGGAATGAGATTAATCTGGGAAGAAGGCCATCTTAAAGATGCTTGGAGCAGTGCAAGACAAGAAGCTGAAGCCTCATTTGGGAATGCAGAAATGTATATAGAAAAATTCATTGAAGAGCCAAGACATATTGAAATTCAAATTATTGGAGATAGCACTGGTAAGGCGGCCCACCTATCGGAAAGAGATTGCTCAATACAAAGAAGACATCAAAAATTAGTTGAAGAGACTCCTTCTCCATTTATGACTAAAAAATTAAGAACTAATATGGGAGAAGCTGCAATAAAAGCAGCAGAAGCTGTAAAATATGAAGGAGTAGGTACAGTAGAGTTTTTAGTTGATAAACATAGAAATTTTTATTTTATGGAAATGAATACTCGTATTCAAGTTGAGCACCCTGTTACAGAAGAGGTGATTGATTATGATTTGATAAAAGAGCAAATTAAAGTTGCAGCCGGAATAAAAATATCTGGAAAAAATTATATTCCACAATTACATGCAATTGAATGCCGAATCAATGCAGAAGACCCATATAATAATTTTATGCCTTCCCCTGGAAAAATCACAAACTTTCATGCGCCAGGAGGTCATGGTATACGTATTGACACACATGTATATGCAAATTATATTATCCCTCCTTTTTATGATTCTATGATAGCAAAACTTATTACAGTAGCACAAACCAGAGAAGAGGCGATAGGAAAAATGAAAAGAGCGCTAGATGAGTTTATAATTGAGGGTATAAAAACAACTATCCCATTCCATCAAAAACTGATGAAGAATGAAGATTTTATAAAAGGAGATTACACTACTAAATTCATGGAGGATTTTGAACTTTAGATGTTCTTTGTAAAGTTCTTATCATGACTGATTACTTAATAGAATGTTGTGCTAACTCTCTATGGTTTTGAACATCCAAAAAACAACAATATTGAAAATATATATTTCATTTATTTAATATGAGATAATGAGTCAATCATCTCATTCTTCCCATTTTGATATAAAGCATAATTAAACCATGGATGTACTGCATATGCCCCATGTTCTCCCTTTTTATTTATAGCAAGATATCCTATTTGCATATCTTTATAATTTTGATTCTTTACAATCCGAGATATAGCTTCTTCACAAGCTTCTTGAGGAGTTGCTCCTTGCCTCATTAGCTCTACTACTAAGAATGACCCAAGGGTTTTTAATACAGCTTCTCCAACTCCCGTCGCACAACACCCACCAACATTATTGTCTACAAACATCCCAGCGCCAATTATAGGAGAGTCGCCTACTCTTCCATGCATTTTCCAGGCTAACCCAGATGTAGTACAAGCTCCTGATATATCTCCTTTTTTATCTAATGCAAGTAATCCAATTGTATCATGATTCTCAACATTAATAATAGTTTTGTATTTAGAATCTTTTAACCATTCCTTCCATCTTTTTTCTGCTTTTTCAGTTAACAAGTCTTCTTTTGGGAACCCTTGTTCTACAGCAAATTTTAAAGCTCCTTCTCCAGAAAGAATCACATGTGGAGTTTCATCCATAACTTTACGAGCTACTGATATGGGGTGTTTTATATGTTGTAAAAAACTTACAGAACCACAATTTCCAGTTTCATCCATAATACATGCATCTAGAGTTACATTACCGTCTCTATCAGGCATTCCTCCATATCCAACAGATGTACATTCTGGATCTCTTTCAGGAACTTTCACTCCTTCTTCAACAGCATCAATAGCTTTCCCATTATTTTCAAGTATTTTCATTGCAGCCTCATTTGCAGGAAATCCATGCTTCCATGTTGATATAACCATAGGGTATCCTTTATTTGATTTAGGATTGTTTTTTTGATTCATAGCATTATATATTTTAGGTGTTGCTATAGCAGCTAGTGCACCAATAGCAGAGTTTTTCAAGAAAGATCTTCTATTAGACATAGTTTTATTTTTTATTTAAATCGTATAATGAACAAATTAACAAATTATTTCTTTTGGCGTCTGCATTTTTCAAGTTAATAACTTTATTTTTTCCTGATTCCTGGATTTTTGTTAATGAAATTATTATTAATTAAATTGCAGCTTTAAAAAATTATGTTGCGAATATATATTATAGGGATATGCATTTTATTAATTGCAATAATCTCTAATGTAATAGCAAATAAACTAGCAATAAGCACATGGTATGATTTTGGCCCTTTATTTTTTAAAAAAGGATTTATAGTTATAAAAAAAGTTGGATTAATCAATTGTTTATGGTTGTTTGTTATATATCCATTAATACTTTCATTAGGTTATTTGATTGGAGATAAGTTATACAAACTATTTTAAATTATGAAAAAGGCTCTATTTATATTATCAATTCTTATAAGCTGTAATAATTATAAAAAAGAAATAATTGATTATGTTAATCCCTTTATTGGTACTGGAGGACATGGCCATACTTATCCTGGCGCAACAACTCCTTTTGGAATGGTTCAACTTAGTCCAGACACCAGGCTAGAGGGATGGGATGGATGTGGCGGCTACCATTATTCTGACAATGTAATTTATGGGTTCTCACATACTCATCTAAGTGGAACTGGAATTTCAGATTATGGAGATATTTTAATTATGCCTACTGTTGGGGAACTAAGATTAAATAATGGTGCAAATGAGGCTGCTGGATATTCCTCTTTCTTTTCACATGAGAACGAAAAAGCAGAAGCTGGATACTACCAAGTATTACTTGAAGACTATAACATTAATGTTGAATTAACAACAACTGAGAGAGTTGGATTTCATAAATACACTTTTCCAAAAAAAGAAAGAGCACAAATAGTATTAGATTTAGAACATAGAGACCGGTTATTAAATCATGAAATTAAACTTATAGATAGTGTTACTATTGAGGGGGTAAGATATTCAGATGAATGGGCTAGCAATCAAAAAATACATTTCTATATGCAGTTTTCCGAACCTATTGAAAGCATTGTTTTAAATAAAAATCAAACAAAAGCAGGCGTTGCATTTGGGAAATTAAATAGGTCTTTATTAATTAAAGTTGGTATATCTGCAGTGTCTAAAAAAGGGGCCAAGAAAAATCTCTTAGCAGAAACACCTCATTGGGATTTTAATAAAACAAGAAAAGAAAATCAGAAATGCTGGAATGATGCATTAAGTAAAATTCAAATAGAAGATAAAAATGATGTAAATAAAGAAATATTTTATACTGCTCTTTATCACAGTATGCTGGTCCCTAATATTTATATAGATGTAGATAGTTCATATAATGGGATGGATTTAAAAGAACATAAAACAAATGATCAGCATTACACTATATTCTCACTTTGGGATACTTTTAGAGCAACACATCCTCTATTTACAATTATAGAGCAAAAAAGAACAAATGAATTTATTCGAACTTTATTAAGACAATACAAAGATGGGGGAAAATTACCTATTTGGGAATTAGCAGGAAATTATACTAATTGTATGATTGGATATCATGCAATACCTGTTATTGTAGATGCATATATAAAAGGTATTAGGGATTACGATATAAATTTAGCTCTAGAAGCCATGGTGCACTCTGCGATGCAAGAAAATTTTGGATTGTCCTCATACAAAAAAAATGGATTTATCTCTGCTTCTGAAGAGCCTGAATCTGTATCTAAAACTTTAGAATATGCATATGATGATTGGTGTATAGCTATTATGGCTGATTCACTTAAAAAAGAAAATATTGCAAAGAAGTTTTATGAAAGAGGACAATATTATAAAAACCTGTTTGATCCTTCAACCAGTTTTTTTAGAGCTAAAAAAAGTTATACATGGTTCTCTCCTTTTAAACCTGAAGAAGTTAATTTTAATTATACCGAAGCTAATGCTTGGCAATACTCTCTTTTTGTGCCTCAAGATATTAAAGGTCATATTGAGTTGATGGGAGGAGAAAAAAACTATGAAAAACATTTAGATAGTTTATTTGAAAATGATTCCAAAACATCTGGAAGAGAACAGCCAGATATAACAGGGCTTATAGGTCAATATGCTCATGGAAATGAGCCTAGTCATCATATGGCATACTTATATAACTATATTGGTAAGCCCTTTAAAACTCAAGAACGAGTTAGGCAAATACTAAAAGAACAATATACAAATCATGCTGATGGTCTTTCTGGAAATGAAGATTGCGGACAAATGTCTTCATGGTATGTATTAAGTGCAATGGGATTTTACCCTGTTACTCCTGGATTAGATTATTATAGTGTTGGATCGCCATTATTTGAAAAAACAACTATTAATTTAGAAGATGGAAAAGTATTTAATATTCTAGCAAATAATGTGTCGGAAAAGAATATATATATACAAAGCGCAATATTAAATGGTAAAGAATATGAGAAAAATTATATAAAACATCAAGATATTATAAATGGAGGAAGTCTTGTTTTTGAAATGGGCAGTGAGCCATCTGATTGGGGAGAAAATGAAATAGCTACTTCATACATTAATAACGAACCTATTGTCTCTGTTCCTTATTTTGAAGCATCAAGCCAAACATTCTCAGAATCTATGTATGTATCACTTGGTTCTGCAGTAGGTGGAGAAATCACCTATTCATTAAACAATAATGAAGAGATGTTATACAAAAAGCCTATCTTGATTAATAAAGATACTGAGATTAAATGTAGAACTTTTAAAGATAATAAATGGAGTAAAACTGTTTCAGCAAAATATTTCAAAATAGATCAAAATAAAAATATTATTATTAATAGCAATTATGCGAATCAATATGCTGCAGCTGGAGATAAAACCCTTATTGATTATTTAAGAGGAGGAAATAATTATCGTACAGGAAACTGGCAAGGCTATCGTGAAGATTTAGATGTAATTATTGATTTAGGAGAAAGTAAAAATATCAATAGCATTGCTTTAGGATGCTTGCAAGATGTTAGGTCATGGATATTTTATCCGAAAAAAATAAGCTTTTACTCTTCTTTAGATGGAGAAGAATTCAACTTGATAGGTGAAATTAAAAATATGTTCCCTGA
>MDSZ01052573.1_pt1 | contig 14246 bp, 13 predicted proteins | sample 811201 | NCBI WGS metagenome assembly MDSZ01 (sample SAMN05326647, study PRJNA326480) | marine metagenome | isolation source: seawater | place: Indian Ocean: North | collected 2010
ACTTGACTTCCGAGTTCGGAATGGGATCGGGTATTGCCCCTTCGCAATAATTACCAGGCGAAGTTTTTATAATATTTTATTGTTTAATTGTAAATAAGAAAAAATGACAGTTTTTAAGAATTATCTTTATCTTTTTGTTTGATATATCTTAATTCATCCAATCCAATTAAAAATCCTATTATCAAAAAAGTATAAGCAGCGTTATAAGTAGAAAAAAAACTTCCAGAACTTTTAAACGGAACTAATTGAATAAAAAGAGCTAGTATTGTTGTTAAGTAAACCCAATTAGAAATTTTTGTTATTTTTCGACCTCCAAGTTTATATTCTTTGTAATTAACAATTAATAAATAAACAACTAACATAAAAAGTGAAAAAAATCCGATCGTACCCATATCATTTAAAATCTCTAATGTAAAATTATGCGGATGGTTTTCACAAGTCCTATTTGGTAAATGAATTTTTTGCGTACAATTATTTCTAAAGGATTTTATTCCTCTTCCTAAAATTGGTTTATCAGCAAATAAATCTAACGAGGTTAAATATATTGATAAGTGCCCGGTGTAAAAGGGATAGTTTTTATATGTTTTAACATCCTTAAATTCTTCAAGATTATGAAACTGTTTACCTGAATTTTCGTATTTTTTAAGCTCAGGATACTCTTTTTTAAATTCATTAATAATAATATTTGGATTGGGAATTCCAGTATAAAAATTTATCCATCTTTTTATAAAAAGATCAGACTTAAGAGAAATTAAAGTCACGACTAAAAATACTACTAGTGAAGTTGCCAAAAAGTAAGATTTTTTATTATCAACTCTAATTATTAACGCTGAAATTATTAAGAAAAACATAAACATAATTAAAGGCATTCTATTTCCAGTAAGTGAAATACTAAATAAAAATAAGACTACCAATAAAAAAAATATCAGATATTTAATTATTTTTTTTTCTGGTTTTGAAAGTAAAAAAATTGAAAAAATACCTAATATTGAAAACATTTGTATAAAACCACCAGCAATTAATTCTTTACCAAATATACCAGTGAAGTATTTAAGGTTCTGCCCGTACCCTCTGTCAAATTCAATGGGGTACAAGCCAATTAAGTTTTTATTAAAAATAAATTGAATTACTATGTCTATAGAGATACCTAAAGAAATTACTAAACATACAAAAAAGAAATAACTTATTTTTATATCGTTTTTAGCAACCATAGTTTTAATAACTAATAACAAAAATAAGTATCTTAAAAAGAGAAGTGATTTTATTGAGTCTTTATAATAATTCTCAAATACAACTTGATTATAAGTTGAAATAATTAAGATGAAAAAAAAAGAAAGAGTTAAAAAGAGTATTTTTTTGTTAGACCAGAAAAGTAAGCTTTTATTATAATATAAAATTCCAAGAGAAGAAATTAGAAGGATAAATATATTGATAGCTAAATTTCCAAAAATAAAAGAAAGTGGAAAAAGATAAATTAATATTTGTAATATTTTGAATATGGATTTATTTAAAATTGTCATTAATATTATTTTAATATAGAAATTAGTTTTTTGGAAATATAAGTTGGGTGTGTAGTTCAGTGGTAGAACGCTACGTTGACATCGTAGAGGTCATAAGTTCAATTCTTATCACACCCACCATTAATATTTTTTAATGGTCAATTCTAAACCTTTTGAAATACTGATTTTAGGATACCAATTCATAATTTTTTTTGCTTTGCTAATGTCTGCAAATGAAATTTTACTTTCTTCAGATCTTAATTTAATTTCACCATATTTTGGTTTTCCGGATCCAATTAAATTTTGTATTTTTTGAATAATAAATTTGACTTTAACAGGCTTGCCACTCCCGATATTGAATATTTGTCCTTTGCTTTGTTTTAATCTCATTGCACAAAATAAAGCGTCGATTAAATCATCAATATATAAAAAATCTCTCTTTTGATTACCATTAGAACAGCTAAAACTAATGTTTTTAAGGCAACTATTTATAGTTATAGGTATAAGGCGATTGTTATCCTGTTTGCTTCCATACGATTGATATAGCCTGAAAATTACCACAGGAAAATTCTTATTTTTAAACAAACTCATGAGGTGTTGAGTCGAGAGAAATTTCGCTTTAGCATAAATGGATTTAGGTTTACATTGCATATTCTCTTTATGTGGAGATTTTTTTTTTCCATATTCCAAACTGCTTCCCATTTGAATGAATGTTTTCAAATTTTTATTAACCAATTCATTAGCGAGGTTTTTACAACCATAGTAATGACTTTTAAAAGTTTTATATCTATCAGAATGATTTACATATCCAGCTAAATTTACTACGTGGTCGAAATTTGATTTTACAATTTTTTTTATCTTTTTTTTATTACTTAAATCACAAATAATGTATTTTACTCCCCTTAAAAATCTCTTCTTTTTTGGTTTTTTAGAAGATACACTAGTTACGTTCCAACCTCTTATTAAAGCTTTTTTTGCCAAGTGATATCCAATAAAACCAGTCCCACCTGTAATTAATAACCTCATTAAATAGTTTATTTATATCTTTTAAAAAATATATTTTTTTTTAGAATATCGTCTAAAAATTTTTTGTCTCTTAACGTATCCATACATTGCCAAAATCCATCATGCTTGAAAGCTAATAATTGATTTTTTTTGCACACTTTTTCTAAAGGCTCACGCTCTAAAAACGTGTTATCACCTTTAATATAATTAAGGAATTTTTTTTCTAAAACAAAGAAACCACCATTAATCCATCCTTCATCTAGCTTTGATTTCTCCTTAAAATATTTGACTTTGTTATTACTTATCTTAATGGCTCCAAATCTTGCTGGTGGTCTTACAGCTGTAAGTGTTGCAATTTTTTTATTTTTTTTGTGAAATTTTACTAATTTTTTTATATCTACGTTTGATACTCCGTCCCCATAGGTCATTAAAAAAGTTTCTTTTCCTAAAAATTTTTTAAGTCTTTTCAATCTACCACCCGTCATTGTATTTTTTCCAGTGTATATCAAATTAATATTCCAATTTTTAAATTTTTTATTTTTAAAGTAATTTTTAATTATTTTACCCTTATAACCGAGAGCTATATAAAAATCTTTGAAACCGTAATTCGAGTAGTGCTGCATGATATGAACGATTAAAGGTTTGCCTCCAACAACTACCATTGGTTTTGGAATTGTTTTAGTCAATTCCTGAAGTCTTGTTCCGTAACCACCTGCTAATATTACCACTTTCATTATTCTAATTTAATAATTTTTTTTCGTAGTCAAATATTTGTTTTTTTGAAAATTGTAAATTGTCAGTTTTATTTTTATAATAATTTTTGTACCATAATGTCGTTAGCTTAACTGTTTCTTCAAAATTAAGAATACATTTCCATTTTAAGATTTTTTTGGATTTATTGCTATTTAACTTGAGTAATTTATTTTCGAAGTTTCCAGCTTTTTTTTCAATCGAAAAATTAATATCAGCCCAATGTTTTTTCATTTGTTTTATCACAGTAACTACTTTTTTTTCGACTAAACTATTGGGACCAAAATTAAAAGACTCACCATGTAGCTTTTTATTTTTTTTTAAATTTATTGCAAAAATTAAATACCCATAAACTGCCTCTAAAACATGTTGCCAGGGACGCGTAGAATTTGGATTTCTTATTTTTAATCTTTTACTTTTTGAACAAGACCTAATACAATCTGGAATTAATCGATTGCTTGACCAGTCTCCACCTCCAATTACGTTCCCGGCTCTAGCAATTCCTATTCTCACTTTTGTATTTTTTTGAAAAAAAGATTTTATATATGAATTTAAAGCAAATTCTGCTGAGGCCTTAGAAGCACCGTAAGGATCATTTCCTCCTAAAAGATCATTTTCTCTATATCCTCTTTTAATCTCAAAATTCTTATAAACTTTGTCGCTTGTTATAATTATTGCAACACAATTATTTTTTAATCCCCGTAGAGACTCTAAAATATTGATAGTGCCTAAAGTATTTGTTTGCCATGTATACAGTGGATTGTCGTAAGATCTATTAACCAATGATTGTGCCGCTAAATGAAAAAGAAAATTAGGCTTAAAATTATGTATTGTACTTTTTAATTTTTTTACATTCCTTATATCTACTCTTGAAGAAATTAAATTTTTTTTTAAATTTAATATTTGAAAATGAGATGGTTTTGAGGGATTACTCAAAGACACTCCCTTAACTTTTGCTCCCATAAGGGTAAGCCATAGTGTAAGCCACGATCCTTTAAAACCAGTATGCCCAGTAATTAAAACTTTTTTACCTTTAAAAATATTTCTTAGATTCATTTTAAAAATATTTTTTAAGCCCCTCAGAAAAAGTATCAATAAGATAATTAACTTCAGAATTTTTAAGAGAATAATTAAAAAAAATAATTCCATTTCCTGGGAAGAAAATTCCATTGTCTTTTAAAAACTTTATAAATTTTTGTCTTTGTTTAGACTTTGATTTTTCAAGAAAGTCCCTTTGAGGTCTATCCAAAATTTTTTTACTTGAAAAAATTATTCTTATAATAGAATGAAAGCGTATAATTTGTATGTCTAAATCATTTTCTTTTATGAAAATGTTCATTTTTTTTTCAAAAAAATCTGATTTTTTTTCAATATCTTTGAATATTTTTTTTTTATTTTTTATTATGTAGTCTAAAGTTTTTTTACCAACATAAGTAGAAAGAGAATTTCCTGAATAAGTGCCACCAAAAAAAATACGCTTTTTTCTTTTTTTAAGCCTCAAATATACTTCTTTACTTATGCCGATAAGTCCAATTGGCATGCCGCCCCCAATAATTTTTCCAAAAGTTGAAATACCTGTTTTAATTTTAAAAAAACTTTGTACTGATGAACAATTTATTCGTATACCAGTTAAAATTTCGTCAAAGAAAAGAATAATCTTATTTCTTTTGCAATAATCATTTAAAAACTTTAAGTATTTTTTACTTTCTTTGGTAGGAAATCCCCCTTGAATTGGCTCAATTAAAACACACGAAATCTTATTTTTGTACTTATCTAATATTTTTTTTGAAACTTTGATATTATTAAAAGGAATGTATTTTAAGTTGCTAGTTAATTTGGGGTCTATACCATCAGATAAACTAGTAATTTTATTTTTATTTTCCTCATAGAAATTGTAATTATTTTTAATATTAAATAAAAATTGGTCTACAGATCCGTGCCAACTTCCATTTACATTAATTACTAGATTTTTACCTGTAGCGGCACGAGCCACTCTTAGAGCTTTTATGTTAGCTTCAGCACCTGTATTACATAAAACAAATTTGTAAAATCCAGGGAAAACTTTTTTTAAACTTTTTGAAAAATCTACAGCACTTTTATTCGGATGGCTAAATTGCGATAAACCGAATTTAAGGTAATTTTTTATACTTTTTTTTCGTATTTCGCTGTTGTGTCCTAACAATAGAGTTCCAGCCCCACATGACAAATCTATAAAAGATTTATTTTTTGAGAAAACTTTTGATCCTTTACCTTTTATATAAAGTTCAGCGCTGTTATTATATCCTTCGTTAAATAAAATCATTAACTTATTTTATAAATTTTTCTCCACTCCTCTGCATGCTTTTTTCCTAAAATTGTGCCTTCGGCATTACATTCTGTGCATGGGCTATCACATCTTTTACCTTCTAATAAATTTTTTCTATATTTAGTAATAGCTTTACCTGTCCAAATATCAAAAAAATCCTCTTGCATTATGTTTCCTGTTGTAATTCTTCTTTGCCAGTCTTGAGGGCAAAGAAATACATCTCCATTCCAATCTATTAAGACTGAGTAGGATGGATAATTGCAATAGGTGAATGTTCCAAGTTTATCTTGATTTCCTATGTCAATTGTCCCAGTTCTATTAGTAAGTTTCAAACCGTAATCTTTATCTGCTCCATGCCATCTATCTCTTAAAATAACAAAATCATCTGGGACTTTTGCTTCTTTTGCCATTTTCTTAAATTTTTCAACTTGTTTAGGTCCATCGTATAAACTTATTAATAATTTATTAACGTTCGAATTATATAACTTGCTAATTGATTGAGGTTTTAATGTATCTCCATTTGTAACAACTTCTACATATGAAGCTTCAGCTAATTTTCTTGTTATTTCAAATACTCCCTTATGCAACATTGGTTCTCCATATCCACACAAAGTGACAGATCCCTGATAATTAATCTTTTTTAAATCATTCGTAAGTTTTTCTATCAAAAGCATACTCATTTTTTGATATGTATTGGGTGCAACTTTTGGGTCTGCTTTTGGACAAAATGAACATGATCTATTACAGACATCTATTATACTTAGTTCGATCCAACTTGGAATAGGAACTTCTTTATTATAAACAAGTTTATCATCAACAATGATAGTTCTTCTTTTAAGGTTAATTTTAATAGCCTTATGAAGTTTTTTTGTTCTTTTAACTTTTTGATCAAAGTTTTTTTTTGTCATATTAATTTTATTTATCGTAAATTTTTAGTTATTTCTTTTATTATATTTTTTTTATTCATAAAGTAATTTATTTGAATATCATTTTTTAAATAACTCTTATATTTTTTTTTATCAATTTGTAAAATCTTTTTTTTGTCTAAAGAATTAATTTCTTTTATATTATTTATATCAATAAGTGGAAGATTTAATTTTTTTTGGAACAATTTAAGTATAAAAACAGTCACAGGTGAGTAAAAATCAAACATTTTCTGCTTAATAAGTATAATTGGCTTTTGCATAAGCAAAGCATATATTAGAGAATTTGAAACACTAGAAATTACAATTTTTGAATTCATTATTAGTTGGGGTGTTTGATTGAAAAAAAATTTTCTTTTAATAGGAAAATTTTTTTTAAATCTTCTAGGGTGTGCTGCAATTTTTACTTTAGGATTTTTTAATAACTTTTCTATATGATTAATAAAAACATCAACGTCATTCCAATATTGACGTACTCTTAATTTATCAGCGGAATAATTTGCTTGATTTACCTTTGTATCAAATTCTTCACCACGAACTTGGTCTATAAAAACTATGTCTTTTTTACTTTTTTTTAAATTAAGTTTTTTAAATTCTTCAAGATCATTATTTTTAAAAGCAAAAACTTTATTAGGTCCATATTTTTTTTTATACTTTTCAAACATTTTCGTATTACTAAAAAAAAAATACTTAGGTTTAGAAAATAATAAATTTATAAAATAAAAATAAGGTTGTTTAAAAATCTGTTTAAATATTTTGCTTAATAGTGCAATTTTATTATTTTTATAATAAAAATATATTAATTGAAGTTTAGAAATTTTTGAGATACCTGAAATATCTCCACTATAATAATAAATTCTTCTTCCACCTTTAAATGATAATAATTTATCAACTATTAGGCCTACCAAATGCTTATTAAAATTATTTGTGTAGTAAAAACTACTCCTTATAGAACGACTCATTTGAAACAATTGTTTAAAAGATTTTATGTATAAAAAATTTTTTTTTTTTTTTTGTTGATGATTTCGTGTAAAACTCTCTGAAAATTTTGGGTTTAAACAGAGGTAAGATACTCCAGTATTCTATATTCCAATTTTTATCATTAATGTCACATCCTAAAGCTTTATTATTATGCTTTGTAAGTATATGCAAAGTTAATATGATTAACTTCTTCTTTTGATTTTTCATTATTTGTTACTGCTTATTAAAAATAAGCTTATTATATTCTGACCATTCACCAACATCGTACCAGTTATTTTCAGAAATAGGATAAACTCCAATCTTTTTTTTTATTTTTTAAAATTTTTATAAGTTGATCCATATTCATAAATGAATTTTTTTTTATAAATTTAATGACATTAGAATTCATTAAGTACAAACCAGTATTTACTAAGTAATTTGTATTAGGTTTTTCTGTTATTTTTTTTAATAAACCTCTTTTGTCAAGCTCGCAGGAACCATACGGAAGTTTAAAATTTTTTGTTGCTACGACTATTGAGATAAAAAAATTATTTCTTTTATGATAATCAAAAAAATCCTTATGATTAATATTCAATATTGTGTCACAATTACTTACAAAAAAATCACTATTTACCTGTTTAAGATTTGATAAAGAGCCGACTGTTCCTAAGCTTTTTTTTTCTTCAATATAGTTAATTTTATAAGGCTTATCTTTAAAATATGATTTTATTAAATCCTTTTTGAAGTTAACACTAAAAAAAATTTTCTTTACACCATTTTCTCTAAAAGAATTTACTATTTGCTCAGCTGCAGGAATATTATTAACTGGAATAAGAGGTTTTGGAAAAATATCGGTGAAAGGTTTTAAACGCACACCTTTGCCACCAGCCATTAAAACCAAAGGTATTTTATTAAGCTGAGTTTTTTTTGCCTCACTATCAATTAAATGTATTACTCTTTTTTTTTCATTAATAACTGGAATTAAATCAATCTTAGAATTTTTAAATTTTTTAAATAGTTTATCGATATCGTTGCTAGATAGTTTTTTATAATCAACTTCTCTGATCACAACAGGTTTTTTCTTGACATAAGATTTTATGGTATTGTGCACATTGGAATTATTTAAAATGGCTCTCCTTACATCTCCATCTGTAAGAGTTCCATAGAATTTTTGATTTTTATCAACAACTATTAAACATTTTTGCTTATTTTTTTCTAAACGAAATAATGCATCTTTTATAGTCCTATTAAGATTGATTAAATAACTTTGATTCATTTGTTTTTAAATTTTTTTCTTAAAATTTTATCATTATTCTTAATACTTACAATCATATCTATAACTTTTTTTAATTTAACTTTTTCTTCATATGGATTTTTAAACTTACTAATTTTTTTTACAAAACTTTTTTTTAATGCTTTTTCAATAGCTCTCTTTATTGATCTTTGATTATAGTCACAACTTATTACATTCTTTGGTTTCAATTTACCCTCTTGTCTGCTGCCTATATTTATTGCTGGTTTATGGAAAGAAGCTGCTTCAACTATGCCACTAGATGAGTTACCAATGACAAATAAACAATATTTTAAAAAACTAGCGTAAATTTCCTTTCCGCAATTTTTTATTACAATATATTTTTTCTTATCCTTAAACTTTTTATTAATCTGCCTTATAATTTTTTGATTTTTAGGATCAGCATTTGGATAAGTTATTACAGCATTTAATTTTGAAGATTTAACAGCTTGGATAAGATTTTCTATTTGATAATTCAATTGTTTTAGTTCCAAAGTTGTTGGATGGAAAGTGAAAAGAATAAATGGTAAATTAAAATTAAAGTTTAATATCTTATTTAAGATTTTCTTTTCAATGACCGATTTTTTAAAATGACTGAGTTCATGCATTCCAATTGATTTAATTCTCCATTCTTCCTCTCCAAGTTGCAATATTCTTTTACGATAATCGTTTATTAAAGGAAAATGAAAGTGACTCATTTTAGTAATTGCATGTCTTACAAGCTCGTCAGTCGCGCCTAATGTTACTGCGCCACCAAAAAAATGTATTATTGGAATATTATATGGAATAGCTGTAATTGGGCCTATAAGCATTTCATATCTATCTCCAAGGACAATAATTTTATTTGGTTTATATTTTAATATTAATTGATTAAGAAATATTAAATCCCTCGCAAAAATTTCTACTAAATTGTTTGAATTATATTTTTTATAATTATTTTTAAATATATTGAATTTTTTTTCAATAAAGTTAATTGTTTTTCCATATATTGGATTACTATGTGACTCTGTTACAACCAAACTTAAAGATACATTTTTTCTTTTTTGTAAAGCCTCTAGAATAGGATAATATCGATCGTAATCAGACCGACCAACAGAAATAGCAAATATTTTTTGTTTTTTCATTTTTTTTAATAACTAATATTTGGACTACTTGGAAAATTTATAGCCCTTGAATAAAGATCCAATGTTGTTTTAAGATCATCTTTTTGAAATTTTTTGAAAATTTTTAAAGTATGTAAAGGCTTCCAAATAGATCTACAGATATATCCTTTTTTTTTTAAAAAAATTATTAATTTCTTTTTATCTTTTTTATTTTTTAATAATCCAGTTATTAACCAGTAATTACTCTTAGAAAATTTTGGTTCCTTTAAAATTTTAATGTAATTATCATTGTTAAATTTATCTTTATATTTTTTAAAATTTTTTCTTTTTGCATTAATTATTTTTTTTATATTTTCTAATTGAGCACAGCCAACGGCTGCAGAAAGATTAGTCATTCTATAATTAAAACCAACTTGATCATGAATATGATCATTCAAGCTAGGCTTTTTCGCATGAGTAGAAAGATGCTTAGTTTTTTCGGCTAAATCTCTTATTTTTGTTAATATCATTCCACCACTTCCCGCAGTAATTGGTTTATTTCCATTAAAACTTAATATTCCAGCCTGGCCAAATGTACCTAAATGTTTTTTCTTATAAAAAGTCGCAAATGCTTCAGCTGCATCTTCGATTAAGATTATTTTGTATTTTTTACAAATCTTTTTAATCTTTAAAATTTCACAAGGGAAACCGTAAAGATGTACAGCAATTAAAGCTTTTAATCTTTTTCCTGTTTTTTTATTTATAAAGTAATTTTTTCTTTTAGCTGAAATTTTCTTTAAATATTTCTCAAGTTTTTTTGGACATACTCCCATGGTATTGGGGTCAACATCTACAAAATTAGGGTTAGAGTTACAGTAAAGTACTGAGTTGATAGTAGCTACATAGGTTAAACTTGGCACTAAAATCTCATCGTTATTATTTGCGTCAAAATATTTTAAAATTAAATGAAGCGCTGACGTCCCAGAGTTTGTAGCAATAGCGAATTTTGACTTGGTATATTTGGATACATTGCTCTCAAATTTTTTAACAAAACGACCAACTGAAGAAACATATCCAGATGTTATGCAATGATTTAGATATTTTTTTTCTTTACCCCTAAAAAGAGGGTCATGCAAGCCCTTAGGCTTATTTTTCAAAATTACTTTTAAATGATTATAAATTTTCAAATTAGATTTAGTCATTTATTTTAATTTGTCTTTATACCAATAGTAAGTATTTTTTAATCCTTGGGTTAAATTTATATATTCTTTTTCATTTATAAATTTTTCCGTTTTCCTCATGTTCGGTACACGTCTCTTAGGAGATCCTTGTGTAATAGAACCTAATTCTAATTTTGATTTTTTGAAAAACATTCTTTTAATTTTTTTCGCTAGATCAATTATTTTAATTTCTTCCTTCATATTTCCTATGTTAAATACTTCATTTTTAATTTTAAAATTTAAAGAGAGTTTGACAATTTGATTTATTGCATCATCTATATAACAAAAAGCTCTTTTATGATTTGGGGAATAAATAATAGTCTTTCTTAAAATTTTTTTATTTTCTAAATGCATTTTTTTTAACAATTCTGGCACTACATGACTAAATCCCATCCTAGGTCCATAGATATTATGCGGTCTTAATATTAAATAATTTTTATTAGAAATTTCTGTAAGTTTTTCATTAAAAATTTTAGATAAATAATAAGCGTCTCTTTTAGAGGTTTTTGATTTTAATAAGATTTTATTTGTCTCTTGTAATGGGTATTTTGCTTTTCCAGTATCTATTATAGGAGAATAAACTTCACTAGTCGAAAATAAGATTAACTTTGCCTCTTTTCTCAACATTTTATTGAAATCAATTATGTTTTTTAGTGATAAAATATTATTCAAAAATGACTCATATGGATGATCAGTAATATTTTTAACACCTACTGAACCAGCTAAGTGAAAAATTATATCTATTTTTTTGATCTTTAACAATATTTTGTGTTGTAAATTCTTTCTAAAAAAAAACACTTTTTTATTCTTTAATAAATTTTTAAGTTCTTTATCTAGTTTCCCTCTTGATAAATTGTCAATGATAAAAATTTGAAAGTTTTTTTTTAACAAAGCTTTAGCTAAGTGGTAACCAATAAATCCTGCTCCGCCAGTAATAATTGCACTTTTAGTCATCACCAAGAACTTTCAATTTATAATTATTTTTTTTTAGAAATCTTTTTTTTTTATTGTTAAGAACTAGGTTTAAATCAAAATATAAAGGTTTTTTTGAAAGTTTTGATAAATTCATTTTTTTATATTGTTTGTGGGCAACACAAAATAAAATCATGTCAAAGGAATTTGAATTTGGAATTTTTTTAACAAAATAATTGATCGGTTCACCTCTTGCAATGGGATCATGAATAATTACATTATGACCATTTTTTTTCAATTTTTTAAATAAATCTATTGAAGAACTAAACCTTATATCACCTACATCTTCTCTATATGAGCCTCCCAAAATTAAAATTTTCAAACTTTTTTTAAAAAAATATCTTTTTAAGAAATTAAAAGAATTTTGTGTCATATTTTTATTTATATTCAGTGACCTTGAAGTAATAGGAAAATTTGACTTGGTCTTAAAAATATACTTACTAGATATTTTTACAAATTCTGGGTCTTTAGTTAAGCAGTACCCGCCAACGCCTAATCCGGGTCTCATTATATTATTGTGGGTGCTCCTGAGTTTGATGCCATCAATAACTTCATTTAAATTGACCCCAATTTTGTGAGCAAATCTTGTCCACTCATCAATAAACGCAATATTTACAGCTCTATAAGTATTTTCTAATATTTTTGAAGTTTCACATGACCTAATATTATTGAGTTTATGTAGCGGAAATTGTTTATCATTAATAAATAATTTCAAAAATTTTTCGCATTTTTTAAATGATTCATCATTAATGCCCGCATAACATCTATTTATGTTTACAATAGAGTTATAATAATTTTTACCTGGCATAACTCTCTCATAACTATATGAAAAGTAAATTTTTTTAATATTTAATCTTCTTTTTTTAAGTATTTTAGTAATTAAAGGGAAAATAATTTTTTCTGATGTTCCGGGTGGGATTGTCGTCTCTAACATTATTAAAGTATCCTCACTTAGATTGTTTGCAATTTTTTTAAATAAATTTTTTAATTGTGTAAATGATTTTTTAATGGATTTCGTCTTAAAATCAAAATTTACACTTACTACAACTACATCAGACTCAGATATGCTTTCAAATGAATTTGTAAAAATAAATTTTTTATCTCTTTCACTTTTCTTTAATATTGAAATTAATTTTTTATCAACTAACCCACTTGAAAATGATCTTATAATTTTTTTTTTTGAAAGAATTTTATTGAATTTAACTTTTTTGTCTATCCCAATTACTTTTAATTTTAATCGAGAAAGGATGCAAGCTAATGGTAATCCAACGAAGCCAAGACCAATAATTGATATCTTTTTCATATTTTAAAAATATTCCTTGGCTTTTAAATAATCTTTTCTTGTGTCGATATCGATTTTTATTTTTTTATTATTCGTAACTATTGGGATAGTTTTATTTGGAATAATAAATTTCTTATATCTTTTTAGAAAAGAAAGCGTCGCAAAATAAAAATTGCCATTAACTTCAAAATTTTTTCCATTCCTATTTTTAGAATTTAGACGTTTTTTTATAAAATTATTTTTTATTACAAATGAACTTTTGTTACTCTTTTTATTTTTCGTTGATAAACATACAACCGAATATTTTAATTTATTTTTTCTAAATAATTTATAACCTTCATTTATTAGACTTAAAGACCTATAGGGAGAAGTTGGTTGTAAAAGTAAAACTGACAAATTTCTTTTAATTTTAATTTTACTTTTTTCTAAAGCGTCAAATATTACTGGTACCATCTTTGAATTATTTTTTGCATATTTTGATGGTCTCTTTATAAATATAGTTTCTTTTTTTTGCTTAATTTTTAGATTAAAGATATCATCAGAGGTAAAAATTATTTTCTTTGAAAAATTTATTTTATATGCAAAGTTCAAAGTTCTTTCTACTAAAGTTTTATTTCCTAAAAAAAGTTTATTTTTTTTCTTTAATCTTTGTGAATTTTTACGAGCAGGAATTATAGTTAATATTTCCATTAGATTTAAATTTTTAAAAGTTTATTTTTGAGAGTATTTTTTTTCACTTTCCGACCAACAACTAAATTTATTTTCATCGGTGATATTCCGGTGCCAGGTCTCTTAAAGGACAAATATTCTTTTTTTATAATGTCCCCTTTTTTTAATGATTTATTAACAATAATACTTTTCCTTGCAACTTTCATTATTCTTATTTCCTCGTTTGAAATTTTTTTTTTTTTGTTTCCTAACATTTTTTCAACACTTCTAATTTGTTTTACTAGATTA
>MDSZ01267840.1_pt1 | contig 14246 bp, 7 predicted proteins | sample 811201 | NCBI WGS metagenome assembly MDSZ01 (sample SAMN05326647, study PRJNA326480) | marine metagenome | isolation source: seawater | place: Indian Ocean: North | collected 2010
ATATGTTTCCTCTATTATTGCTATTTTATTAGCATATTTACCTTCCTTTATTACTATTTTAGTTCCTTTAGTATAATCTTTATAAAATTGTTTTTCTTTATCTAATACTTTCCTCGATGATTCATCAGAAGAAACCGTAATATTCATATTTTTTACATGATTAATTACAAGCAAAAATTCATCATCAGATAAATCTATTTCATCATCTGTTAATTTTTTTGCTATACTCATATCTGCTAAATTTAAATATTTAATTTTTTGTTCATTTTTATCATATAATACAGCAATATCACCTATTTCTGATATTTTTTCAAAAATTGCATTAGATGAATTTTCAATAAATTCAGCTAATTTTTGATTGTATTCTGATTGTTGTGATGCCTTTAATTTTTTAATTTTTCTACTACGAGCATTTTCAATTTTTTGAGTTATATCTTTGATACGTTCTTTCTGAGATAAATCTATATTTTTAAAATGAAGACCACTGTAAACTAATGAATTTTCATCAACATCAGAATTTATAGGTTTTACTTTTAATGTGTTTAATTTATCTTGATAGAGGTCCAGTTTTATATTAATTTGTGAATCTTTATCTGAAAATATACTAAATTCATATTTATCAAGTAATTCTTTGCTAATTTGATTAAGCATTAATACACTATTATCACTGTTAATAATATTCGATTTAAATAATTTTAACTGATTATCAAATCGTATTACTAAATTAATAATTTCATTTCTTGTCATTTTATCTGTTGATACACGTAAACTATTTTTGTTAATTGATATATCAATATCTTTCGACACTATACTTGTAATGTAAAATTTGACATATTTTAATAGTTCACCAACAATATCAGCTATTTTAATATTTGCTCTTCTCATATCCAATGGATATTTATCAATTGGTTGGTCTGTTTCACCCATAGTAGACATGGGTAAACAATTCCATTTAAGTTCTGATTCGAGAAGAAGATGTCCTGAAATATCAGAAATATTTGTAATTTTATACCATTCTTTTTGAGGTAATTTATTTAGACCTGTCAATATAGAGTCTTCAATAACAATTCTATTATCTTCTGATACATTATTTTTTCTATGATAATCTGGATCAATATCATTAAGTTCAATACTTATATCTAACACATCTTTAATTGGTATATTAATGGATTTAGATAACTCAATTATAATTTTTTCTATATTAGAGTATGACCAGATATGAATAGGTATATTAATTTTTTCTAATATCTTTTTATTTAGACTAAATATGCCCAGTTTATCAGAATTGCCAAATATATTATGACCAGTATTATTAATTAATTTATGTATACATGAACCAGTGGGTTCAAAATAATGAGAAACTAAAGAATCGTTAGGTAATAAAAATGGTTCATGGAATATTACATTTCTTACTAATGGACTATTAATAGCAATATCTTTTACAATATTTATTAGTGATCCTTTGTTAAATTTCATGAGGCAAATATCTCCTTTTCTCTCTTTTATTAATGATTTAGGTAACATTAAATCGTTTACTTTATTAATATGCATTACTCCAAAATTATGAGTTAAAACCAATATTTTATAATTCTTTGAAGTTGAAGAAGACTGTATATATCCGTCTAATTTTGATTTTAATTGTTCAATATAGTTTTGAAGTTTTTCCCTAAACGGTTTATTATTAACCTTTCCTCCTACTTGAAGCTCTGCATTAATAACAGCATTTGAATCTAACGACTCAGCTTCTTTAATTATATCTTCAATATTGCTTAAGTTATCATAATCTATCTCAGCATCAACGTTTCCACCGCCACTTAATTCTTCAATACCATCTAACGGCTCATTGTATGGAATAGCAATAAGAATAGACTCTGTTACTGTTGGTGGAGTCATTTGTGGATATTCAGGTGATTGAGGTGGAGTTACAGCTGGATATTCCGGTGACATAGATGCATATTCTGGTGATTGAGGTGGAGTTACATTAGGATATTCGGGTGATTTAATGGGAGTTACTGATTTGTATTCTGGTGATTCAATTGGAGTTACAGCTTGATATTCTGGAGAGAATGATGAATAATCAGGTGAACTAATAACATAACCAGGTGAAGTGGCTGCGTATGATGGTGATTTATGTGCACCTGGTAATTCTACTGATAAATTGGTTCTTAACTCTTGTAAACCTTTATTCCAGTTATCGGCAACTTGATTAGATAATAACCATTTATTCATTGAATCTGAAGTAATACCATATTTAAGTAAATCTTCGGATTTCCAACCTATTGGTTCTAATGTGGGTTTTTCACCATTTTCGGCATTCCAATATTGTGTTGGAAAATTATATATATCCAGTATTGTAGAGGCATATTGACCTTTAATTAATAAACCAGTTTGTTCTTCTTTCCATCCCATTGGTAATCGTATATATGCTTTACGATTTTTACGGTGGTCAAATTCTTCACTTATTTCACCATCTTCTAACCCTTCATATTCTTCTTCTTCCATTTTCCATACATTTTCGTCTTGTAATAGTGAGAATGGATCCCTCAATGAAAAACTATCTTTATTTACAAGATTAGTACTGTTTTCTATGTAACGTTTACCAGACTTGGAGTTATTAAAGGTAAATATACCCATTACAGCCTTAACATCCGCGAGTAAAGCTTTTTGTACAACTAACTTAATTAACTTATATTTTTTGTGGAATTCACTGAATTCTAATTCAGATGAAAGCTTGGTTTCATCGTGAACAGACTCTGCATTAAGATAATTATTTAATACTTCATTATCTTTTAGATTGAGATATATTGATGCATCATAGCCTGATTCTATTAATTTTTTATGTTCCATTTTAATTCCCAAAAATCTACCGATTCTATCTTTTTCAATGTATATATATTTAGTTACCATAGAAGCTAATTTTGATAGACTTCCGTATGCAATATTTACACCAGATTTTCCACCTGTAATAGTAACTACTTTACTTCTCGTTCCATCTTCCTCAGTTATTTGAGTTTTATCAATACTTATCTTAACATTGGCCTTGTGTTGTAAATTATTTAATTTAGATCCATTTTTACCTATCAAAATACCAAGTAAATTTTGAGGTATATTAATACTTCTTCTATCAACATTTTCTTCCACAGTATCAATGAATATTTCATTAGATATCATGTCAGAATTCATTTTATTACCTATTTTATTAATTACTACCTGCATATAATCAATAATGGTTTCTTTACTAAAAAGACGTTGTAACTTATTCATTTTATTTTTAATTAATTTTTTAACAAGTTCAGGATTATCTATCACAAAATCAATACCTTTTCTTAAATCAGATAAATCATTAAGCATTACAAAATCGGCATTAAAATTTTTAACTCTACCCTTGTATTCGTCATCAATATTATGTGCAATAAGATGTTTTTCAAACCACAACTTACAACAATTTTCACTTTTAATTCTAAACAATACACTTGGGCATCTTGCAACAATAGATAATATTTCATCTGATCCAAATCCATCAACAAACAGATGAATCTTGGAATCTTTGGGGAATTTATTAATATCATATTCTGATACTTCTTCAAGTTCAGGACTATTTATGTAAGATATAGAACCATTGTTATAGATATTATTTAACTTTGGATTATAGATAAATACATCGATACCATATTCGCGTGATTCATCATCCTCGTTATAATTTCCGAGATTATTTATGTTTTCCATAAGCTTAATACGGGTATTATCTAAACCTCCATCAAAATTGGCTATTACACCAATAAAATTATTGAGTTGTTGGTCGTGAGATGGTATAGGAATAGAATCGCCACACATATCAGCAATAAAATATTCGTTTATAAATTCCCAGTCTACAATTGATGGAACTGAAATATCAAGGAAATTGTTTTTTTCACATTCACCTATTACCGGGAGTATAGAACCTTCAATAGTTATATGTCTAGCTTGATCTTTAAGAATATTTCTAAAAGGATTTCTAAGTTGTTCACCTGTAACAGATACGATAGGATTATGAAGTAAATTTATTATAAACTCACTATTACTGAGAGTATTATATTTTTCAATACATACACTTTCTAATAATGACCTATATTTCATAATTTTAGGTCTTAGATGATGATGTGTTTCTTTTCCAAGTATTACATTGATTCCATCTAATATAATATCTTTATTGCTAAGCATTGAATCTTCTATTTTTTTATTAAGTTCACCATCATATATATCTTTTATTTTGTCATTTTTAACAAACTTAGAAATTTCCGAATGTGAAAATTTACTTATCAGATAATCTTCAAATGATGATTCAATTAAAGAACCATCTTTAGATGATGGGATTTTAAATTTAATATCATCGGCATTATTAGCTATGAGGCCATCATTATCAGAAGAATAATTAAATATAGGTACAAATTGCACCATAGCAGAATTGACAATTCTTACATAAATACCTACTTTAACATAATGATAAATATAGTTTAGTGTGTTAGAGAATGTTTTTGAATCAAATGTTCTGTAAAATTCATTATCTAACTTAGAGTTAATATCTCTTAATATTTCGCTTGATTCTTTAATATCATTATTAGTAATACAATTTTTGTATTTAGTTTTAATATTGAGTACATTACCGATAATATGTCTTTTTTCTGTAATATATTTTTGAGCGAGATATGTATCAAGAGCAATTACATGAGGTAATTTTAAATTATTATATCTTGGTTCATTATAAGAAATTTTTGCAGACATACTTCTACATACTTGAGATGTTTCGTATGTTAGATAAGGAAATACTTTATTTGGATCGCGCTTAAATATGTAATAACGGTGTAAGTTAGAATATTCTTTTATTTCAGAATTTAATTGAGAAGATAATCTTTTTGTTTCCAAGTCATCCGGATTTAATTTCATATATTTTTTATAAATATCGCTAAACATACCAGTAGCTTGGTCAAACAATGGAAATTTATTGTTTAATACGTTATGATTAACGAGCTCAAGACCAAATGATGATGCCATTGAGATAAGTAAAGATGGATGAACTAAGCTTTCTTTTATTTCTTTATCTCTTGATTCCAGTTTAACATGAATATTATTATTAAACCCGTCTTGTAAATTGTAAGGAAGTTCTGGTAAAGATAAATCTAATGTGGAATCAGCCCGTATCTTCCAAACTTCCATTTTTTTATTCTTGGAATAATTGTATACTGTACCTTGAATAGTATTTTTATCAGCTCTCTTAAGTGCATCAAATACTGAGGGTCCATCAAGTGTTGTTACTATGAAATAACCATCTTTATGCATTACATTAGATACATTGCTAAGTAAATTTTGAATATTTTTCATGCTATCAAAATATTTTTGTATTGAAAATAAAACAGATACGTTATCAGCAAAATAATCACCATATTGCTTTATTCTTCTATTAAAGTGTGTTCTATATGATTTCTCTGCAAATGTATCGTTTATAATCTTAGTTGGATCTCCAACAACAAAATCAATTGTACTATTATTAGCCCATAAATTAAGTCTAACATCGTTATCATTCTTAATTTCTTTTAATCTTGATTTTGCACTACTTTCATCTGATTTTGTACCTTCAATATTAGCTTTATCATCATCAATAGCTAATATCTTGTTATATTTACATCTATACCATCTATGTAAATCAGCAGCTTTACCACATGAAAAATCAACTAATGTACCATTTCTTCTGGATGCGCCTGATAATAATTGATACTTGATTTGATTATGAAATCTACGCAATGATTTAGTATTATCTATATCTGAAGTTGCAATATTATTATCTTCGTACGGTTGAGATATATTACTAATTTTTTTATAGTCGTCTTGATTCATTTTTTTCCATTGTTTTAAGACACAATCTGCAATTAATCTTGGTGCAACACCCATACTTTCTACCTCTTGTAGGAAAAGTTTAAAAGAATATGGAGCTTCAATGCAAACAAAATTACTATCAGATGAATCAATTTGTTTTTTTACTGTTTTACCAGACTCATCTACATATTGTTTCGTTTCGTCATTAGCCATATCTCTGAATATATTTTTTGAAGGATTACATACAGAAATCATACCTGTTTTAGTAGAAATATAAAATTTATATTTATCAGATCTTTCCATAAAACTCTCTTTTAAAAAACTTGCAATTCCATGAGATAGAGCACAATCACGTTCCATCTCCCCTATACGGCCACCGCCTCCTAATGCTCTTCCTCCAACTGGTTGGTGAGTTAATGCAGTCTTAAGACCTTCGTCGCGAGATTGGAATTTATCCGATACTTGGTGGGTCAGACGTAAATAATATGTGGGGCCAATGAAAAAATTAACTTTCATTTGATGACCAGTTATTCCTGAATAAAGAATTTCATTACCATGTTTATCAAATCCACAATTATTTTCAAGGATATTAGCTACATTTTCTATATTATTTTCACTGAATGGAACCATTTCAGATAAGAAACCTTTGTTCATACAAACTTTACCAAGTAACGTTTCAAAAAATTGTGCGATAGTCATTCTACTTGGAAACGCATGAGGATTAACAATAAGGTCAGGTACAACACCATCTTTAGTACGAGGCATGTCTTCAGCCTTGAGTAACATACCAACTGTACCTTTTTGACCATGTCTTGAACAAAACTTATCACCTACTTCAGGATATTTATCTTTGCGTATTCTAACTTTGACATATCTTTGATTATTATTTCCTGTGTTAGAATAAACCTTATCTACAAAGCCTTCCTCGTTTCTTTTAACAAATTGACTAACATCTATGAGCTTTTCACTACCATCTACTGAAGAACCAGATTTAATACATTTTCCAACTAATACATCATTTTCATTTACCTTAACCCCCTCTTCAATTATACCATTTTCGTCAAGCTTCCTGTAATTCCCAGATTTTAATCCTTCTGTTTCTGCTGGATCAGGTAATACAATGAACTCTTTTTTTTCTATTCCGTCAATCTCTTCTCTTTCAGAAAAAGTTCTAAATTTAGTTGTTTTAAATAATCCTTTTTCAACTGAAGATTTATTGAAAATAATACTATCTTCTTGATTGTATCCACTGGCACATCCTATAGCAACTATAGCATTGATACCATGAGGTAACTCATCCACTCTTAAATATTTAGCTAATTTACTTTTAATAAGTGGTTTTTGAGGGTAATACATAATTTGACCTTTAGTATCCATTCTATTACGGAAATTAGAAGTATAAACACCTAATGCTTGCTTACCTTGTCCTGTTGAAAATTGATTACGTGGATGCTGGTTCATTTCTATACCGGGAATTGCTGAAGCCAGAACTCCAAAATTAATAGCTGGATGAATTTCACAGTAATTATATTTATTAATTTTTTTAGTAAGGTCACGTGGATACATTGCTATTAGTGAAACATTTGATTCTTCAGCATCAATATATTCGATGCAACCTGCTGTTTTTTCAAGCTCTTCGAGATTATTTTCTAACTCATGTTTGTTGTTATATACACCGCCATCTGTATTTTTATATGGTTTAGATGAAGAATGAAGTTTACCCGCAATTAAGTTATACCAATTATAATCTGTGGTTTTATCTCTTATTTTTTCAAGTTCATCATGAGACATTAGAATATTTGAATTTTTGACTATAAATACTGGACGTACTCCTCTTCCAGAATCAGTAGATATTTTAATAATATTTTCGTTAATATACCATGCAATAGATGTGTAAACGTTAATAAGTGCATTACGTTTTAAAAGTTTAAGTTTTCTATTCATAAATAAAGGTATTTTTGTGTAACCTACTAAACATTCATTAAGTAAGACTTTAGTATAATTGAATTTAGTATTATCGTGTTGAAGAATATCCTCTAATCCAGAGTTAAATAAAACCCTCAATAAATTACTTGAATCTGTTCCAGATGTTATATTTGCAAAGATTGAAATGTTTTTTCTAAGTCCAACATTTCCTCCGTCTGGAGTTTCATCAGGACACATAATTCCAAAAGACGATAAATGTAGAGAGTGTGGTGCTCTTACTTTAGCACTTTTTGATAAAGGAGTATTAACTCTTCTAATGTGCGATACCGCACCTAAGTAACTGAGTCTATTCATATCTTGTACTACTCCCTGTTTGCAAGGGGCATTTTTTAAACCCCAGCAGTTTTTAAATGCATATAGAAGTCCTTCATCCATTATTTTGGTATCAATAATCTTAGTAATCGGTAAACCACCACCTGAATCATCACCTCTATCAGCAATTATATTGTAAAACCTATAATTTTTAAATCCTAATTTCTCTTCGTCGGATGGATTAAAATTATTCCAATAAAACCCTTCATTTTTGATATCATGGTTATTGTATAATTTATTTAAATCTTCAGTCATTTTGGTTTTAATCCTAAAATATAAATCTCTAAATATGGCCGATAATAAAAATCCAGATATATCGACTCTTTTATATATATAGCTATCACGGTCGGTTGGGCTTTTTATATTTAGATAGGTTAACATAAGTTCTTTTATTAGATATCCAATATAGTAAGCTTTGGTATAACTGTTATTACCTGAATGAGGAAATAAATGGTCTTTTAGAATGGAAGCAAGAAAATGTTTACGTCTGTTTCGATGAGTTGTTGGATTCATAAACGAGCTTGATATTTTAGATTCTATAAATTCAAGTGCATCTCTTTGATTATTTATAAACGCGGCTTCTTTGATGGATGGTTCAAGAAAACTTAAAAATGTTTTGTTAATTGAGTCTTCGAAATTGTCTACAATTGTTGCACATATATCTTGGTCAGATATAAAACCCAATGCACGGAAAACAATGAAAATAGGAATTTCACCATTAACATTAGGTATTGAAATTCTTATAGCATTTTCCTGTAAATTCTCGTGTAATGTGTTACGTTTGTTAAGAATGTAAATTTTAGAAACGCGGGCAGGTTGAAATTTCCTTTCTGGAGCCGAACGGACTTCAAGGGAATATTTATACCTATTATCATCTGGATGTTTATTGATGTATGGCTTATTTTCTATTTGTCTTTCTTGTGCAACAATAACCTTTTCTTTACCATCAATTATAAAATATCCTCCTTGGTCATATTCACACTCTCCCATTAATCTAAGAGAAGAACCCGATAATCCAGATAAAGAGCATACTTTAGATTGAAGCATAATAGGTAAATTATTTGTAAGATAGATATTATTGTATATTTTAGGTGCAATATATCTTTTAAGGTCAGGTGGAGTGCCTGCTTGATTTGAATTTTCATCTGTAAAAAATTCGATTATTACATCAGAGGTAATAGCACATTTATAGGTTAAATTTTTAAGACGAGCTTCATTTGGATACAACGTTTTACGGACTACAATATTTTTTTCATCGTCTGTTACTATTTCCTGAATATTAGGTTTGCCTATTTTAATTGTTGAACCATCATTGATTACATTTGATTCTGAGTCAATTTTACCTCCAATAGTAATTCTCACTTCAAATTTGTATTTTTCAGTTTCGCTATCTTTTGCATAGGGTAAAATAATAGGATTAAATTGTCTTATTGTTTTTGAAATATTAGTATCTAAGAACGTATCATAAGATTCAATCTGATGTTTAGATAGATAATTTTCAGTGCTTACAAAATAAGAATTAATTACATCCCATATATCTTGGTCCCAATCAATCTCTTCCATAATATATTATATAAAAATATCTTATTTTTAAATAGTATACATATATTTCAGTCTATTCTGTATTATACTCTATATTACATATTTTAAGTATAGAAGCATAATCTCTATTAGATATATTTTTGAAAATATAACTGAACCATAAGTTATTAATATAAATATCATTGTTGGATTTTGGATTTGAAGGATCAAATCGATTTATTTTATATATCATATCACGTTTGAATTCTTTTAGGACTTTATTATAATCTCGTTGACGGGCATGAGCTTCTCTCAATATTTGATTTCTATTCAAAGAATTAATATTAGCTACATTAGATAATCCAGTATTTTTATCGGAATTAATCAAAAATTTATCCATATATTATTGAAAAATATTTATTAATAAAAAATTTGACGACTATAATAATAATAAATATATTACTATATATAAATGTTTAACATAGATGTTGATAAACTTCTTATGATTAATATTGCAGTAGCTGCTATTTTATTAATTCATTTAGCTGTTACAATAAGTTCTTTGATTGTTTTACGTAATAAACAAGGGCCAACTGGAGAAGAGGGTAAAAAGGGTGAACAAGGATTATCAGGAACATGTACGGTTCCTTTGTCGTAGTAACAATAATGTGACTATATAATATATGAATTATATGTTATATATTCTTTTTTTAGCTATTTTATTTCTATCAATACTGTTTATCTCCGAAATGCCGCATAGAGAATATTTTTATTCAAAAACCTACGAGCTACCATCACTTTTTGAAAAGGGATTTACTAAAATTAAAGACTTAAAAGATTACACAAAAAAAATTGAAAGTGAATATAATACAGAAACACCCGATTTATGTAAAGGGAAAAAAATTCCACCGGGGTGGAGTTGCTTCAAAAAAGATGTTGATTTCACTAAAGATTGGAAAAACGACAATAAGAATAAAAGATTTTATCTCAAACATAACTATACTCAAGAAGAATCCCCGCCTTTTAAATCAGAGAGAGAACTAAAAGAAGAAATTATTCCAAATTTACCTGGGTTACATCCCCTAGAAAAACATACATTTAATATAGATAGTCTCTACAAGTTACAACATAATCCAAATCGGTATAAAAGAATATCACAGAAAACAGCCGAAGAAAATCCATTTTTTTCAGGTAAGACACCATTTGAAGCTAAAACACAGTATGTATATGACACCAAACAGAAAAAAATTATTTCTAACATTGAGCGCAACAGTATTGAAGATAATAATTGGGAAAATAGAACAAAAAAAATATCTTGGCTAAGAAAAAGTTTTCCAGGAGATTATGATAAAGATAGAGTAATAAATAACATAAGTATAGTTCATTCAGACAGTGATTACAATAAATATATTTCCAATAGTTTAAATCATTATGATAAAAAAAATAAAAAACAAATCAAATATCATTTGAAATTACCATGATAATGTTGTTATATAGTATATAATGAAAGAATTGTTAATACTTTTGTTTCTAGTATTAATATTTTGTATAAAATTATTACGAAAAAATAATGAAAATTTTGAATCTAATTCTTCAGCTAAAAAATCGGATGAACTACCTTTTATTAAAAATCATTTGATAAAAGAAGCATCCAAAAATATAGATTCTGAATATTCAGACCAAACTACAAGCGAATATTATCAAAAAAATCCAGAACTAAAGTTTAGTCCAACAATTTGTGACCTTAAAAATTCAGAGCTTAAAAATGGATTACCAACTGATTGGAGTTGTTATTTGGATGAAAGTGGAAACGGAAAGAGTTATATTTATAATATGTATCTTGGTGAAAAAAAATATATCTATCATGTAAATAATGACTTACAAAAATTATTTGATGAAAAATATAAACCTCATTTAGATAATAGATATGATAATGAATTAGATAATATTATTTCAAATCTTATTAGTAAAATACCGACCGAGAATAGAGATAGAAAGAAAAATTTACTTATGTATCATATTTTATTTGATGCTAACTTAATGCATCGCATACTTAACATTTATAGTGAATATCCTGCTAAATTACCAGATGATAAAACTGTCAGTAACTATGTAGGTTTAACAACATTGCTTGGAAAACATGAGAATAACAATGTAAATGATATTTCAAAACATGAATTAATTAAGTTAATTATGGATAATTTACATAAAACATATAGTGAGTCAGAATCAATGTTAGCAACTGAATCGGATCCAATCAAGGCTTGCCTAAAATTGTTGCTTGATGATACTAAAACCTTTAAAGATTTTTTAACTCATCATGAAAATAAAGAAATATCTTTAAGAACTGATAATAACTTTGACCAAATCTATAAAAGCACATTGGGTAAGGAATATAATATAATAATGGACGATTATGTCTAATATTATTTATATATTTATATATTAAATAGTATAATGGAAAAAAAACAAATAGTAACGTTATTAACAATAAGTTTAGCAGTTATATCTGTAATTTATATTATTTGGGTAAATATAACTTTATCTAACTTTAAAATAAAAAAAGGACCTCAAGGTAAAGAAGGCAAAAGAGGCGACGACGGAATTCCTATTAGGTGTCAAGTGTGCTAAGCTTAAATATTATTTTGAGAAAGAATTTTCATTATAATTAATGGATAAAATTCAGAGCAAATGTTATCAACCTTTTCTCTATATTTTATGTGTTCTTCAACATCTTTGGTTAAACAAGTACTGCCCAAATCAGCAAGAATATCTTCTATATTTTCGTGTATAGTACATAAATTATCATTTAATATATTTAGTTTATGATGTATTACGTCGTATTGACTGTTACCCAAATGCTCTGTATTAAGTTTAGTCGCCAGATGTTTATATAGTTGTGATATTTCTTCAAGTTCATTAGAATTTTTAGTCACTAAATTACTCATTAAAATAGTTAAATACTTAATTAATTATAATGTTACGCAAAAAAAATATTAAGAATAAGATAATATCTATTAATAATGGACTTGCGGTTAGTCCCTAATAAACTTGAAGATTTAATTATCCATCAAAATATTGCCAAAAAATTATTGAATTTTAATAGTGATAATATACCTAATACTGTTATATATGGAAATAAAAATATAGGAAAACATACCTTAGCAAGGTTAATGATTAATCATCTTAATGATTGTAATATAAATAATCAACTCAGTGTTAATACAAGCACTATTAAAATTAACAATAATACCGTTAATATAGAATATTTATCATCACCGTATCATATTGAAGTAAATTTATATGAGTATGGTTTATATGACAAGCACATAATTAATGATTTTATTGGAGAATATGTAAAATATAAAAATATTTCAGGGCGCTTTAAATTTGTAATATTGAATCATATCGATAAGATAACAATTCATGCTCAAAATTTATTACGCGGGATCATTGAAAATAATGGAGATAATGTCCGATTTATATGTTTAGTAGATTCATTAACGCTTATTCATTCAAGTCTTTTATCTCGTGTTTTAACTATACGTATACCAAAAATAAATTTACAAGATAAAAAAGATTATATTGAATATGTGTGTGACAATTTTGTTAATTTAACTGAAAGTAAAAAAAAAAAATTATATGAAATAACAAGCATCTTTGAGATTAACTATAGAATAAGTTTACTGATATCATCCAAAAAGAAAATTAAATTAAATACTTACGATGATTCTATAAAATCTATCATAAAACATATTGATGAAAGGAATATTTCATCTATTATTAATATAAGAATAATTTGTTATAACTTATTGCTTAATAATATTAGCATTAAATATATATATAAATTCATAGTTAATCATTATTTGAATAGCAAGAATTTATCATCTGAAAAGAAATATTTATTGTGTCAAGTAGCAAGTTCAATTGAGGCTAAAATGTGTAATATAGAACATGATATAATTTGTTTAGAATTTTTAATACTTAAAGTTAAAAAATTACTAATTAAACAATGAATTATTATGATGTACTTGGTATATCAGAACAATCCACTGAAGAACAAATAAAAAAAGCATACTATAAACAAGCTCTAAAGTGGCATCCTGATAAAAATAAAGATATAAATGCAGAGGAAAAATTCAAAAAGATTTCAGAAGCATATCAGGTATTAAGTAATAAAGAACTGAAAGATAAATATGATAGAGAAGGTTTAACACCAAATACATTTAAATCACCTGTTGATTTATTTTCGGAATTATTCTCAACATTGGATCCCAAACTAAACAAATTTTTATCAGAGACTTTATCCAATATAACTCATTCGTTTATTGATAGTAAAAATAAAAATTTATGGGACATTATTAATGATATTGACCATAATAAGATAATAGAGGAAGGAGGAGATATGTTGAAACACGTAATGAAAGATAGTTTATCTAATGCTAAAAACAACATAAATCCAGAGAGAGTTTATGTATTAAATCTGAATTATAATGATATAGATGATGAAAATGGGATAAACATTTCAATGGATTTTTGCAGGAAATACACTCATGTGTTTCTTATAATTAATATGG
>MDSZ01202507.1_pt1 | contig 14244 bp, 20 predicted proteins | sample 811201 | NCBI WGS metagenome assembly MDSZ01 (sample SAMN05326647, study PRJNA326480) | marine metagenome | isolation source: seawater | place: Indian Ocean: North | collected 2010
AAGTAACTAAATCCAATGTAAGAAGGGAAAGAATGGGTCACATTGATCTAGCTTGTCCAGTGGCACATATCTGGTTTTTAAAATCACTTCCAAGCAGAATTTCGCTAGCCATAGATATGAAACTTAAAGAAGTTGAGAAAGTCCTCTATTTTGAAAGTTTTATAGTTATTGAACCTGGCTTAACAAAACTAAAAAAAGGTCAGCTTATGAGCGAAGATGAGCTAGTTAAAGCTCAAGATGAGTATGGTGAGGATGCTTTTACTGCTGGTATTGGAGCTGAAGCTGTTAGAGAAATTTTATTAAGCTTAGATTTAGAGAAAGAACAAAAAAAATTGAGAGAAGCCTTAAAAGAAGTTAAATCAAAAGTCACTGAAGAAAGAACCATTAAAAGGTTGAAATTAATTGAATCATTTATTACCTCGGGAAATAAACCAGAATGGATGATTTTAACCACAGTGCCAGTGATACCACCAGAGTTAAGACCATTAGTTCCGTTAGATGGTGGAAGATTTGCAACATCTGACTTAAATGACTTATATAGAAGAGTAATTAATCGAAACAACCGACTAAAGAGATTACTAGATCTTAAAGCACCTGATATCATTGTAAGAAACGAAAAAAGAATGTTACAAGAGTCTGTTGATGCTTTATTTGATAACGGGCGAAGAGGAAGAGTTATAACTGGGACTGGAAAGAGACCTTTAAAATCCCTAGCCGAAATGTTGAAAGGTAAACAAGGTCGTTTTAGGCAAAATTTATTAGGAAAAAGAGTAGATTATTCTGGAAGGTCAGTAATTGTTGTGGGACCAGAATTAAAATTACATCAATGTGGTTTACCAAAAAAGATGGCTCTTGAATTGTTTAAACCATTTTTATACGCAAGACTTGATAAGTTAGGTTTAGCCACGACTATTAAGCAGGCAAAAAGATTAGTTGAAAAAGAAAAAAGTGAGGTTTGGGATGCTTTAGAATATATTATTAGAGAGCACCCAGTATTATTAAATAGAGCACCTACTCTACATAGATTAGGCGTGCAAGCTTTTGAGGCTAAATTAATTGAGGGAAATGCCATTGAGCTGCACCCTTTAGTTTGTGCAGCATTTAATGCAGATTTTGATGGAGATCAAATGGCAGTCCATATCCCTTTAAGTTTAGAAGCTCAGTTAGAGGCTAGGGTTTTAATGATGTCGACAAATAATATTTTAAGTCCATCAAATGGAAAACCGATTATTGTACCTAGTCAGGATATTGTTTTAGGAATTTATTATCTCTCACAAGACTCAAAATCAGATAAACCCAAAGGAATTTTTACTAATATTGATGAGATTGAACAAGCATTAGAAAATAAATCTATTAGTTTACACTCTAAAATAGTTTCAATGTTTGAGACTATTGATGAAAATAACAATATTACAAAACAAAAATATGTTAGCACTGCTGGAAGATTCTTATTAGCTAATTTGCTTCCTAAAAATTATAATATAAAATTTACTTTGGTAGACAAACTTCTAACAAAAAAGAATGTGTCTGAGGTAATAGATACAATATTTAGATATTGTGGACAAAAAGAGACAGTAATTTTTTGTGACAGAATAAAAACTCTAGGTTTTAAACATGCTTTTAAAGCAGGTATTTCCTTTGGAAAGGATGACTTAATTATTCCTAAAACAAAAGAAAATCTAATAAATGATACAAAAAAAAGAATTGAAGAATACGAAAAACAATATTCTGATGGATTAATAACAAGAGGAGAAAAATATAACAAAGTTGTAGATATCTGGTCTAAGTGTACTGACACAGTTGCAAATGAGATGATGAAAGAAATATCTTCAGCCGAAAAAGTTTATGAGAATGATAGGATCGAAACCAATTCTGTTTATATGATGGCAGATTCTGGGGCACGAGGTTCTCAGGCTCAAATGAAGCAATTAGCTGGAATGAGAGGATTAATAGCGAAGCCCTCTGGTGAAATAATCGAAACACCAATAATATCAAATTTTAAAGAAGGTTTATCAGTTTTAGAGTACTTTAACTCGACTCACGGCGCAAGAAAAGGTTTGGCAGATACTGCGCTTAAAACCGCAAACTCAGGTTATTTAACTAGACGTTTATGCGATGTAGCTCAAGATATTCAAATTACTTCAAAAGAGTGTGATATTAAAAAAAGATCTTCAATAAATATTTCCGAAATTATTGAGGGTGGAAATATTTTAGTAAGTCTTTCTGAAAGAATACTTGGAAGAGTCATTGCTGAAAATATCAAACACCCTATAAGTGGAGAAGCTCTTATACAAAAAGGTAAATTAATTGATGAAGAAGACTGTGAAAAAGTTGATGCTGCGGGCGTAAAATCAGTTCAAGTTTACTCAGTTATAACGTGTGCTTCAACAAAAGGTGTTTGTGCTACATGCTACGGTAGAGATCTATCAAGAGGAAAACTTGTAAGTATAGGTGAGGCAATTGGTATGATAGCTGCTCAGTCTATTGGTGAACCAGGTACTCAATTAACTATGAGAACTTTCCATGTAGGTGGTACAGCTCAGATTAAAGAAGAGTCTCAAATTATTTCTCAAACAAAAGGTAGACTTAAGATTATTAACAAAAATTTAATAGAGGATTCAAAAAAGAATATTATAGTAATGGGAAGAAACACTCAGCTAAGTATTGAAGATGAAAACAAAAGACAGTTAGCAATTTATAAAGTAAATTATGGTTCCAAATTATTTTTTAAAGACGATGATCTAATAGAAAAAGGTAAAAAAATTGCAGAATGGGATCCTTATACTTTACCAGTGATAGCGGAGACCTCAGGAATTGTAAACTATATGGATCTTGTTGAGGGCACTTCACTGACTGAGACTTTAGATGACGCTACTGGTATATCATCAAAATCAGTAACTGATTGGAAATCATTAAGTAAAAATTCTGAATTAAAACCTCGTTTAACATTGAGAAACGATAAAGGCGAAATAATTAAAAAAGCTGATGGCAATGAAGCAAGATACTATTTAGTTCCTGATACCATATTATCTGTTAAAGATGGTCAAAAAGTATCTGCTGGGGACGTATTAGCAAGACTTCCAAAAGAAACTTCTAAAACCAAAGATATAACAGGAGGCTTACCAAGAGTAGCTGAATTATTTGAAGCAAGAAGGCCAAAAGATAGTGCTATAATTGCTGAAAATGATGGAGTGATTGAATTTGGGAAAGAAGTTCGAGGTAAACAAAAAATTTCTATTGTTTCTACTAATGGCGAGACATCAAATTATTTAATTCCAAAAGGTAAACATGTGAATTTTAACCAAGGTGAAAAAATTAAAAAAGGTGAGTACTTATTGGATGGAAGCCCTGCACCACATGATATATTAAGAATTTTAGGTGTTGAAAAATTGACAGAGTATTTTGTTAGTGAAGTTCAAGAAGTTTATAGATTACAAGGTGTGGTTATTAATGATAAACATATTGAAACGATTGTAAGACAAATGTTAAAAAAAGTTGAAGTAAAAAATCCAGGGGATTCTGATCTATTGTTAGGTGAAGTAATAGATCTTAATGATATAAAAGCATTAAATGAGAAACTTGCATCAGAAAAGAAAAACCAAGTTAAATTTGAAAGAGTTTTACTTGGTATAACAAAGGCTTCTTTACAAACAAATTCCTTCATATCTGCTGCTTCTTTCCAAGAAACAACCCGTGTCTTAACAGATGCATCAATAAAAGGTAAAATTGATCACTTAGAAGGTTTAAAAGAAAACGTAATTGTAGGAAGATTAGTTCCAGCTGGAACAGGATTAACTAAAATGGGCTGGGATAAAGCTGCTCAAAAAGAAGATCAGCTTAGACTCGAAGAATTGAATAAACAAGAGCAAGAGACCCCTCAAACGGCTGAATAATAAAGTAATTTTACGCATTATATCTTCTCAATTACCATTGACTTTTTTAAGTTCAATGTTAGTTTATCGCAAATTTTGAAAGTTAGAAGTAAGGCAATACTTAACCTTAAACACTAACAATAAATTCGACCTGTCCTACGTTCTATTTCAAAATATTATTATGCCGACTATAAACCAGTTGATAAAAAAACCGAGGGTGAAGCCTTTAGTTCGAAATAAGGTCCCCGCTTTGCAAAAGCAACCACTTAAAAGAGGTGTATGTGTGAAAGTTTATACTACAACTCCAAAGAAACCAAATTCTGCTTTAAGAAAAGTAGCGAGAGTAAGACTATCGAATGGATTTGAGGTAACTGCTTATATACCTGGAGAAGGTCACAATCTTCAAGAACACTCCGTAGTAATGATAAGAGGTGGTCGAGTAAAAGACTTACCTGGAGTTCGTTACCATATCTTAAGAGGAAATCTTGATACACAAGGTGTTGCTAATAGAAAAAAAAGAAGATCTTTATACGGAACAAAAAAACCTAAATAATTCAATGTCTAGAAAAAGAAAAGCGCCAATAAGAAAAATATATCCAGATCCAAAATATCGATCAGTTATTATTTCGAAATTTATTAACTCAATAATGTATGATGGAAAAAGATCTATAGCAGAAAAAATTTTATATGATGCACTCGATAAAATTAAATCTAAAAGTAAAGACGATCCGCTTAAAGTTTTTAATAGCGCTATTAATAACGTTAAACCAAATTTAGAAGTTAGGTCAAGAAGAGTCGGAGGTGCAACTTATCAAGTTCCAGTCGAAGTTAAACCTAATAGAGGACAAGCTTTAGCTTTAAGATGGTTAATTGATGCAACACGAAAAAGAAAAAACAAAACGATGTCAGAAAAACTATATTTTGAAATATTAGATGCATCTCAAAACAAGGGATCAGCGATTAAAAAAAGAGAGGATACTCATAAAATGGCAGAGTCAAATAAAGCATTTGCACATTTTAGGTGGTAATTATGAGTAAGAAATATTCTTTAAATAAATATAGAAATATAGGAATTATGGCGCACATCGATGCCGGTAAAACAACTACTACCGAAAGAATTTTATATTACACAGGCAAAAGTCACAAAATAGGGGAAGTACATGATGGTGCCGCAACAATGGATTGGATGGAACAAGAGCAAGAACGAGGTATAACAATTACTTCAGCAGCAACCACTTGTTTTTGGAGAGACCATAGGATCAATATTATTGATACACCGGGACATGTAGATTTTACAATTGAAGTTGAAAGATCTCTAAAAGTTTTAGACGGGGCAGTAGCAGTATTTGATGGAGTAGCAGGCGTAGAACCACAATCAGAAACAGTGTGGAGACAAGCTGACAAATATAAAGTTCCAAGAATATGTTTTGTTAATAAACTAGACAGAACTGGAGCAGATTTTTTTAGATGTGTAGATATGATAAAAGAAAGACTTGGTGCAAAACCTCTTGTCCTTCAAATTCCTGTAGGTATTGAAGCAGATCTAAAGGGAATTATAGATTTAGTTAAAATGAAAGCTGTTATCTGGCAAAACGAAGACCTTGGAGCAAAATTTGACTTAGTAGATATACCTGAAGATTTAAAAGAAAAGGCATCACAATATAGAAAAGAATTAGTTGAAACAGCAGTAGAAGAAGATGAAAAGTTAATGGAGGAATATCTAAACGGAAAAGAGCCCTCAGAATTAGATTTAATTAAATGTATTAGAAAGGGAACTTTAGCATTTAATTTTGTACCAATAACTACTGGATCTGCTTTTAAAAATAAAGGAGTTCAACCATTATTAGATGCAGTTATAGATTATTTACCAAGCCCAGAGGATTTAAAATCAATTGAAGGTACAAAACTAGGATCAGAAGAAAAAGTTCAAATGAAATTTGCTGATAATGAGCCTTTTTCAGGGTTAGCCTTTAAAGTAGCCAACGATCCTTTTGTTGGATCTCTAACTTTTGTTAGAATTTATTCGGGAACATTAAAATCTGGTACTTCCGTTTACAATTCCTCAAAAGAAAAATCAGAGCGTGTAGGAAGAATGTTATTAATGCACGCCAATAGCAGAGAAGACATTAAAGAGGCAAATGCTGGAGATATAGTTGCATTAGCAGGTTTGAAATACACGATTACTGGTCACACTTTATGTGGCGAAGATAATCCTATTTTACTAGAACCTATGGAATTCCCTGACCCTGTGATTGAAATTGCAGTTGAACCAAAAACTAAAGGAGACCAAGAAAAAATGGGTGAAGCTTTAGGTAGACTTGCTAAAGAAGATCCATCTTTTAGAGTAACATCAGACGAGGAGTCAGGTCAGACAATTATTAAGGGAATGGGAGAACTACATTTGGATATCATTGTAGATAGAATGAAAAGAGAATTTAAAGTTGAAGCCAATATTGGAGCCCCACAAGTTGCATATCGAGAGACCATTCTTGGCTCATCAGAAGTTACCTATATACATAAAAAACAAAGTGGAGGAGCAGGGCAATTTGCAAAAGTTACTTTACTAGTTGAACCCTTAGAACCAGGCAAAGGAAGAGAAGTTGAAAATAAAATTAAAGGAGGGGCAATACCAAAAGAATTTATTCCTGGAGTAGAAAAAGGAGTTGAAAGCGTCGCAGACAGTGGAATTTTAGCAGGCTTTCCTTTAATAGATTACAAAGTTACTATTCTTGATGGATTACATCATGATGTAGACTCAAGTGTCTTAGCTTTTGAAATTGCAAGCAGAATGTGCTTTAGAGACGCGTGCACAAAGGCACAATTAAAATTATTAGAACCTATTATGAAAGTTGAAGTCGTTACTCCAGAAGATTTCATGGGTGATGTAATTGGTGACCTCAACAGTCGAAGAGGTCAAGTAGGATCAACAGAACCCAGAGGAAATGCTACTGCAATTCAAGCATCTGTTCCTTTAGCAAATATGTTTGGTTATATTAATAATCTGAGATCATCAACGCAAGGAAGAGCGCAATACACGATGCAATTTAGTCATTATGATAAAGTCCCACAAAATGTTCAGGATGAAGTAACAAAGAAATTAGCATAACATGGAAAATCAAAATATAAGAATTCATTTAAAAGCTTACGATAACAAGATTTTAGATCTATCGACTGAGGAAATTGTAAATACTGCAAAAAGAACTGGAGCTCAAGTCAAAGGACCAATTCCTTTACCGACTAGAATAGAGAGATTTACTGTTTTAAGATCTCCTCATATTGATAAAAAAAGTAGAGAACAGTTTGAATCAAGAACACATAAAAGATTAATTGATATAATTGAACCAACTCCACAAACAGTAGAGGCTTTAATGAAATTAGATCTCGCTTCTGGCGTTGACATAGAAATAAAGATTTAAAATGACAATAGGATTAATAGGAACAAAATTAGGTATGACCAGAGAATTTATACAGTCAGGTCAATCTATACCTGTAACTGTAATTAAAATTGAAAAAGGTCGAGTTATAGACGTGATTGAAAAAGAAAAAAGAGGTTATTCAGCTATAAAAGTTGGTTATTTTAAAATTAAAAATTCAAAACTTACTAAACAAATGAAAGGATTTTTTGCAAAAAAAAATACAGAACCAAAAAAAATTCTAAAAGAATTTAGAGTAGAAAATACTGAAAATTTTAAAACAGGTAATGAACTAGGATTAGAAATTTTTAAAGATAAAAAATTTGTTGATATTAAAGCCAAAACCATAGGTAAAGGTTTTGCAGGAGTTATGAAAAGATGGAATTTTGGTGGACTAAGAGCATCGCATGGTGTTTCAGTTTCGCATAGATCTCATGGTTCTACTGGACAAAATCAGGATCCTGGTAAAGTTTTTAAAGGAAAAAAAATGGCTGGCCATATGGGTGATAAATATAGAACTATGTTAAATTTGGAAATAATTAAATCAGACATAGATAATAATCTTCTGTATGTAAAAGGATCTATTCCAGGAAGTAAAAATACAACAGTTTATTTAAGAGGTTCGATTAAAAATATTTCAAGAAAAACAACTCTTGAGAAACATAAAGAAAAATTAAAAAAAACTGAAGCTGCAAAGGGAAAAAAGAAATAAATGAAAGTAAAACTGCTTAACATAGATAACACAAAATCAGAGTTAGTCGAAGTTTCTGATAAGCTGCTGAAACAAAAGATAAACCACAAACTTATAAAGTCTGTAGTGGATTGGCAATTAAACCATTCAAAACCTAGAACAGCAAAAACTAAACAGAAAAACGAAATTAAAGGTTCGACAAGAAAAATCGTACCTCAAAAAGGTAGCGGAGGAGCTCGACATGCTAGCAGAAAAGCTCCAATATTTGTTGGTGGAGGTATAGCTCATGGACCTAAAGGCGCAGTTTATAAATTAAAAAAAATTAATAAAAAAGTCAGAAAAATAGCTTTAGCTCAAACATTAACAAAAAAGAATATAGACAAAAATTTATATATCCTATCTGATGTAAAAAAAAAGATTAAGAAAACAAAAGAATTTAATAAATTTTTAGTCACTAATAAATTAAAAAATGTTGTTATAATTTCAGATAAAATTTCATTAGAAAATATTTATACATCAGCTAGAAATATAAAGGATCTTAAAGTCATTAACGAAGCGGGTGCAAATATTTATGATATGTTAAAATATAAAAATGTTTTGCTCACGTTAAGCTCAATAAAAAGTCTTGAAAAAAGGATATTTGATGAAAAAAATTAATAGCTTAGACTCTATCATTAGACCAATAATAACTGAAAAAGCTACTATTTTGTCTGAACAGAATAAAACTGTTTTTAAAGTACATAGTTCAGCCAACAAAAAAAATATAAAAAAAAATATTGAAAAAATATTTAAAGTAAATGTAATTAAAATAAACATTATTAATCTAAAATCAAAAAAGAAGCTTAAGCAAGGAAGGCTTTCTACTAAAAGTGGTTTCAAAAAAGCGATTGTTACTTTAAAAAAAGGTCAGAGCATTGATCTTGCTACTGGAATATAATTATGGCTCTTAAAACTTTTAAACCTTACACTAAATCTAATAGAGGAACAGTAATTGTTGATAAATCAAATCTTTGGAAGGGTGCACCTTATAAACCCCTAACAAAAGGGCAAAAGTCAACTGGTGGAAGAAATAATTATGGTAGAATAACTTCTAGGCATAGAGGTGGTGGTTCAAAACACAAATTTAGAATAATAGATTTTTATAGAAAAAAGAAAAATGTCAGCGCAGATATAGAAAGAATTGAATATGATCCTAATAGAACTTCTCATATAGCTTTAGTTAAATATGAGGATAATGAGAGAAAATATATTATATGTCCACAAGGCTTAAAAGTCGGTGATAAAATAATCTCAGGTGAGAATGTTGAAATAAAAATTGGAAACTGCTTGCAGTTAAAAGATATTCCTCCAGGAACAAATGTACATAATGTTGAATTAATACCTGGTAACGGTGGCAAGCTAGCAAGATCGGCTGGCTCCTCAGTAACATTATCTGGAATAGACGGTGATTATGCAATTCTTAAGTTATCATCTGGAGAAACAAGAAAAGTAAGTGTAAATTGTTGTGCGACGATTGGAACTGTGTCTAATCCTGATCAAAAGAATATTAAAATCGGTAAAGCTGGAAGAAATAGATGGAAGGGAATAAGACCTCAATCAAGAGGTGTCGCTATGAATCCAGTCGACCATCCGCACGGTGGTGGAGAAGGTAAAACTTCAGGGGGCAGAAGCCCTGTTTCACCTTGGGGTCAATCAGCTAAGGGTTTGAAAACTAGAAAACCAAAAAGAAGTGATAAGTTTATAATTTCTAGAAGAAAGAAAAGGAAATAATTATGACAAGATCAATTTGGAAAGGACCTTTTGTACACCCAAGTTTATTAAAGAAAATTGATAAACTTAAAAACCAACCATCAAAAAAACCTATCAAAACTTGGTCTAGAAACTCTACAATTATCCCAGATTTTGTTGGTCATAGCTTTATGATCCACAATGGAAAATCATTCATACCGATTACAATTTCTGAGGAGATGGTGGGGCATAAATTAGGTGAGTTTGCTCCAACAAGATCTTTTAAAGGTCATACACCAGCTGATAAGAAAGCTGCTGCAGAAAAAGCAGCTGCTGCACCAGCAGGAGGAACAGATGCAAAAAAATAATATTGTTAAAGCTATAAATAAAAACGTGAGATCAAGTCAAAGAAAAATTTCATTAGTCTTGGATCATATTAGAGGTAAAAAAGTTGGTATTGTTCTAAAGGATTTAGAATTTATTAGAAAAAAAATATCCCACGATATAAGCAAAACAGTGAAATCAGCTTTAGCAAACGCAGAAAATAATAAACAATATGATATTGACAATTTATTTATCAAAGAGGCATATGTTGGAAAATCTCTAGTTATGAAAAGATTTAGACCGAGAGCTAAAGGTAGAGCTAGTCCAATAAAAAAACCTTTTAGCAGAATAACAATAGTTCTAAGTGAAAAAAAGGAGGCAAAAGATGGGTCAAAAAATTAATCCTATTGGTTTAAGACTAGGCATAAATAGAGGTTGGGATTCCACTTGGTTTGCTAAGAAAAAAGATTTTGGAAAATATCTTATTGAGGATTTTAAAATTAGAGAATTTATAAAAAAGAATATTACTAATTCAGGTGTGTCTGAGATAATCATAGAACGTTCTTCAAAAAAGTGCACAGTTTCTATTCATACATCTAGACCTGGTTTTGTTATAGGAAAAAAAGGTTCAGATATTGAGAAGATTAAAAAAAATTTGATGAAGATCACGGATAGTGAGGTTAATGTAAATATTAAGGAAATAAAAAAACCAGAGCTAAATGCAAATTTAGTTGCTGAAAATATAGCGCAACAATTAGTTAAAAGAATTGCTTACAGAAGAGCAATGAAGCGTGCGATGCAATCTGCTATGAGATTAAACGCTAAAGGCATTAAAGTAATGGTAAGCGGTAGATTGGCTGGGAACGAGATAGCTAGAACAGAGTGGCTAAGAGAAGGAAGCATACCATCTCACACTTTAAGAGCTAACATCGACTATGGTTTTGCTGAAGCTTTAACAACATATGGAATAATCGGTATTAAAGTTTGGATTTATAAAGGGGCGTTATTTGAAAAAGACGTAGAAAAAGAAAAAAAAGAGAGGGTTAAAAATGTTACAGCCAACAAGAACTAAATTTAGAAAAGCCTTTAAAGGGAGAATACATGGAAAAGCCTCAAGAGCAGTTACATTAAACTATGGGCAATTTGGTTTAAAGGCCATGCAGCCAGACAGAGTTATTGGAAAACAAATAGAAGCGGCTAGGGTTGCTTTAACTCGTTATATGAAGAGAACTGGAAAAGTATGGACTAGAATATTTCCCAATATCCCTGTTTCAAAGAAACCAACTGAAGTACGTATGGGTAAAGGCAAAGGATCACCAGAGTATTATGCATGTAGAGTAAAACCAGGAAGAATAATATTTGAGGTTGATGGAGTATCTGAAGAGGTAGCAAGAGAAGCGCTTTACAAAGCTTCAGCTAAATTACCAATAAAAACAAAATTTATAAGTAGATAAAATGGCGAAAAAGAAAAAAGAAGATAAAAAATTAACAAAAGACCAAGCATTAAAAAAACTTGAGATGTTAAAAAAAGACTTATTTAATATAAGATTTAAAAAAATAAATAATCAGGTTGAAAATCCAGCTTTATACAGTGAGATTAAAAAGAACATAGCAAGATTAAATACAACTATCAGAAATCATAATGACAAAAAAAATACTTAAAGGCGTTGTTACCAGCGCAAAAAATAATAAAACGGTAGTGGTAGAAGTCACTAGAAAGTTTGCGCATCCTTTTTATGGAAAAGTAATAAAGAGGTCAAAAAAATATCACGCCCATGACGAAAAGAACAAAATTAAAGAGGGTCAGATTATTTCAATTGAAGAATGTAAACCAATTTCTAAGAAAAAAAGATGGAGAATCAAGGAATAATGATACAAGTTCAAACAGAATTAAACGTGGCTGATAATACTGGTGCGAGAAGAGTAGAGTGCATTAAGGTTCTTGGTGGCTCAAAAAGAAGATATGCTTCAGTTGGAGACATTATTATCATTAGTGTGAAAGATGCTATACCTAAAGGAAAGGTTAAAAAAGGTGCTGTTCACAAAGCGGTTGTCGTTAGAACTAGAAAAGAAATTTACAGAAATGATGGTTCAAAAATTCAATTTGATACAAATGCAGTTGTTTTAACTGATGATAAAGGTGAACCAATCGGAACAAGAATTTTTGGTCCAGTTACTAGAGAATTAAGGGTTAAAGGTCATACTAAAATAATTTCACTAGCTCCGGAGGTTCTTTAAAGATGAATATAAAAAAAGGCGCACAAATCAAAGTATTATCTGGAAAGGATAAAGGCAAAACTGGCGAAGTGTTAGAAATCGATAGAAAGAACGGAAGATTGAAGGTTAAATCAATAAACATGATTAAAAAACATTTAAAACCAACAAAAGAAAATAAAGGTGGAATTATTTCCAAAGAAAATTTTATTCATATATCTAATATAAAAAATATTGATAATAAAAAGAAAATTGAAAAAACTAAAAAAGAGATTAAAAAATGACACCAAGACTTAAAAGCTTGTATGAAAATAATATAGTTAATAATTTGATGACTAAATTGAATTTTAAGAACAAAAATCAAGCACCTAAATTAATCAAAATTGTTATTAATATGGGTTTAGGTGAAGATGCATCCGATGGTAAAAAAGTGCAAACTAGTTTAGAAGATTTAACTTTAATTAGTGGCCAAAAGGCTGTTATCACAAAATTTAAAAAATCTATTTCCAATTTCAAAACTAGGCAGGGGCAAAGCGCCGGAGTAAAAGTAACTTTAAGATCGAATAGGATGTATGAATTTGTCGATAGACTTGTTAACATTGCATTACCAAGGATTAAAGATTTTAGAGGACTAAAGTCATCAGGTATTGACAAATCTGGAAATTATAGTTTTGGCATAAAAGAGCACATTGTTTTTCCAGAGGTCAATTTTGATAAAGTTGATAAGATCAGAGGTCTAGATATAACAATAGTAACTTCTAGCTCTTCGAAACAAAGTACATTGGCACTACTTAAGGAATTTAATTTCCCTATAACAGAAAAAAAAGAGAGGTAAAATGGCAAAAAAAAGTTCGATACAGAAAAATCTTAAAAGAATAAAAATGGTAGATAGATATGCAAAGAAAAGAGACTCACTTAAAAAGATTATTAAAAATAAAAAATTAGAGTTATCGGAAAGATTTGCTGCACAATTAAAATTAGATAAGTTGCCAAAAAATTCTTCAAAAGTAAGAATAAGAAATAGATGTGGAATTACAGGTAGACCACATGGTTATTATAGAAAATTAAAAATTTCTAGGATTGCACTGCGCGATATGGCTTCGGCAGGAAAAATTCCTGGTATAACTAAATCGAGTTGGTAGGAGGAAAATGAGTATAATTGATCCAGTAGGAGATATGTTTACTAGAATAAGAAATGGACAAATGAGAAACCTAAGTTTTGTAAGTGTTCCAGCTTCTAAATTTAGAGTAAAAATATTAGATATTTTAAAAAATGAAGGATATATAGTTAATTATATTCTAGAAAATTCAGACACTAATAAAAAAACTCTTAAAGTAAACTTAAAGTATTATGAGGGCAGCCCTGTAATAAAAGAAATTAAAAGAATTTCTAAACCAGGCAGAAGAGTATATTCTAGAGCAAATAGTATACCAAAAATTCAAAATGGTTTAGGATTAGCTATTATTTCCACACCTCAAGGAGTTATGTCAGATGTGGACGCTAGAAAAAATAACATTGGCGGAGAGGTAATTTGTAAGGTGTTTTAATGTCAAAGATAGGAAAAAAAAGTATAATGTTGCCAAAGGATACCACTGTTAAAGTGGAAGGAGATAAATTAACTATAAATGGACCAAAAGGAAGTAAAATACTTTTTATTAGTGAAAAAATATTTGTAACAAAAATTAATGATAAAAATGAATTTCAAATATCTCCTAAAAATAAAGAAACGGATAACAAAACTTCTTTATTGTGGGGCACTTATAGAAGTTTGATTAATAACGCAATAATAGGAGTGTCAGTTGGTCACGAAAAGATACTAGAACTTAATGGTGTTGGCTTTAGAGCAAATTTAAAAGGAGATATCTTAAATTTACAAATAGGTTTTAGTCATGATGTAAATTTTAAGATACCTAAAGATGTCAAACTTCTGGTTGAAAAACAAACAGTAATAAAAATAAATGGAGTAGATAAAGAGTTAGTCTCAAAAATTGCAGCTGATAT
>MDSZ01052704.1_pt1 | contig 14240 bp, 9 predicted proteins | sample 811201 | NCBI WGS metagenome assembly MDSZ01 (sample SAMN05326647, study PRJNA326480) | marine metagenome | isolation source: seawater | place: Indian Ocean: North | collected 2010
CCAAAATATGAAGATGCAGTCAAAGCCTCTAAATCTTTTAAAAAAAAAAAGATAGATTTGATCATCTCTATTGGAGGTGGCTCTGTTATCGATATGGGAAAACTTGTAAGATTAATTAGTCTTCACAAAGGTACCAAAGAGCAATTTCTTAATAATAAATTTTTAATAAACCAAACATTATGTCCTTTTATCGCACTTCCCACTACCGCTGGGACTGGAAGTGAAGAGACTGATTTTGCCGTTGTATATTCTAACAAGTTAAAATATTCAATTATGAAAGAAAATTTGAAGCCTAATTTATCATTAGTTGATCCCCATTTTACAAGAAGCACTTCAAAGTATTTATCTGCCTCAGCTGGATTTGATGCATTGACTCAATCAATAGAATCATATTGGTCTGTTAATTCATCCAGTGAAAGTAGAAAGCTGTCGAAAAAGTCTATTAAAATTATCTTAAATTTTCTTAAAGAATCAATTTATAAAAAAACAAAAAAATCTAGATTACAAATGGCTTTAGCTTCTAACCTATCTGGCCAAGCTATTAATATTACAAAAACAACTGCACCACATGCGTTATCATATGAAATAACTCAGAGCTTGAATATTCCCCATGGTCATGCTGTTGCTTTAACATTAGGACGATTTTTTATAATTAATGAATATAATAAAAATATTCAGGTAAGAAAAAAAGAATTTAAAAAAATTATGGTTAGTTTGTACAAAATATTAGGTGTTAAAAATTCTGAGCAGGCACTAAAATTTTGGTATAAGTTCATGATTGAATGTGGTTTAGAGATAGATTATAAAAAACTTGGACTTAATAATAAGAAAATAATTTTAAAAATTATTGATAACGTAAATCTAGAAAGACTTTCAAACCATCCTGTAAAGATGAGTAATGAGGATTTAAAAAGTTTATTTTATGACTTCGAATAAAATAATTTCAATTATGATAGATAATCTTAGGATTGATAGTTTTTCCGATAAAGAATTTTCCAGAAAATTTTATCCTAATTTCTCTTATTTAATAAGAAATGGTATTTGCAAAGAATTAATTGCAAATGCTCATACTACCAAATTTGTCATGCCATCTTTTTTTACACAAACTTATCCACTTGACTACGGTGGATATAACAATGTTATTACACAAAGACCAAAGAGTTTTGTTGAATTAATAAAACAAAAAGGTCTTAAAACCATCATGATTCAAGGTGATGAAAATGATGGACCAATGAATAATTGTGACAGAGGGTTTGAATTAATAAGTCTTTACTATGATTACAGAGTTATAATTTATAATTTGATCGACCGAATTATTTCATATGATCTTAGACTTTGGCAAAAGAAAATATTAAAAGATTCTGATGTAAGATTTACATTGGAAACTAAGTTGTTACCTGTTTTAAAATATTTGTATGAATCTAAAAATAGAGTTAGTAACCCTAATCTGTCAAAATGGCATAGGAAGTTGAGTAAAAAGGTAAAAGCTAAAATTTTATTAGAAATAGATTCTATTAAAAGAGATCCAATATCAGTTGCAAAAAAAATTTTAAAAATTAATCCAATGTTTTACATTAATTCTTTAGGTGAAGGCTCAAGATTTTCTTTTAAATTTAAAATAAAGTACTTTTTTTTAAGAGTTTTAAATAAGTTTGATAATTTTCTTAATTTTTTTTTCCCCATTTTAGTGTTCTTTAAACCACAAAAATCTGTTTTAGTTGATGATATTTTTAAATCTATTAAATCAAATATACCGACAAAAAAAAGTTTCTTTATTTACTGTCATTTAATGGATGTTCATGATAGAGCATTTATAAATAGACCAATAAGATTCTTACAAAAGATGTCTCTGTGGCCAATTTGGTTCTATAGGAAAAAAAATAACAAGACCTTTGCGAGATTTTTGTATGATATTTCTCTTCATTTCATTGATAGAGAGCTAGGTAAACTCATTAAGTTACCAAAGTTAAATTCATGTAAATTTTTTATTTTTGGAGATCATGGATGCGATATTCATGACATTGAGAAAAGAACTGTTCCAGAGATTTTTGGGTTTAGAACACACAAGGAACATATCAATGTACCTTTAATAATTTATAATTCTAATAATAAAATAAATAAGAAAGGTTGTCACGATAGTATGAGTATTTCTGCAACAATATTGGATGAATTGAAAATTAAACCACATGGAAGTTTTAGAGGTAGATCTGTATATAGGCCGGGAAAAGAAATTATAATAAGTGAAAACTGTGGAAGAGGAAATTGTGATATTAAAAGAAAAGATCTTTATTTTACTATTACTAGTAAAAAATATAAAATGTTCATTTTAATACAAAAAAATAAAATAAAAATAAAAAGACTTTATGATTTAGTTAATGACAAGAATGAAGTAAATAATCTTATCAATTTTAAAAATTTACGAAAAGAAGTTAAAATTCTTTTACTATTTTTTATAAATGAAAGAAGAAGTCTGTTAAAAGAAAGAAATGTTAAAGTAAATTTGAAAAACTTTAGTAACCTTATTGACGCTTGAACTCATAAAAAAAATCTTTCAAAGAACACTGCATTATAATTCTCGTAAAATATTTACCATAAAAATATATAATGAAATAAAACTAATTCAAAATGATCCAAAGAATTATTAATATAAATTTTTCATTAAATAATTTGAAATTTTATTTTTTTTTGAGATCAATACCAGAATATCAAAAGAGATAATATATTTATCATTATGACTTTCTTTACAAAATTTTACTTAAGATGAAAATAAACTAAGTGAATTAATTTATTTCTATTAATTATGAGAAATTTTTACGATATTTTTAAAGTTTGTTTTTTAAGATCAAAATTTGGTTTATTTCTTCTTATTACTCTCTCATTTATTAGCTCTATAATCGAATTGATAGGGTTTGGGATAATAATACCAGTAATAAATTTATCAATGTCTAATTCTATAGGAACTGATAAATTTTCTGAATTAATAAATAATCTAATTAATTACTTTGGGTATGAACCTAAATTGTCAATTTTATTAGTTATTCTTTGTTCATTGTTTCTAGTTAAAGGAATTCTAGTTTTTATTGTCGAGGCAATTAGAATTATTATAACCACATCACTGACACGAAATATTCAAATAGAAATCATAAACTTGATGAACTCTGCTAAATTTTTATACCATTTGAAAGTAAACTCTGGTGAAAGAATTAATCTTATTTCACGAGAAGTTGATAGATTCACAACAACTTTTAATAATATATCCTTGATGATAATATCATTGATTTCAATTTTAATTTTTATGGGATATTTGTTTTTGACGAATCCCTTTTTGGTGGCAATTATTATAATACTTTCTATAATTTTGCATTTTTTCTTTAGACCAATATTTTCTTTAACCAAAAAATATTCTTTTACTTCAACTGCTACAAGTGGAAATTTGCAGAAACTTCTTGTTGAATTTATTTATAACTTTTCTTACCTTAAATCGACTAATCGAACTAGTAAGATAGTAAACTTAATAAAAAAAAATATTTTTACCCTCATTAAAATTACAAGATATATGGGTTTTTTGTCAAAAATGTTAGTCTCACTCAAAGAACCAATTGGAATATTAATTTTATCTTTTTTAATATATTATAAAGTTATTTTGAATGGAGAGAACATTTCTGAGACCTTGTTTGTTGGAATCATTTTATATAGAAGTGTTCAAAGAATTCTGGATTTCCAGAATGGTCTGCATAGAGTAAATGAATCGTGTGGAGGACTTTTTGAAGTAGAGCAAGGACTAAAGCAGCTTAAAAAAAATGAGGAAAAAAACTCTCGAAAGAATCCACCAGATTTTAATGCTCCCATAGAATTCAGAAATGTATCACTAAAATATGAATCAAATCAAATTTTAAAGAATCTATCCTTTAAAATCAAACCAAAGGAAATACTCGGAATTGCAGGTATATCTGGTTCAGGTAAGTCCTCTATTATAAATATTATCACAAAGTTAGTAACACCCTCATCAGGAGCAGTATTTTTGGGCAAGGAAAATTTTAAGAAAGTTGATAATATTTTGTTCAGATCAAAAATTGGTTATGTGACTCAAGATCCATCAATTATTCAAGGCTCATTATTTGAAAATATAAGTTTTTTTGAATTAACCAAGAATGAGAAAAAAAATGAATTAACTAATATAAGATATTACATGAAATTAGCTGGTATCGATAATTTGTATGATAGAATAGAAAAAAATGTTTATGAGGCTGGAAAAAATTACTCTGGCGGACAAAAACAGAGAATCGCAATTGCAAGAGAATTATTTAGAGATCCTGAAATATTGATTTTTGATGAACCAACTAGTTCTTTGGATAAACTTTCTACAAGTACAATTAAAAAGACGATTAAAAAATATAAAGGAAAAAAGACAATTATTATTGTTTCACATAATCTAGATTTTTTGTCTGTTTGTGAAAAAATTATATTATTGAATGAGGGTGAGATCTTGAAACAAGGTACTTATTCAAACATTAAAAAGCATTTTTAATTATTAAATTAAATAAATGAGCGGTATTTTGAAAATTGGAATTCTTACAACATTGTATGACAAATTACTTCCATTTTTAATTAAGGAAATTTTTAGTATTAAGAAAATAAAACTTTATTTAATTCTTGCCGAAAGTTTTGATGAAAAAAAAGAAAATATGATATTTAAAGAAAGAACCAATGATTTTTTTACAAAACAAACAAACAATATATTTAAAAGCAAGGTTGTAATAGAATCTTTTTTTGTAAGCTCTCATAACTCGGAAAAATGTAAAAAGATTATTGAAATGTATGAAATTGATTATTTGTATAACTCAAGTACCCCAAATAAAATTAAAAATACAGTAATTAAAAAAACAAAAGGCGTTATAAATATTCATCCGGGTATATTACCAATGTATAGAGGTTGTACCTGTCCAGAATGGACTTTATATAACAATGATCCCTTAGGTTGCACCGCACATTTAATGAACTCCAGTTATGATTCTGGACCAATAATGGAAATCAAATATTTAAAATTTAATAGTAAAGATATAAAAAGTTATGCTGATATTAGAATTTTAATTTATTTATTGAGTATCAAACTATGCAAATTAGTTCTTCAAAAACTAATTGAAAAAAAAATAAGTTTTGTTCTGCAAAATGAAAAAGTTGCCAAATACCACAAGGTAATACCAAAGAAAAAACTAGATTTAATTAAACAGCAAATTAAAAAAGGAAAATATAAATTCAACTTAAAGAATATTTCATCAAAATAGTTGAAAAATAAAATAAATTGAACTTTATTTTATTAGAATAGAATCAAAAATTAAAAAATAATGAAAAATTACTTTTACTATGACATTTTTTCTTTAGATGAAGGCTTAATGGATGAATGGATAGGAAATCATTTTTGGCCTATTTCTCCAGAAAAAACTCAACAAATTTTAAACGAAATTCTTGAGATTAATTTTAAAATCCTAGAAAAAGAAAAGGATTTGTTCTTTAAGAATTGTCTTATTACTTATAACCATCACTTGAACCCATATATTATCTTTTTTAACTACATATTACTAATAGAGCAAATAGAAAAAAAGAAATGTGTTATTAAGTTTTCAAATCACTCAAATGTGATGAATTATTTATATAAAAAAACAAAAAAATTTCCATTGGTTCCAGAATCATTTGATTACAAGAGGAAATCATTGAGACATATTAAAGATAAAATTAAAACGATTTTTTTTAATTTTAAAAACTTCAAATTTAATTTTACCAAACAATTTTATGCAATAAATAATGAGGGAGTTCTAAAAAATGAATATATAAAAAAAATTAATAATTGGGTTGAGATTGTGTCTGTTGAGAGCTTAATTAGTTCCCATGGAGAATTTGAAGAGAAGATTTTTAAAAAATTTAAAAAAAAAATAGACTCAATACATTCTAGGAATATTTATTATGCAACAAAAAAACTTAAGATTAGAATTCCTGATTATGTATATACTGGTATTCTTAATTATCAATATAAGAGTTTTAAAAATATTTTTTGTTTTCTAAGTAATTTATCAAGAAACAAAAAAATAAAAAATTGTTCAAAATTTTTTTTTGATGCTCCTAAAACTCCAATTAGAGCTATAAGCTGTTTAGTCAAAGATAATGGTGGCAAATCTGTAGGCTTCCCTCACGCAAGTTGGATATGTCCAACATTAACTAGGAGACCTCATTATAATGAATTTTTAATTTTTGATGAATTTGTAGTTTATAATAAAAAACAGATATCATTATTTAATGAGAATCTGAAAAAATTTTCAAAGAAGAAAATAAATTTTATAAGTCAAGACAGTGATATATTTTACAAATATAAAAAAAAATATGATTATAAATTACCAAAAAAAATTAAATCTGTAATGATTCTAGAGCTTCAATTGTGGTGTGATGATGTAAGGTTTGAATTACCAGAAACAATGATACTTTACGAGTTTTATTTTTATTTATGTACAGTACTAACTTCTTTAGGATGTAAAATTTACTTTAAAAAAAGACCAAAGTCCAAAAAATTAAACAATTTTAATTTCTTTAATAAATTCAAAAACGTTGAAATCATTGATGGTGACCTCCAAGATCCAAAAATCATGGGTTTAGCAAATACTATAATTTTTCAATATGGGTTATCGTCTACACTTATTCCCTTGATTTGCTCTAATGTTAAACTAATTTACATAGATTGTGGTTGGGAAAAGTGGAATAGTGAAATTTTAACTGTATTAAAAAAAAGATGTGATTATGTTAAAGCCAGTCTTGATCCCAAAAATAGAATTAGAATAAAAGTTAAAGACTTGAAAAAAGCTTTAACTATAAATGAAAAGAATAAAAATCAGGAATTTTTTACTAAATTTTTACTCTAATAAGTTTCTTTACTCTTTTCTTAAATAAAATTATAAGTTAAATAATTTTTAAAATTTGAATGATGGAAAAATTATATTCTAAGTATGTTTTTTTTCAAAAATCTGACAAATGGTTTTATGAAATAAAAAAAAATATCTCAATTTACTATGCAGGATGTAGAAAGTCTGTATTAGCATTTATTGAAGATAATGATTTTTCTAACAAAACAATAAAAAAAAAATTATCTCAAAATAATAGTTTTTTTTCAGCTATTATTGAAAATAATGACATGGTTATATGTATTTCAGATTTTTGTAGAAGTTTTCCTTTTTTTTATTACAAAAACGATAATTCATTTATTGTGAGTAATAATGCAAGAATATTACAAACAGAATTACAATTAAATAAGTTGGAAAAAGATTCAATTTATGAATGTTTCTTATCGGGATATGTATCAGGAAAAAAGACACTTTATAAAAATTTATTTCAAGCAGAAGTATTAAAATTTCTTAAATTTAATAAATCAACCAAGAAATTATCAGAAAATTATTACTATTTTTATCATAAGAAAATAGTATTCAATATTGAGAAGAATGATGCTTTATTTAAACTTGACAAAGTGATAGATAATTCAATTAATAGACTTATAAGAAGGGCTAATAATCGTACGATTATAATGTTTATGAGTGGTGGTCTTGATTCACGATTAATTATTTCAAAACTTGTAGAGAAAGGTTATAAAAAAATTTTAGCATATTCTTATGGTCTTCCTGGAAACTCTGACTCTAAAATAGCTAGTGAGGTATGCAAAAAATTAAATGTGAAATGGGAGCATATCAATGTCTCAAAAAGAGATTACTATGATTTTTTTAATCAAAAAAATGTAATAAACTACATTAGATTTTCTGATGGTCTGTCAACAGTTCCAAATTTTCAAGATTTTTTTCCCTTATCAAAGTTAAAGTTTAGATTAAAAAATAAAAAAAATTACCTTATTGTAAATGGTCAATCTGCTGATTTTAATACAGGAGGACATATGCCTCCCTCACTTTTTTTTAACAATTCTTCAAAAAAGACATTAATTAATGAAATTATTTCTAGACACTTTTCTCTTTGGAAAAGTCATAGATTTGACAATAAGATTAAAAAAAAACTTACAGATAAAATACTTGAATATGAACTTAACCTAAAAAAAAATGATTTAAGTTTACCTGATTTATACGAAATTTGGGAATTTGAAGAAAGACAGGTTAAGTTTATTGTTCAAGGTCAAAGGATTTATGACTATTTTGGATTTGATTGGCACTTGCCACTTTGGGATGGAGAGTTTACGAGATTCTGGAGTGAAATGCCTTTAAAATTTAGAAAAAATAAATCTTTATATATAGAGTATTTGCGATCATGGAACTATATGGGTTTATTTAAAGAATATGATCCAACGATTCATGCTTTTAGCGGTTTTCCTTACAATCTTTTTACTTTAATTTTAATTTTGACAAAGATGATTTTTGGAAAAAAAAAAAGGGATAATATTGCTGGTTATTTTGACTTTTATTCAAGATATGGTCAGCCATATCATTTTTTTGGTTTTAAAGAATTCTTAACTCAAAGAAAAAGAATTAGAAACCCAATTTCACTTTATGTTAAAAAATGGTTTGAGTATTTAAGAATTTATGAAAAAGTCAGTTTTAAATAAAAAAATTAAGATAGTTTTTTTTTTAAGATTATTCGAAGGTCTAAGACTTGGATTTGAAAAAAAAAAATGGGAACCCTCAGGTGTACCTACTATTACAAATTTAATAAAAAATTTAGATGAATCTGGATGGGATCTAGAGCTCTTTTTTACAGACTTTTCTTCAGATATAGATTCAAAACCAGAAAATGAAAATGAATATAATGTTAAAATCTCTGGTTTAAATAATAAGATAAATATTATTAGAACTAATCTTTCTTATAGGAGTAAGTTCCAAAAAATCCTAAATCTAATTAAAAATATAAAAAAAACACTACACTACACTTATGTTTGTATAAAGCTAAAGCCAGATTTAGTTTATATTGATAGAGCTCATGCATTTGAAGGGGCTGTGATATCCCGTTTTTTAAAAATAAAGGTATTTTTAAGAATGATGGGTGTAGGAGTATACAAAATTGATAGTTTAAAAAAAAATAAAATAAGATTTTCTTTTTTTCGCTGGATTTTTAAATCGCCATTTAGTTATGTTCTATTTACAAATGATGGTTCTGATTATAAAAACTGGGCTAAACTCTTTCTTCAAGAGAAAGTCAATTTTAAGTCTCTCATAAATGGAGTGAATAAAAATAAAAAACATTCAAAATATAATTTAAAAAAAGAATTCAATAATAAAATTCTGATTCTTTTTTTAGGTAGACTTGTTGAATATAAAAGATGTGAAACTTTTATAGAATCTATTCTAAACTTAAGTGGAGATTCAAAAAATAAAATAAAAGCATTGATTATTGGTGATGGTGAAAAAAAGGTAGAGTTAATCAATAAAGTAAACAGAAGCGAATATAAGTCTTGCTTTAAGTTTTACGGTGCTTTACCTCATGATATTGTTAAGATATTTTATGAACAATGTCATATTTTTGTTTCTCTAAATGCGTGGGGTAACTTGAGTAATGCATGTTTAGAAGCTTATGCTAATGGAATATGTTGCATAATTCCTGAGTCGCATAATAATATAGATAAGACCACTGACAAACTTATTCCCAATAATTCAGTAAGAAGAATTAAATTAAAAAATTTAGAATCTAATTTGACTAAAGAAATCGAATATTTAATTAAAAACCCAAGCGAAATAAAAAGAAATAAATCTGAAATAAAAAAAAGAGCGGCTTCATTAATTCCAACTTGGAAAAAAAGAATAAATGAAGAAAAAGAAATTTTTACTAATCTTATTAATGATTAACAAAAATAAAACTAAACTTAGAATCGCATTACCAATTCTTTCCTTTTTACCTAATTTGGGAGGTATGGAAGTCGGTCTTCACAACCTTGCAACACAACTGTTAAGAAAAGGTCACGAACCGGTTGTAATGACATCATATTCAATTTTTAAAAAATTAAGAAGAAATAAAATTAATTTGGGATATGAAGTTAAAAGTTTTCCTCCCTTCACTTTTTCAATATTTCAAATATCTAGCTCATTAGGTTTTTTTTATTTTAAAAAAATTTTTGAATTTTTTAACTTAAGATATAATTTTGACTTTTGGCATATTACATCAGCTTTTCCTTTAGGAATTTCATTTATAAAATACGCAAATAAAAATAAAATTTCTTATTTACTTAGATGTGTTGGGGAAGATATCCAATTTGAAAAAGATATTGGTTATGGATATTCAAAAAAAAAAAAGAATGAAAAATTAATTCAACAATATATGAAGCAAGCAAAAAATTTAGTTGCTATCTCAGATAGTGTTATTGATTGTTATAACAAACTTGGTGTTAAGCAATCTAGAGTCCATAAAGTTACTAATGGAGTTGTCCTTGAAAACTTTAGAATAAAAGTTAATAAGAATATTGAAAAAAAAAAATATGGCTTAGATTCTCAAGCCTTAACAATGATTTCAGTTGGAAGAAATCATGTAAAAAAAAACTACGATTTAATTATAAAAATAGCACAACTTCTTAAGACTAATACAAAGCTAAAATTTCAATTCATAATTGTTGGTAAAGATGTAAAGAAACTGAAAAATAAGATTCATGATTTGAATTTAAATAAAAATTTTTTTTTATTTGAAGATTTTCCATTAACAAATGTCACAAAGCTATTTTTACCCTCAGAAGAACTTATAAAATTATATAAAATTTCAGACATCTTTATTTTTCCATCAATAATCGAAAGTTTTGGAATTGTTATTATTGAAGCAATGGCAGCAGGTATTCCGTTAGTGGTGAGCAATGTACCTGGTAGTAAAGATTTAGTTAAAAATAATAAAAACGGATTTGTAGTTTCCAAAAATAATGCTCAAGAATTTGTTAATGTTATAAAAAATCTTCACGATGATAAAAAATTACTTAAAAGAATTAAAAAAAATTGTTTAAACACTGTTAAATATTATGATTGGCCAAAAGTCTCAGACAAATATATTGATTTATATAAAAAGATTATTAAAGAAACGAGCATCAGAAATTAGATTTTTATGTGTGGTATATCAGGTTTTTTTCTTATAAATAATTATGATTCTCATAGAGAATCATTGCAAACTTTAAAAAATATGACTAATGTTCTTAAGCATAGAGGACCTAATGCATCAGGATATTGGTCATCTGAAAGAGATAACATTTATTTAGGTCATAGAAGGCTTTCAATAATTGATTTATCTGATTCAGCAAATCAACCCATGAGTTCAAGTGAAAATAGATATGTTATAATATTCAATGGCGAAATTTACAATTTTAAAAAACTGAAGGATGAACTCAAAAGTTTATTTAATGTAAAGTTTAAAACTCAATCTGATACTGAGGTTATTCTTGAACTGATTGTTCAATATGGATTCAGAAAGGCATTGGATAAAATTACTGGAATGTTCTCATTAGCTGTTTGGGATAAAAAAGAAAAAAATTTATATTTAGCAATAGACCCACTTGGAAAAAAACCACTTTACTGGAGTGTAGATGACAAAAAACTTATTTTTGCTTCAGAAATTAAATCAATTCTGAAATTTAAAAGTTTTAAGAAAACTTTGAATTATCAAAGTTTATCTGAATTCTTTAGATTTTCATATATTAAAGCTCCTAACACCATTTTTAATGGATTGAATAAGTTAGAGCCTGGGACCTATTTAATATTTTCTAGAGAATTAAAGCTTAAAAAATTTAGATATTGGCACCCCAAGAGTTTTTTATATTCTTCTACGGACATAGTTAAAAGTGAGGATACAGTTGTTGAGGAACTTCATGAAATTTTAAATACGTCGGTATCTGAAAGACTAACAGCTGATGTTCCGGTTGGTGTTTTACTTTCAGGGGGTATTGATAGTTCACTAGTGACATCTCTAGCAAAAAATAATAAAGATGATATAAAAACATATTCTGTAGGTTTTAAAAATAAATTATTCGATGAATCAATTTATGCAAAAAAAATATCAAATCATATAAAAACTAATCATACAAACTTTCTCTTGGATACAACTAATATCGATAAAATAATTCAACAACTTCCAGTTATTTATGATGAGCCATTTGGTGATTCTTCACAAATTCCTACTTTTTTAATTTGCAACCAAATCCAAAAAGATGTGACAGTTGCTCTCTCAGGAGACGGCGGGGATGAAATTTTTGGTGGTTATTCAAGATATCTATGGGCAAAAGATTTTTTAACTATAAATAAATTTATTGGATCAAGATTTTCAAAATTAATATCATCGGTTATAAATTATTTTCCTAATAATTTTTTTGATTGTTTAAGTTTATTGTTACCTAAAAATATAAGGCCTAGTCATTTTGGTGATAGGCTAAAAAAGATAGCAAAAATTTTGAATTCTAAGGATGAAATTGACATATATTCAAAGTTAATATCAAGAAATAGACTTTTAGATTTACTTAATGAAAATAATTTTAGTAAACAAATTTCTTTTAATAAAGAATATCAAAATTACTCTTTTGTAGAAAATATGCAGCTTCATGACATTGAAAATTATTTGGTAGGGGATATTTTAGTGAAGGTTGATAGAGCGAGTATGTCTAATAGTTTGGAAATTAGGTCTCCTTTTTTAGATAAAAGAGTTGTAGAATACTCACTAAAAAATTGCAGACTTTTTCATAAAATAAGAAATAAAAAAGGAAAATATATTCTTAGAAAAATATTAAAAGACTATCTTCCAGAAAAATTATTCAATAGACCAAAAATGGGTTTTAGTGTTCCAATCAATGTTTTACTTAATGAGCAATTAAAGGAAAAACTTTCTTATTTTTCTTCAAATGAATTTATAAAAAATCAAAATTTATTTCAAAAGATCAAAATAGATAATTTTTTTGAAGATTATAAAAAAAAAGGATCAAACCTACATCATGAAATGTGGAATTTTTTTATTTTTCAAAGTTGGTACTCTAAATGGATGAATTAAGAAGTTATTGAATTTGCTTTATAAACCAATTGCAAAATTTATCCATGCCTTTCTCACTTATACTTTTCTTGTAGAGTTCCTGACTGTATAAAATTATTTCGTTTCTCAATCTATGATTTTGAATATAAGTTTGAAATATTTCTTCAAGGTTACTAAAATCCCATTCAAGGGGTACATAGGTTTTTTCAGGTATGAAAACGTTTGGCCAAGTTTTCATATGATCCATTCTAGGTTTAACTAATAAAGAGCCTCCTAAAATTATTTCATAATCTCTTGCTCCTAATTCACCCCAACCAAAAGGACTAAAAGAAATCTTGGCATTGTTTTGTATTTTGGAGTATTCGTTGTTTGATAGTCTCCCTTGCGCTTTTTTTATAAAATCTGAAATTGAATTTTTGTAAAAAATATTAGTTCCAACTATTGAGACATAATTTTTTTTACTTAGCTTTGTCTTTAGATCATTGAAGAGTTTTTCTCTATGGAATTTAATTGTATTTCTGTCGTATTTAAGACTTCCACGAAAAAAAAAATCAATTTCTCTAAACTTTTCAGGTTTTGTAAAGTTATTATTATATTTTTTAAATATTAACAGTGGAAAAAAAAGTCTTAAAAAATTATAAAATGGATTGAATGAATTATGTACGTTCCCTAAACCTATATTCCAAGATAGTCTAAGTTTTTTTTCATATTCTTTTTTTAAAGGAAAATTATTTTTATAAATTTTATTATCTTTTACTTTAAATTTTCTATAGTAAAAATCAGTAAATATTCTACCACCATAAAAATCGGAATTATAAAGCGATTTATTGATTAGTATTTGTTTTTTTAAATAAATATCAATGTATGGCATGACTTCAAAATTTGTTACCGACGAACTATCAGAGTTATCAAACCAAATAATCTTTTTTACCTTTGACCTTATTTGTGAAAGATAGTCTAAAAGATTACTATTATTTTTTTTAATTATTTTACTTTTATCAATTATTTTTTGGGTAGGTTTAGAAATGAGTATAAGAATATCACAGTCAAGAAGTTGTTCTGATAATTTAAAATAAAAATTTATTTTATATCCTAATTCGAATAGTTTTCTTTTATTTAAAATGAGAGGATAGATTGTATAGAACACTATCCCTTCCTTATTAATTAGAATATTTATTTTTTTTTGAGTCATTATTAAAAAAAACTTGGTAATGTTATTAAAATTATAATTAATTTAAAAGATTTTAACAAAAAATGAAAAATTTTGTTACATCACATTTTAA
>MDSZ01243961.1_pt1 | contig 14240 bp, 14 predicted proteins | sample 811201 | NCBI WGS metagenome assembly MDSZ01 (sample SAMN05326647, study PRJNA326480) | marine metagenome | isolation source: seawater | place: Indian Ocean: North | collected 2010
ATAAACTTTTTTTAAACCAAGTTTTTTTTTGATAATCTCGTTTCCATGATGTTTAGACATAGCTATTCCTGCATCTAAAAACCTGGCTGTTGATCTTATTTTTTCATATCTAATTTGATCATTTACATGTGTTAGCATTGTTGTGTTAACAGTATTAGTTGGAAAGAATTCCTTTTTACTTTTTAAAAAAAGAAAAATTATGTAATGATTAACATCGACATGTTCTTTTGGTTTTTTGCTTAAAAAAACCTCGAGTCCTTTTTTTTTAAGTTCTTTGTAAATATTTTTAGCGAATTTCGTTAGTATCCATCCGTCTTTATCAAGATTAACAATGTTAATTTTCATATTTACGCAAATAAATTAATTTTTTCATAATTGTCGTGATAAACTTTATTAGAAATTTCAATCAAAATTGAGTCTTCAACAAGTGGTAAAAGGCCCAAAGCACATCCAGGCGGAACGCTCACACAATCACCTGCATACAATATTTTTTTTTTAATCGGGCCTTCATAATTTTTATATCTGAACTCAAAAATTTTGATGTTTTGGTTCTGATGTAATATATAAAGATATTCCCATTGATTAGAGTTACTGATATGCCTATGATTTCCAATAATTTCTTTTTTTATAGATTTTTTAGTAATATTAATAATTTTAATTTGTTTAGAATCATTAACAAATTTTAAGTTACCAGCCAAGCCTATTAAACCTCTTCTGGCATCTTTGTGAGAAAAAATAGAGTTCTTGAAAAATTTAACTTTTGGGATTGAGGATGTTTTATTTTTCATATTTTAATAAACAAAATTTTTCCCATTGTGATTTAGAATTAATAAGTTTTTCAAATCTTTTTAATCCAATATTTTTTTTCTTATAACCAAACTTTACTAAAGTTTTAGAAAGATTTCTTATATCATAAAAGCTAACATTATGAGTTTCATCAAAACTTTTAGTTTTATTATCTTTTATTATATTTAAAATTAGATCTACTTTAACCTTATTCTTTATTATTTTTCCTCTAGATATTCTTGTTGCTTTAAACTGCTTATATGAAAAGTTTTTTTTTGTTGTTTTTGGAGGGTTTTTTTTTACTGCTTTTTCTGACCAATAATCAAAAAAAATTAAAGCATTTGGTTCAAGACAATCTTTTAATTTATGAAAAAATAATTGAATATTTTCCAAGTAACCGATTACATTGAACATCATCAAAACAACATTGAATTTAATGTTTAATTTATTTACGTTATAAGCATCAAGATTTAAAAGATTATTGGAAAATAAGTTGTTTGATAGTAATTTTTTTTTTGCGATTTTGAGCATCTCATTTGAAAGATCAATTCCTGTTACTCTATAACCTCTTTTTAAAAGTTCTAGAGTATGTTCACCAGTACCACAACCAATATCAAGAATATTAACATTGGGTGAGTGAAATCTTTTTATTATTTGAGATATAAACTTTGTTTCTGCTTTGTAATTTTTTTTTGCATAAATTACATCATATAAAAGAGAATAGTCTTTTTTAAAAGAATTATTTTTCACTAAGAATACTTTTTAAAGTTTTACAAACAAATTCTATTTTTGATTTATTTAATCTTAATCCGGATGGCAGATATAGGCCATATTTTGAAAGATATTCAGTATTGGGGTAACTGTTACTTTTAAATAAATTCATTTTTTTAAAAACAGGTTGTTCGTGCATACCTAAAAAAAGCGGTCTTGTTTCAATTTTTTTATCAAATAATTTTTTTGATAAAGTTTTTGCGGTCATTTTCGTGTTTTTGAGAACGATCCCATACATCCAAAAAGTATTTTTAGCCCATTCCTTTTCTATAGGCAGAGAAATTGGAAGATCATAGGAGGTGAGAATTTTATTATATAAGAGAGTGTTTTGTCTTTTTATTTTTATGTGTTCTGTAATTTTTTCTAGTTGGCTTAATCCAATTGCTGCTTGAATATTTGTCATTCTATAGTTGTAACCAATTTCATTATGTGAGAATCTTCGTTTATTGTTAAATGCTAGATTTCTAAGATTTTTCATTCTATTATATAGTTTTTTATCATTGGTTAATGCCATACCACCCTCTCCTGTTGTTATTAGTTTATTAACATAAAAACTAAAGCAAGAAATTTTTCCAAAAGATCCAACTACTTCTTTTTTAAATTTTGATCCATGAGATTCTGCTGCATCTTCAATAATATCAATTTTTTTATTCTTAATTATTTTTTTTATTTCATCTATATTGGCTGGATGACCAAACATGTGAACAATTAATATAGCTTTGGTACGACTATTAATTTTTTTTTTAATTTCATTTGGTTGTATACACCATGTATCCAGATCACAATCAGCTAAAACTGGCTTTGCTCCTGCCTCTATAATGGCTAAGGCGCATGAAATTATTGTAAATGAAGGCATAATAACTTCATCACCAGATTTAAGATTGAGGGCTTTAAGAGCTATTATTAATGCAGCAGTTCCACTTGTGACAGAAACAGCATATTTTTTATTGCAAAATTTGGCCCACTTTTTTTCAAATGTTTCTAAGTATGAACCAGAAGATGAGATCCATTCAGTTTTAATACAATCTAAAACATAATCTTTTGTTTTATTTGACAGCTTTGGTTCAGAAACATTAATAATTTTTTTTTTCAATACCATCTCCAGATAAATAATATAAACATAAATTTTAAATGCAAAACTAAATCGTAGAAAAAGTGATTAATATAATTTTTTAAAGGCTAATAAAAATTATTCTTAATAAATATTAGCTATTAATAATTTGTGTTATTAACTCTATGCTTTTTTTATGACCAAAGTTTTTATGAAGCAAATATCTTGGTTCAGAATAAATTTGATTAATATCATTTGGCACCTCTTTGAAAAGCCTGGAAAATTTTTTTTTAATAAAAAAACAATTAGCGCCAGTTTGAGAGTTACAACATAATAACTTGTAACCATACTCTGTTAAAAGGCTATTCCATGATTCCAAAGATGTTCCAAAATAGTCATCATTTCTCCACTTATGTTTTTGGTTGTAATTAATTTTAAATTTTACAGGAGGAGGAAATTTGGCGTTATACTCCAAGATAAATACTTTAGGAAAAAAACCAGAATCAAGAATCTTTTCTACAATGTAAAAATCGTTGCCGTCTAAGTCAACAGATATGAGGTCCAATTCATTTACTTTTAAATGATTCAAACCTTTATTAATTATGGGTAAAATGTTTTCTAAAGTAATCCAATTTTTATAGAATTGAAGTCTTTTGCTACTTGAAGTTTCAAATGCAAGGTCTGATCCACCTACCCAGAAGCCATTCCAACCAAGTGATAGTAAAATTAGTGTGTTGTTTTCAGTTCCATCGCCAACACCCAACTCTAAGAAAGAACCTGAGTTTAAATTTTTTAATCTTTTTAAAATTTCTATAGTTATTCCATCCTCATCTGATTGCGAGAAACATTTTTTTCCAAATGAGTTGAGTGGGTTTTTATGTTCATTTTTTGAAATAGAAGTTGTAACTTGATAAACTAAATCATAGAGTTCATCAACACTTTTTTTTATAGAAACTATACTATTTTTTCTTTGTAGTTTTTTATTTTTATTTTTTTTTATTTTTTCTGAAAAACTTTTTACCAAAGACATGTTTATCTCATTTGTATAGAAACTTTTTAATTAAGACTTTATGGTAACATAAATAAAAAATTACTTTCTAGATTTATTATTTTTTCTTTCAAATAATATATTTTCGTAACTTTCTTCAGGATTAAATATAATTTTTTTTCCCATTTCATCAATCCCATTAATGGTATAAATTTTTTTTAGCATTATAAGTATTTTTTTTAGCTTTGTTTTTGTGTTTTTATCAAGCCTGTATTCCATTAATATAGGAATTTTTGATTTTTTTATAAAATTTATTCCTCCTTTTAAAACTTCATATTCCATACCTTCAACATCAATCTTTATCAATTTTATTTTTTTTGAATCTTTAACGTTATTTAATAAATTATCTAACGTGTGACATGGTGCCCACTCATAGTCATCTCCTAAAAAAGATGGGTTCCATTTCTCTAACAGTGAATTTGCTCCCCTATTTCCGTTTCTTATATATAATTTAATATAATCTTCCTTTAATTTTGGCGAAACAAGTGCACAGACTAGAACTTTGGCTTTAATATTGTTCATACTAATGTTTTTGAGGAGTAACGAAGCATTTTCTTTAGAGGCTTCAACTGCAATTAAAGAGCAAGAAAGTTTTTTACATATTGGAACGCTTGCATGACCAATGTTTGCCCCGATATCGAGTATACAATCATCCTTTTTTAAACCCATATTTTGTGCAACATGAAATACAGACATTTCAAAGGGTTCATTTTTGACAAAGCTTCTGAAACCAATATGATCATTTATATCAACATATAACTTTACTTTATTCCAAGTTATAATTTTTATTAACGGTGAATAATTAAAACCAGAAATCTTTCTGAGCCAATTAGGATCAAAATACTTTGTTAATTTCCTTACAAATTTAATTCTTTGAAATTTTTTTAAAAATAAAATAGTCCAATAGAATCTTAAATAAACAATTATTTTTGCAGTTATTATTTCTCTAAGTTTTTTCATAATTTGACGTTAACTATATATTTTTTATATTGAATTCATTACTCTTGAAAAAGGATGTTTGATAATATTGCGAAATAAGTTCATAGTTATTTTTTTTTAAAAGTTTATAAATTTCTGTTTTAAAGATTTGTTCAGTTTTTTTAACATGAATTTCAATTGTTATGATTTTAGGGCGAATATTTTTTAAATTGATTCCTTTTAAAACATCTATTTCATGTCCTTCTACATCTATGTTTAACAATTCAAATTTTTTATCAATCTTATAGAACGAAAGAACATTATTTAAAGAGTCTTTTTTAATCTTTAGAATAGAGTAATTTTTTCCAATTTCCTTTTTCCATTTATCTGCCCATTTTTTGTTTGTTGTATTTACACCAGAGCCTCTTTCAAAAATATATGCATTTATAACACCTTTATTTTTAGAGATTGCAAGATTGATGTTCTTATCTTTTTTTCTAAAAAAATTAAATAAAATTAAGTTCTCTTTCAATAAATCAATATTTAGTCCTTTCCAACCTCTCTTTGATAAATTATATGTTAAAGAACCATTTATTGGATGTAGGGCACCTACATCAACAAAATAACCATCAATCTTATTTTTGAAGATTTTGTTAATTAAAACATCTTCCCCTGTAGCCCCATAGGATGGGAAATAGTTTTTTTTATACTTAAAGTATCTATAAATATGATAAATTATTGTTTTTTTAAGAAATCTACTTTTTAAAATTTTAAGCATAATTAGGAATTTTTCCCCTAGATTTTTTTTAGCTTTGTAAAATAATAACATCCATATGAGTATGGCCTGTCAATTTTGTCATATTCTTCTTTACCAATTATCTTGTCACTTAATGCATATTTTTCATCAATAAGTTTTAAACCTTTAAACATCTTATATACCTTTTCAGGGGTACAAACTCTATGGGCATTAAAGATGACTCTATTAATTCTACCTACTGGAAAAGCAACTAAAATCATTCCATTGAAAGCTAAAACTCTTTTAATTTCATCAATAGCTTTCTGCATTCCATTATAGTCTACTTTATCTCCGTATCGTCCCAATCCGACATGTTCAATTACTGATAGACTGGATAAAGCTTCAACTGAATTATTGTTATAAGGTAAAGATGTCGCATCTCCAATTTTTGATTTGATGGTTTTCATTGATGTATGTAATAACCTAATATCAACAGATTCTATTGATGTAATTTGAGCCGCAAATGCGACAAAATAAGTTGATGACGCTATATCAACAAGTTTTTTTGGTTTTTTAGATAAAACATGTTTAAAAGCCCAACTATCTTGATAAATATATCTACCAAACTCTCCAGAGGTATTTGTATTATCTGCCAAACATGGATAATCGGCTGTGATTATAAATTCATTATCATTTTGAGTTATTTTTAATTGTTTTAGATCATTGACATACTTTAACCAAACTTTTGGTAAATCTATAACTTTATTTCTGTACAAAAACTTTAAAGTTGAGTCAATATATCGTTTTACCTTTATCATCTTATTAAAAGATTTCTATCAAATCATCATTATTGAAAAATAAAAAGTTTTTTTTCTTTTTTAGAGTTAATTGAGAAAATTTATTCAAAGAATATAGTGTAAATATGGCTTTAAAACACAGAAAAGATATTGATGGTTTAAGAGGTATTGCGATAATTCCTGTTATTCTATATCACCTAAATGTTCCTTTTTTCTCTGGTGGATATCTAGGAGTTGATATTTTTTTTGTTATAAGTGGATTTTTAATAACTTCGATAATTCATGATAATATAAAAGAACAAAATTTTTCGTTGCTGGATTTTTATGAAAGAAGATTGAGAAGGGTAATACCTATTCTTTATTTTATTTTGATTTTATCAATTCCTTTAACTTTAATAAATTTTATTGAGGCGGATTCAAGAAACTTTTTTGAAAGTTTATTTGCCGTTATCACATTTTCGTCGAATTTTCTTTTTTGGCTTGAAGAAGGCGAGTATTTCACTAGAGAAAATTCTCTTAAGCCTCTTCTTCATACATGGAGTTTATCTATTGAAATGCAGTTTTATATTATTTTTCCATTAATTATAATAATTCTTGATAAAATTAAAAAATTCAAAATCATAATTCTATCATCGATTTGCTTTCTTTCTTTTTTAATTGCTAATTGGTTATCCTTTACTAATCCTGATGCTGCATTTTATTTAAGCTTAACCAGAATCTGGGAGTTACTTTTAGGTAGCCTTTGCGCGCTATTAAGAATAAGTCGTAAAAAGTTAAAAAGTAAATCAGAATATTTATGTTACATTTCTTTAATAATAATTTTTTTATCAGTAATTTCGTTTAATGATAAAACTTTACACCCAAGTTTTTTTTCATTACTTCCTGTGTTAGCTACGTGTTTTTTAATTTTATATTCTGAAGAATCTAAATCATTTAAAAAAATTCTTCAGTTTGGTCCTCTCTCATTAGTCGGTTTAATTAGTTATAGTCTCTATATTTTACATTTTCCAATGATAGCTTTTCTTGGATATATTGATGTTAATTTATCCAATCAGGTAATTTTTATTTTTTTATTTTTTTTATTTCTAACCTCATATTTCAGTTGGGTATATATTGAAACACCTTTTAGAAAAAAAAAAAAAGTAAGTAAAAAAAATTTTTTTAATTTGTACTTTTCTTTATCAATTATTTTAGCAGCAGTAGGATTGAGCGGTCATTTTTTAATAAAAGATAAAACAGACGATTTTGTTAATAATCAATTTGATTCTCCAAGATATTCTATCAAAAATTCTATAATGATTTTGGGTGATTCTCATGCTAGCCATTATGTGTGGGGTCTTGAGCAATATTTTGGAAAAGATAAAGTAGATGATTTAAGTAGTAATGGATGTATTCCTTTTCTTGATTTTGACAGAGTTGATTCAAGATTCAAGGAGGGTGTTTGCCCAAGAGAGATGAACTTAGCTTTAGAAAAATTTGCTGAGGAGAGAAAATATGAAATTTTAATAATGTCAAATATGGGTCCTGTTTATTTAGATGGAACAACATTTAAAAATAAAGGAGAAGCAAGAATCAAAGGATTAAAACTAACTTTAAAAAATTTTGATGGAGTCGATGATAATTGGAAATTGTTTGAAATAGGAATGAGAAATACTTTTAATTTTCTCTCAACTTTAGGGGTAAATAAAAAAGTTTTTTATGTTATTGATATACCTGAGTTAGGTTTGACTGAAAGACAGTGCGATGTAAATGGAAAAAAAGTTAACTTCAAAAATTTTAGCTTAGTTTTAAAAAAACCAAACTTTAAAAATTGCTTTGTTAAGGAAAAAGAATATTTAAGCAGGAGCAAAAGATTTAATGATTTGGTTAATAAGATAGGAGATGATTACCCTAAGATTAAAATAATAAACACATCAAATTTTTTATGTAAAAACAAAATTTGCAAGGGAATTGAAAATAATCAAAAATTATATAAGGATGCTGATCATCTTTCTAAGTTTGGGTCATTGTACTTGTCTAAGTTCATTTCTGAAGAAATAATTAAGCATATAAAGATTAAAGATAATTTGCCTATCTTGGACATTTCAGATGATTAAAGCTTTATGTTTAAATTTTTATTTATTTCAAACTGAAGGTAGGGCATTATTTTATTTAAAAGCTACTTAGAATAATGTAAAGTGAAAAATTTTTATCACATCTTAGGACTTTCTTTTGAACCGCCTCCCGAATTTCAACTTATTGAGGCAGCATATAAAGCATTAGTAAAATTATATCACCCTGATGTATATAAAGGAGACAAAAAATCATTAAGAAGGAAAATAAGTGAAATCAATGAAGCATATGAAACTCTAAGTGATAACAAGAAAAGAAAAGACTATGATAGGAATTTAAAAAAAATTCAGATTGAAAAGTCCTTTCAGTTAAATGATGATGAATTTGAGGATAAAAATTTATTCAATAGTAAATATATCGACGAAGACTGGGAAATAGCATTACTCGTATACCCAGAATTGGAAAAAATTAAAGAAAATCTTCTAAGATATAGTTTCAAATTAAGCTTTCAATTTCAATTTTATTTACTTGAAACAAAAGAGTTTAACAAATTAAAAGATGTGGAGACCAGATTCGTAAATGCTTTTTTAGAAAGAAAATTTGGAACTTCATTAGAAATTAAATCATTATCAAAATTTTTAATTGAAAATAACTATAAAAAAAATGCGAAATACCTTAATAAATTAATACAGGTTCTTGGTACTAGAAGTGAAAATCGAATTATTAAAACTTTTTTTAAACAATTTCCAGAAATAGAGAATATTTTCAGAAATCAATTAAATATAAAAAAAAAGGAAACTTATGCAAATTTTTTTGAGAACTATCAAAATTATCTTTTAATACTTTTAGTAATGTTTTTAATCTCGTTTATTGTAATTATTACTTCGGTTTAAATACCAATTTATTTTTAAATTTGTAAGAAAATTTAGATAAATCTTTAAAAAATTTGAATAACGTGCTCATATTTATAATGCCTTATGAATGAACAACAAAGAAAGAAACTAACTTTAAAATTAAAAAAATTTATTTTTGAGTATACCTCTAAAAGTCTTACCAGAGCTTCTTTAGGTTGGATTTATGCACTAAGGTTTGATAGAGATTTTTTGACTAATAACTTTGAATTAAAAGAAAAAAATAAGAGTATCCAAAAAAAAAATATTAAAGAATTCAAAAAAAAAAAATCTAAATTAAATTTTGACCCCTTTCGCCAGTTACAAAGTTTTCATACATCAACAGAGCAATGGAAATATATGAAAGGAATAAATTCAATTAGAAACTTGGGAGTTTTAGAAGATAGTTTTAAAAGTGAAACAGATGAGACAGCCTTAAAGCAAGCAAGAAAATTTATTTCTTCAAATGAACAGCTTAATATTTTAGTTATTGGAGCAGGTTGTTGTGGTTTATTCTTTTCTAATAATTTAAAAAAAAAGCTCGGTAAATTAGTCAATATATTGGTTTGTGATAATAGAATCCAAGAACGTGGGGTTAGAGAACCATATTCTAGAAATTGGTTAACAAATCTTCCGAAATTTCTTTTCCATGACAAAATAAATAAAAGTGTTACGAATGTTTTTGATTATTTTTCAGATGGAAAGCACATTGGTGTTACATTAAATATGATGGAAATATTATTATTACAATCATGTAAAAAAAATAAGGTTAAATTTTTTTTTAGAGATGACCCCTACGATGATCTAATTAAAGAGTCTTGCATTGACTTTATAGTCGATGCGACTGGTGGAAAATTATATAAATATTATCCAAACCACAAAGAAAAAAATATTTCACTAAAAATTCCTTTAAACAGAAATAGAAGTGATTGTTTACCATTTGTATTGAAAGAAAAAAATAATTACCACTATCCTTTTTTTCAAGGTAAACAAGTAATAAATTATCAATTTAAGATAGTTGGAATTGCTGAAAAATTATATCCTTTAATTAATCAATATATTAAAGATAATAATCACGACAACCTTTTTTATATTTGGATAGGAAAATTAATCAAAAAATTAAATGAAATTTTGATAATTATAAATATTAAGGAAAAAGATATTGAGATATTTCATAGTTTATTGGAAAAAAGAATTTGTATAGAAGAATTTGAAAAATTTGATAAAAGATTGAAATCAAAAGTTGATAAAAGAATTTTAGAACTAATAAAAATTATTTCAAAGGTAAAAACCAAAAAAGATAAGATTTATTTAGAATCTCCTTTCTCTTACGAACCTAGAATAAAGTTATTTAACAAAGATTTGCCAAAGTATTATGGTAAAATAATCATTCCAATTGGAGATTCTTACTATATTGGTAATGCAAAAGTAGGTAATGGCCTTGGAACGCATTTAGTGTATATTGATGAATTGACTAAAACCATTACAAACTGCATTAGTTAAAAATTACGAAATAACCTTCTTTTTAAAACCGTTATATATTTAAATCTTCATTTTCTTAAAATCATTTTGCAATAAAAAAAAAATAACTTGTATTGCGAATGATAATTATTATCATTGTACTATGAGAGAAAAAGAATTCAATGATTTGATGTTACAAATAATTACAAATGTGATTGAGGAAAAACATGAAAAGCATTTTGTGTATAATCGAATTTTTAAAAAATTAATGGTATCTAAAAAGCCTAATAAACTTAAACTGGCAAAATATATACTTGGAAGGCTTCTAAGAGAATCTTATAGAATTTTTTTTAATGCGCAGGTTAATGCAACTCAACACTGCCCAAACCAAAAAAAATTTCCTCAGCCAGACAAAGTTGTTTATCATTGAAATAATAAACTTATTTCATTAAAAAAAATATTTTTTAACAACAAAAAACCTATTTAATAATAATTATATTGGCACATATGTTGCGAATAATTTACCTATGCTAGATACAATTTCTAATAATCAAAAAATAGTAATTGAATGGGGATTCTTTGCTCTAATTGAATTTTTAGTTTCAGAAAGTAAAAACATAAAAAGTAAATATAAAAATGCCTTAGATATAGGAAGTTCTCATGGAAATCACACAACGATTATGAAACATTTTGGACTTAAAGTTGACCAAATTGACAAATATGAGAAACATGCAGAGATCAACGATGATTTTAACTCGTATAACTTTAAAAAAAAATATGATGTTATTTTTTGTTCTCATGTTATTGAACATCAAAGAAATATTGGTTTTTTTCTTGACAAAATTTTCGATACGTTAACAGATTATGGTGTTCTAGTAATTTCAGGCCCTAAACATCCAGCAGAAAGATTTGTTGAGGGGCATATTCAAAGTACAATTATGCCAATTTTTTTGCAGAATCTAATCTTTGCTGGGTTTGATTGCAAAAATGCAAAAATATTATCAATGGCTGGGATTGAAAACTCATTTATCGTTAAAAAATCAAAAACATTTAATTTTAAAGAACGTTCTAAAAGTAATCGTAAATGGACAAAAAAACATCAAGATCGCTCTTTTTTTAAATTGAAGAATAAAAATCTAATTAAAAATGATTGTTTGTTTGTTAAAAATTGTAAAATTTGGAAATTAGAGAATTTAGGAGATGGAGAGCTTGAAGAATATCCGTCAGTTGATGTTGGGCTTAGTCTAAATTTTCCCAAAGATTATAGATGTAAAAATTTTAAGATTGATTTTATAATTGATGGTCAGTTTTTTTTGTTTGACCAAAATAAAAAAATATTAAGCGATAATACAACAAAAATTGTTGAATTAAAAATATAAAACTATGACAAAAGTTACGATTAATAAAAAAGAAGGTGTTATTGATAAGGGTATTTTTGTATTACTAGAATTTTTAATTTCTGAAAAAAAATCAAACAAAATTAAAAATGCCCTTTTGCTTGGAAAATTTAGTGTTCATCATAAATCAATAATTAAAAAGTTTGGATTCAAAATTAATGAAATAAGTGAAAAAAAAATAAACTCGATATTTTATCATAATAAATTCAAAATGAAACATGACGTAGTGATTTGCAATCATATAATTCAATATCAAAGAAATACTGGTTTTTTTTTAGATAAAATATTCGACATTCTCAATGAAAAAGGAGTTTTAGTAATTTCTGGACCTAAAAATTCACCAGAACAGTTAATTGAGGGTCAAATCTCAACATGTATCTTACCTGTTTTTATACAAAATTTAATTTACTCAGGGTTTGATTGCAAAAAAGGAAAAATGATGTCTTTGGGCTTGTTTGAGAATTCATTTATAGTCCCTAAGGAAAAAGGATTTGATAGAGCAGAAAGAAATGAAACAGGTTTCAAATGGTCAAATAATCACAGAAAAAGATCTCCATTTGAATTAACAGCTGGTAAGAGAATAAAAAATGATGTTTGGTTTTTTAATAATTGTGAAGTTTGGAAAACAAAAACATACTTCGGTGATTCCGGTAATCTAAAAGAGGGGATCTCGATTAATTATCCAGAAAAATATAAATTTAAGGATATTCAGTTTAATTTTAATATACATAAAGATTGTAACCTAATTCATAAAGATACGGATCAAACGAAAAGTAACAATAATAAACAAAGCATCATGCTTTAAGATTTCTTACGGTAAACAAAATATTAGGCTTTTAACTAACCTTGGATAAATTGGATGAAAGGTTCTTAAGTACATTATCCCAACAATCAATAGAACTTTGCCTAAGAATCAAGATGCTTGGGTACCAATGAGTTCTACTACCTGAGAACCCCCAACGCCAATCAGGAATTTTTGGTAAAAGTAAATTTGTTGGAATCCCAAGGCTTCCAGAAATATGAGCTAACACTGTATCAACAGAAATAATTTGTTTCATCTTTGATACTAACATTGCAGTTTCACTAAAGTCATCAAGATAATCATCACAATTTATAACATTTGGGAAATTAGACAGAAAATTAACTTCTTCTGAATTTAGGTTTTTTTGTATAACAAAAAAATTGAAATTTTTAAATTTTTTAAAAATTTTATCGAAAGATTCTACTGGTATTGATCTAATTTTATCTCTTTGATGCTTTGGATTTCCTCGCCAAGATAAACCAATGTTATATTTTTTTGGGTTAATTAATTTTAATAGATTTTTCTTTAGAACAATTTTATTTTTTTTTAAATTAATTGGTAATGGATTTGGGATAAAATTTATTTTTTCTGAAAGAATATAAGGAAGACTAATCAAATTAGTTTTGAAATCATTCTCTAAAATACTTTCATTACTGAATTTACTATTCACTTCTATATCATCAAAACATCGACATGTTTTAAGTAGATTTATAATTTTTTTGTGAACACTAAGTGTGATCTTAAAACCATGAAACTTTAAAATACTTACGTATCTGAGAAACATAATATCATCGCCAAAACCATCTTCATTAATAATAAACAGTTTTTTGTTTAATGAATTTTTAAGATGTTCTTTATTTAAATCAACTAGAGGAATATTTTTTTTATTAAGATTATTTGATTTATCTCTTACTTTTTCAAAAAATTCTAAGTTATTTTTATCCAAAAAATTTTGTTGTAATCTAATAAATGCTAAATTTCTTAGTGCCCAAATATTATTAGAATCTAAGTCCAAACATTTATTAAAATAATTTATGGATTTTTGAATATTACCATTCTCATATAAAAAAAGAGCGATTCTTAAATTTGTATCAATATTTAGAGGGTCTAAGTGAAGAGAGGTCGTCAAACATTCATCTGCCATTGACATATCTCTGTTAAGCATATAGGAAAGACCAAGTTGAGCCCAAAATGAAGGATTAACTTGATCTTTGGTTACACACTTAGCAAAAATCTTAATTGCTTGATCATAATCCTTGGATGTTTCAAGAGTCTTGCATCCAAAGTGAAATAAGGTTTCTAAATTTGTATCCTTAAAAATTTTTTGCATTTTTTACAAATTTTAAAATTTAAAAAAAAGACTTAATAGGTAATTTTTATCAAGTTTTTTTATTTATTTTAAGCAATTAAAATGCCAATTTAAGAATATATGAGACTAATTTATTTTTTTCAATTCTCTTAAAAAGGATGATTATAAAGGCGAAGAGATTTTTCATATAGTTTAATCCAAACAGATATGTTCTAAAGGAAA